>JAEEGK010003525.1_pt1 | contig 38909 bp, 24 predicted proteins | sample 8958771 | NCBI WGS metagenome assembly JAEEGK01 (sample SAMN16246547, study PRJNA631951) | gut metagenome | biome: gut microbiome; feature: rumen; material: SC-attached | host: Bos | place: Iran: Karaj | collected 2018-10
TATCATTTTTTAATAAGGATTCACATAAAAATAGAGTTTCTACAATAATTATTTATTAAATAAGTTATATAATATCTTTAAATTTTTAATTTCAAAAAAATTAAAAATTTATTCTTAGAATTCTATAATTGGAAATTAAAATAATATATTTTTAATAAAAAATACTAAATAAAATAATTTAAAAAAAATTAAAAACTCAAAATTTAAAGATTAATTTTAAAAAGTTTCTAATTATAAAAAATAAAATAAAATTACTTATTTTTAAATATATATTTAGAGGGATAAAGAAGATTATGGATGATAATTTAAATAAAAGTGTTTTAAAACTGAATAAAAGCACATCCACTTCTTTACCTTATTATAAATTAAATGAAAAAAATCTATTTTCAAAAAAAGTGAAAATAATTTCAAAGAATATAAGTTTAAAAGATATTAAACAAATTGGTGAAAAAAATAAAGAATACAAAAATTTATATGAAAACAATATCACAAATAGTAGTAATTCATCAATAAGCGTAAAAAAAATAAAATCACTTTATTTTAACGTTGAACAGAATTTAAATCCTAAATTCATAAATAATAAATATAAAACAAATAATATTAATTCTAATAGAGGATTTCAATCAGTAAAAACAACTCAAATAAGGAATATAATTGTTCCAAAACGTTTAAATAAAATTTTCATATCTCAAAAATCAGATGAAAATAGAATTGTTGATATAAATGAAGAATTTATAAAAAAAATTAAAGAAGAAATTGAATTAGTAAAATCAAAAAGGAAAACTTCGGTTTCGGTGTCAAAAAGAAAAACAGATATTTCATTCAAAAAAAAAAAAAAATGAAAAAAATTTGAAAAAGATATGTGAAATTTCCCCTTTTATTTATACTAAAATAATTAAATCAAAAGAAAAATTACCAATGTTATTTAAAAAATTCAAAGATTCATTTGAAAATAATATATTAAATAGTTCAAAAAAAAAAAAATCGATTAATTTAAATTCTTTAATATTATATCATAATAGTACAGTTAGAAAATCTTTCAGAGAATTTAAAGTGAAAAATTATTCTTTTAAACAAAGTCTTCAATTAAAAGACATACCCCTTGATAGTATATATTATAAAAATATCAAAAATAAAAATAAATCATTAAATATATCAAATGATTTTTCAATTAATATTAAAAATAGTTCTCTATTAAATTATAAGGGCGTTTATTTATAATAAAATATTATTTAACCATTGTTATTATTAGTATATAAATAAGATATAAAATAATAAAATAAAGTCATTAATATTAATTATATAATAATTCAGTTTTAATATAAATTTTAAAAATCGTACCACAATTATTTGGTTTAACAAGACATTTTAATTTAATTCCTAATTCATCAGATAATTTTTTACATATTTTTAATCCTGAACCTAAGCCTTTACATTTAATATATCCTTCACAATCATTGATTTTATTATCTGTTGTGTTAACTCTATAAAAAGTTTCTCCTTCACTATTAAAATCATTTAATAATGTATTACTTATTCCTGTACCAGAATCTTCTATTGAAATAACTAAACCTAATTCAATATTATTATTATTTGTTCTTTCAGAAGCTTTTATATCTATATTTATATTATAATTATAATTTTCAAATATATCTTTATTGGCTCCAAATTCAAAATATTTTAAATCATTTTCTTTCATTTTACTTATATTCACTATAATTCCATTTGCATTATTTGTATTTTTAATTGAATTACTAATTAAATTGGATAATATTTGATTTAATTTTTCTTTATCTATTTCAATATTTCTTTTAGTTAAAATATTATCCATTATAGTAATAAAATTAATAGTTTTTTCCATTAAATTTAAATAAGCATTTCCAATACCTTCAATATATTCTCTAATATCTGAAAGAGTATAAATTTCTAAATTTAATTCTTCATTAGTTGAATCTAATGCACTATGAATTTTAATATATTCAGTTAAATCCATTGCAGTTAATCTTATTGTATCTGCAATATATTTTATAAATAAGAAAGTTTCAATGTTATTAAATTCATACATTTCAGAATTTGATTGAATAGATGATAAACTTCTTCTTGCACTTCCTGAAATATTATTTTTTATTGTTTTTTTATCATTAAAAAATTCTTTATTTTTTAACATTATTTCATTTTGTGAATCTACATTACTTTTAACTTCTTCAATAGTTATTAAAGGTCTTTTACTTGAGTTTATTCCTTTTTCTTCATTATCTTCTTTTTCTTTAATTAATTTATCCATTAAATCTTGAATGAAATAAACTGGAGTATTAAACTCATGACTTACTTTTGTTAATATTAAATTTTGATATATTCGTTCTACTTTCTTTCTTTCAAGATTACGATTATTTGTTATTAAAGTAAAAATAAATTTATAATTATATAAATTACCATTTAGGGAAGAATCATTTTCTGGATAATTTGGAATTAAATTATTTTCTGAATTATTTAAATTTACTTTCATATTTATTTTATATGTTGAATTCATATCATAAATTTCTGTTTTATTTAAATCAATATTCTTTTGAAATTTTTTATTATTGTTAAACTGTTTTAATAAAATTCTTTTAAATTTTATACTATATAATTTACTCCCGTCTTTTATTTTAAATCTTCCTAAAGGAATGAAATATTCTAATTTATCCTGTTTTCCTTTTAATATATAGTCATTAATAATATTTTCAATAACTTTCAATAAAGTAATTTTTTTATTTTCTTTATTTAATTTTTTATCATTGATTTGAAGAATAGAATTATATGATAGATAATTTTTATTTTTTTCTTTATTTAAATCCATAATTTCACTCATATTATTTTTTACTGTTTCATTTATTTTAATAACCTCAAAATCATTAGAAGTTAAACAAATTCCAATATCTCCATTTTCTATAATTTCTTTATCAATTAGATAATAATAATATTTCTCAACACAAAAGTCGAAAAATTGTTTAACATTTAATTCAAATTTATAAGATTGAAAAATTGTAAATAATGATATTATTATAATTGAAGAATTAAAATGGTAAAAATTGGTTTTATAATTTGTAATATTTAATATAATTAATATAAATATATCAAGAAAAACAATAATAAAAAAATGTCCAAAATGTAATGACATATTTGCAGAAAGCATTAAAATCATTAAAATATGTCCTGAAATAAAATAAGAATAAAATTTTGAAATAAAAATCCCTTTTTCAAATAAATTATTATTATACATTACTACTAATATACTTATATCATATAATAGAAAAATTATCCATGAATTGATTTTAATAAATATTGTATTTGTTTTAAATTTGTTTGATAATAAAAGTAAAAGAGAAATGAAAATTACACCAAAAGTTATTAATTCAATTATAATTATTCTTTTCCTAATATTATTCTTTTTTTCTAAGTTAATAAATGAAAAACAAATATGAATAAATTGTGATATTAAGAAAATTACTAAAAATAAAATATTAATAGGAAATAAATTAAGATAAGACTTTGAGAGTAAATCTAAATATATTTTCTTCACAAAAAGATTGCTTGAAAAAAAAGAAAGAATTGAATCCTGAATAGAATCAAAATTAATTAAGTATTTTTCACAATCTTCAATTAAAAGATGAAGATTTTTTGGAATTTCATGATTTTTAATATTATTATTTTTCATTTATATTAAATTAAAATATATTTTTCAATAAATTATATTTTAAATTATTTTCTCATCTTTTTTTGAACATTCAATTATTTTTTCTTTTTACTTAAATTAATCAAAAGTAAAAAACAATAATTGAAAAAATCATCATTTCTCTCTTCAGTTAAAGTTTTTTTAAGTTTTTTCTCAAAATTTTCCTCTGAATAAGTTAATTTTTCTTTAGGGAAATATTCATTTTTAATTAATTTATCAGATAAAATATGATGATTGGTTTTTAATTTATTAAAATTTTTCTCATCATATAATAATTCTTCTTCTATTTCTCTATTATTTTTATAATAATTATTAATATAATTATCATATTTAATATTAAGAAGTTCTTTCCCGTATTTTTCATCCAAGCATAATATTTCAAATAGAATAATATAAATAAATTGAATATCAATTTCATTAATGTGAAGATTAATTACACTTAAAATAGAATTCATATATAATGAAATAAAATTATCTTCTTCTTCTTTTCCTTTTATTTCCTCATTTATTTTAATCAAAGAATAAGTAATAATTATATTTGAAAATTTTTTAAGGTTTTTATTCGGACAAGAAATCAAAAATTCATATAATGTATCATTATCTGAAAATTCTTCAATAATATATTTTGCATAATCTATATTTATTGTAATATAAATCTTAATTAAATCAGTGAATTTACAAAAACAAGATTTTTCCTTTGTTCTATAAATTAAATTAAAATAATAAACAATTAGAAATTTAAAGATTATATCTGAATTATCTTTTGATTCTAAAATTATTTTAGGAAATTGTTCTTCAAATAATTGAAAATTTGAAGTATATTTTTCATCTAAAATTTCTTCTCTTTTAGTATATTTATCAAAAGTATTATTAAATTTCTTATTTACAATCACCTTAAATTCACTCATATATTTTGCAACATCAATTTTACCTAATTCTAAAATAAAATATTGATAATCTTTTGAAGTAATATTTTTTAAAATCCAATATTCATACATTTCTATATTAATCTTCTTTAAAATTTTATTATTAATATTTGATAAATTATTAAAAGGAGGAGAAGCTAATTTAGTTTCGAATTCTCTATTCTTATTTTTTTCTATTTTTTGATAAAATAAAATATAAGCATTATTAGCATTATCAACATCAACAACTCTGGAATCTTTATAATTTTCTTCTTCTAAATCATGAAATCCAAAAGCTTCATTTGGAATATTTTTTTCATCAAATTCTTTAACAATAGTATCATTAAATTCATACCATTTATTATCAGAAGTCTTAATTAAATCATAATAATGTCCTGATTCACTTGTTCCCATATGGATTACAATACCAGATAAATTATATTTGAAACTTTTTTCTTTGGAATCTTCCATTAAGTAATTTTTCATATCTAATAACATTGGAAATTCAAAATAATCATTTAATTTGTATTTAATCATATTATCATAATCAAATTCAAATCTCTTTAAAACTATAACTAAAATATTTGGTAAATTTTTAAAAATCTGTCTTTTATTACAAGCCATTTTTGTTTTACATTCTTCACAATTTATTTTATTATCTCCATCCATTGTTTCATTTTTAATATAATTATTTAAAGAATCATATAAATTATTATATCCTTTAATATCTAATTGAATACTATTATATTGAAACTCATTGTATCTTTTATGACCACATTCAAATTTTAATTCATCAACATATTTTCCACCAAAAAAATAATTAAATAAAGATTTATAAGGATTTTTAATAGTTTCTTCAGTGTTATTATAAATATTATTAATATCTTTTTCAATTGAATCTATTAATCCAGCATAAAATTCATCTGCATCCATTTGTTCATATAAACTTAAATTATTTATTAAAGCAAAATCTTTTGGATTATAATATTGAGATTCATAAGCTTTTAAAGAAGCAAATACAACTTGTAAATTATATAATATATTATTTTCATTTGTTTTAATACTTAAAATAGTTTCTCTTAATAAAGGTATATTAAAAAATTGTTGTAAAATTGAATTCATATAACATGTACATGCCATATTTTTTAAACCACAGAATTTAGTTTTTAAATCTTTAGAATAATCTATTTTCCAATTATTTATACAATTTGATTTCCAAAAACCTAATAAGTGAAAGTCATTTAATTTTCCTATTATTTGTAAATATAAATTTATAGTTTCATTTGGGTTTTTTCTTATTATTGATAATATTAACCTATATATTGACCTTTTTGAATTGTTTGATTGTAAACAAGATTTTGGATTTGAAACTGAATTTTCATTACATTTACTAAAAATAAATTTTTCTAAAAATATTTTATATAAATCTTCTTTTAGAATATAAGGCAATATATCCTTTGGGAATAATTCTATTAAGTTTCTTAATAAATTTGCTTTTCCTTCTATTTCTTCTTCATTTAATTGACTTTCTTCTTTTTTTTTTGTGAAATAAATTAATATTGAGTTTACAACGTTTAATAATCCATTTTTATTATTATATTCTGGAATATTTTCTGAATTTTTTTCAATATATTTACATATTAAATTTGATAATAATTCTAAATAAATTCCCGATTTATCATTGTCACTTATATATTTAAAATTATCTTTTTCAAAAATTAAATCAATAAAATTAAAAAATAATTTTGAATTTTCTTCAAATAAAGTATCATAAAGAAATTTATATAAAATTTTTTGTAATCTAATATTTTTACTTAAAATAAATTCATAAATTAACATTTCATTCATAATTTTGGGATTATTAATTATATATTCTAAAAACCCTGTTTTATTATTATATAAACTGTTTAAATATTTTAATATTTTTTCTAAAATTTCTCCATGCATAATAAACTTTTTTTCATTTAAAAAATGTAAATAACTATTAAATTCATTTTGATCAGAAAAAAGATCTTTATCAAGTTTTTCATCTAAATTAATTTCTTCATTTTCTTTTAATTTAGGTAATTTTTCACTAATGAAATTTTTAAAAATTGTTATATTATATTTATCAAATTTTTCATCTTCTTTTTCACTAACTTTAGAAATTTTCATAATATCTAAAATTATGAAAGATAATTTTTCAACTAAGTTATTATCAATTTGTTTTTCATTTCCTATAATAATAAATATTTTATTTAATAAATCTAATAAATAAATTAATAATTCAAAAATAATTTGACTATCCTTATATTCATATATTTTTCTTAAATCTGCAATTTTAATTTTTTTAAATAAATCATTTAATATTTTATCTCCTTTATGAACATTAATAAAAATATTTAATAACTCTTTTTCTTTTTCTTTATTAATTTCAATATAATACCTTATGCATTCGAAATTATAAGTCAAGAGATAAATGTTATTTAAATTAAAAATTTCTTTAATTTCCTTATTTTCAATATTTTCCTTATTAAATAATTTATAAATTATTTTATTAATGTAATAATCTTTAGGCATTTTTTCTAATATTTTCCATACTCTACTATTTTTTTCTTCTTCTTCATTATTTTGACCAATTAAATCTAAAAATATTTTTATTAACTGTTCATTATTTTCTATTAATTTCTTAGGATTCACTTTTAATTTTAATAATTGATTATTTTCTGCATGAACAACAATTTGTTTATATATATTATTAGTGAAAGTATAATTATCAGGTGGGAATAAATCAATAAATTTTTGATAATCATATAATAAATTATATTTTTTTCCTTCTAAGTTTTCAAATACTACATCATTTACATGAATATCATAATAATAACCAATTCTCCATCTTACATCAAGTAAAGTTTCATTTTTTCCAACTTTGATTTTATAATTATGATGATTTTTAACAGAAAAATGAAACTGAAATAAATAAGTCTCGCCTTTTGCACTACATGTATCTGATTTAGAAGGAATTTTTCCTGAATAATTTATCATCATATCATATATTGTATCTAATAAAATTATTAAACCATTTATTCCATTTAAATTATTTTCTTCTATACATTTTTTTAATTTTATTATTATATCATTTATATAATTATTCCAATAATTTTCTGAAAATTTAGGAGAATATTCACATAAATTTAAACAATATCTCGATAATTCTCTACCACATTTTAATTGAATTGGTAAATTCTTATTATTTAATAATACAGCAAAGATTATATCTATTTGTTCTATTTTTGCTTTTTTAACTCTATAATTTTTTTTATCTAAAACAAAAGTATCATTTTCTAAATTTAATTTTCTCAAACATTTAATTATTAAATCCATTTCTTCTTCATCTTTTATATCCTCTAATTTAATATAAGTTTTATTAGTTACAATTGAACGGAAAAAATAAGATATTATTTGATTATCTGGATAATCATCAACATATTGCATTAAGTAATGAAATAATGTTTTTAAATTTTTAGGATAAAATGATAATATTTTAAACATTTTTCCTAAATGCTCTTCTGGCATTAAATTTAATAAATATTCCATATTTTCACCTCTAACAAAGAAAAAAATAATATCTATTCTTTTTTGAATATTTGCTGAATAACTATATATTCCACTATAAATCTTATCTTCATCAATTTTATTTTTTTCAATAATTTTTTTAATATGTAATATATAATTTTCTAAATTATTTACAAAAAAAGTAATCAAATCATATTTTGTATCTAATTTCTTAACACATGTCTCTTTTGAATTTCTTTTTATAAAACATTCATTAAAAATTTTTTTAATTAAAATAATACATTGAACAGTATATTCATTATTTTCATCATTTAGAATTTGTAAAATTAAATTATTTAAATATTCTAAAATTATTGAATCTTTAACAGTTTCTTTATTAGAAAGAATTTGAATAAAAGAATCAATTGCAAAATTAATATTATCATTTTTAGATTTTTTATTAATATAATCAACAATATAATCATATAGTAATTCTAAACCATATTTTGAATTAATATGAATGTTAAGTTTTTTTCTTGCTATTTTTTCTAAATTAAAACAACCTTCTGTTAAATTTGTTATAAATTCAATATTTTCACTTAAAGATAAATCAATATCTTTTGAACATTCATTAAAAATTTTATTCTTTTTATCTAAAGGTAAAACTGACACAATATCAGATAAAATATTTTGTATTAAATTGTTTTTTTTCATTTCTATTAATTGAGAAATAATATTATCAGGAATTGAATTATGATAAGCTAAATAATGAAAAATACCAATTGAACGTTTTAAAATTTCATCATGAACTCCATCTTCTAAAATAATTGATAATATATTTTTTTCTTCTATTAATTTTTTAAAAAAGGTATAATTAAAAGATTGTATATTTGTTTTTAAGGATAAAATATCATTAATTGCATTTAAAGCATAAATTTTTTTTTCAAGACTTTGACTTGTAATGCATTTATAATAAAACACATAATTTAATTTCTCAATTAATTGTTCTCTTTCTGTGAATTTTGAATACATATAAGTTGCAAATTTTTTATTTATATTTTCAATATAATTTTTCTGCTTTATATTTTTTAATTCTTGATCTGTTAAATTTTCTAAATTTTTTATATATGCTTTTAAAATTTGACTGGTTTCAAATCCTTCTATACTTTTTATCATATTTTTTTTAAATGTACTTAATATAATATTATATAAGTAAATTGGGCAAAAATATTTTTGAGAATTTAAACAATTTACTAAAATTTCATATGAATTTTTCCAAATATTTTTTATATATTTCATATGAGTTTTATCATCATAGTTTATTATGTCTTTATAATTACTTTTAATAAAAATATCATATGAACCAATTATAGAATAATCTTTATCAACTAACATATATTTTCTATTTTGTTGATTATTATATAAAATTTTTAATTTGTCAATATTATCATGAGTTTTTTGAGTTACAAAATCAAGAAAAAATAATACTTTTTCTTTTATATCATTAATATTTAAAAGTTCATATTTACTAATATTTGTTTTAAATTCTTTTAATAATTTATTAATAACATCAATAATAATTCCAGAAAAAAATTGGAGAATATCATAAGGATTAATTTCATTTTCATTATTAATAATATTTTTTTCGTGTTCACATAACATTTCAGAAATTTGACTATATTCCATGTTGTTTATTTCTTCATTGTAAATTGTTTTTCTATTACTTCTTAAAAAGTCCATTGAATATTTACTTTTCTTTTTTTTAGTTTGTAATACAGTTGTATTATTAATTGATATTATAATATCAAATTTTGAATTTTCAGTTGAATTTGTAATAAAAGAAGGAAATCATTCATCTTTATAACAAAAATCAATATAAGTATTTTTTTGAATTAAAGAATCAATGTTTAACTCTTTTATTTTTTCTTCAATTTGATTAATGGAATTATCCATAAATAATAAAATACTATTTAAATATTTAATATTATAAAAAATTAAATTTTATTTTAATTTATTATTATTTAGATTTTATTATATAAAAATTACTTATGAAAAAAATATAATAAACAAAAATAAATATAAATATACAAAAAAAAACTTTATATTAGCAAGCAACACCAAAATATTTTCCAGAAACTCCTTTATATCTTTTAACTGTGGTTAAATTAAAATTATTTTTTAAAAATTTAGGTGTTCTTTTATCTTTTAAAACTTTAAAATATTGATATTCAATATCTTTTCTTTCTTTTCTAACATTATCAATATTATCTAAACCTAAGTCTTCATCTCCTTCTTTTATAACATTAATTTTATTCTTAGATTGTCTTAGAAGTTTTTTTAAATTTACTTCATGTAATAAATTAGGTTCTACTAATTTAGGATGATGTGATTCAGGTTCTTCAGGAAGAGTATTTAATTTAACTAATTCTTTAGAATCTTGAAAAAAAGGATTTCTTGTTAAATCAATTGGTTTTTCAACATATTCATGTTGATTATCTATATCAATTAAATCTTCTGTATTTAAAAGTAATATTTGTTTAGATAAAGTTTTTGCTCTAATTTCTGCGTTTTTTAAATTCATTTCATTTAATCTTTTTTTTTCATTTCTATACAGTGTTTCTGAAGATGATAAATAAGATGTTAATAAATTTTTACTGTTCCTAGTTTTAAAAGAATAATCTATTGTTTTGTAATTTTTACTTAAATTATCATCTATTTTATCATAATTTTCATCTTCAAAACTTTCACTTTCTTCATTTTCATTTAATTTTTCATTTTCTTTTTCATATTCTTCATTATTATTAATTTCGGAATTATTTAATTCATTATTTTCTTCATTATTTATTATTACATCTGTATCAAATAATTCTTTATTCTTTCTCCTTTCAAATTTTGCAATATTTAAAGCTGTTTGTCTTTCTATTTTCATTTGTCTTTGAGTATAAAATTCATCATTTAATATCTGATTTTTTCTTGCTGTTCTTATATAATCATAATTATTTTCATTTTCTTTAAAATCTCTAATTAAATAGTCATTTAAAGCTCTATGCTTTTTTATAGATGGAAAAAAAGTTTTTTGCATTTTTGATGCTGTTATATTTTCAAATGATTTAATTGGAATAAGTTTTGAAGGTTTTTTTTCTTTATTTACATGAAATATGCTTCCTTTTCTAGATATAAGCTTTCCATTTTTTATTATTTTTTTATTTATTTTTCTCTCTGATAATTTATCAAGTGCAGTAAATATTATATTTCTTATATTTTTGTTTTCATTTCTTGATTTTATATTTACTTTCCTTTTAGTTATATCTGGTAATGTTTTAATTGATATTAAATGAAGATTATTTAATATAGGAGGAGGAGATAATGAAGATTTAAATTTATTTCTTATCATATTTTCTAATATTGACATTTTAATTATTTTATCAATTTTTTTTTGAATAAAAAATATAATATAAAGTCAATTATCATTATTATAATTCTAAACACATATAAATAAAATAACTTTTATACATTGTTTTCTATATCTAAAATAAACTAAATAAATTAATTTCTTATTATTATTTAATATCTGAAAATACTGAATTATAATAAATTATTTAGATTAAAGTTTAAATTATTATTAATAAATAAAAATATTTATAAAAAAAATGAATATTTTACCAAAAGGAATAAATAATATTAATGATTTTCAAGTTACAAATTTAATAACCAATAAAAATACAACCCAATCATCGTATAATGACTTAAAAGATTATAATGAATTTACTGATATTCCTATTTCAGAAAAAGCAAAAGCTGCAATAAAGAAAAATAAAACAAAACCTCAAAATTTGAATAAATCAATTAATGAATTAAAAACAAAAACAATATTAAAAGAGTTTAAAAAATTATTAAAAGAAACAGAAGAAGCAACAAATTCAATAAATAAAAGAAATCAAACATTAAATGAGGAAATTGATGATTTCTCAACTAATTCAAATTATATGAATAATAAAACTTTTATGTCTAATTTAAGTTTAAATGATATTAAACAAACTGAAGATATTGCTTCTTTTGTTGCAGAAGACGAAGTAACTCGTTTAAAAATTTCAAATGAAGTTTTAATTAAATCTAATCTAGATTTAAAAAACAAAAATAAAATTTTACAAAATGAAATTAATCAATATAAAAATAGTGCAATATATAAAAGTCCTTATTCACAATTTGATAATAATTTAAATGAATTTATTCAAGATTTAAAAAATTCTTTAGACAATGCTCAAATGTCAAATAATGAATTACAAGAAATAATAAAAAAAGTACAAGAATCAAATGAAAAATTAACAAATTCAAATAATGATTTAATTCATAGTTATGAAATTACAAAAGAAGAATTTGAAAGAGCTACAAAAGAAAATTCTGAATTGAAAGCAAGAAATGATATAAAAGAGGAGAAAAATAAAGAATTAAATAATAAAATTAATGAAATGGAAAATATTATAAATGATTTACAAAATGATTTATTAACAAAAGAAAAACAAATTAAATTATTACAAACTATGGATAATTCAAGTAAATTAACTCAAAAAGATAATGAAGAAATTATTAATAATTTAAAAGATACTATAGAAAATTTACAAAAAAATTCTCAGAAATATGATTTAAAAATAAATGAATTAAATCAAAATATAGAAAATTTAGAAGATAATATTAAAACAAAAATAAATGAAATTAATGCTTTAAAAGTTGATATAAAAAATAAAGAAGATGAATTAAAAGAAATAAATATAAAAATTCCTGAATATGAAAAAATAATTAATGATCATAAAAGTGAAATTCTTAAAGGAAAAAACGATATTCAAATAGAAATTTTTGAAAAAGAAAAATTAAAAGCTGAGATTGAATCACTTAATTTATATTTAAAAGATAGGGAAAAAACAATTAAAAGTTTAAAATCAAGTATAGCTTTTTTATCAAAGACTTTTGATAATGATTTAAAATCAAAATCATCATCAAATATTCTTAATAATAATAATTCTGAAAATAATATAATAAAAGAAAACTCCAATGAAGTATATGAAAATATTATTGAAAACTTACAAAACCAAATAAAGAAATTAAAAGAAAAAAATTTAGAATTAGAAGAAGAAAAAAATAAAAGTCAATTAAATTTAAATGAATATGTTGAACAATTTGAACAAATAAAATATGATTATCAATTACTTTTTCAGAAATATAAAGAACAAAATTCAATGATTGATAATTTAAAAAATGAATTTATGAATAAAAGAAAAGATAAAGAATTATTAGAGTTAATTCATCAAAATCAAGAAATTACTCAAAAATTACAAAAAATGCAAGAAGCAAATGAATTAAAAAATAAAGAATTAGAAATGCTAAAAAATAATTATGAAAGAGTTAATCAACAATTTAAACCTCGTAATTATAATGATATAGATGAATATCAAAATTATAATAAGGAGCAATATCAAAATAATGATTTAATGAAACATAAAAATAATAAAAATATACAATATCAAAATAATTATAATTATAATTATAATTATAAAAACAATGAAAGTGAAAATAATTTTGAAAATTAAAATATGATATGACAAAATAAACCTTTTAATAAAAAATTAAAATTTAAATTTATTTTTTTTAATATTTAAAATATGGATTTAATTTTTTTAATTATATAGATTTAATCAATTTATTGTTATTATTATTTATACTTTTTCTTTTTTATGTAATTATTTTATAATCTGGAATAATAAAGGACAATACATTTTTTAAATAAAAATTTGAAGATTATTTCTTTTCTTTTCTGTGGAAAAATTTATCATAAAAATAACGAAAATTTGACCAAATTTATCTTAGAGTAAAAATATATATAATTTTTATATTTCTTCAAAATATTATCTTAGAAGTTATTTACTTTTTCTTATTGGATAATTTATTAATTAAAAAAGTAATACAAAAAATATTTTCAGATTTTACCACATTATAAATTTTAATATTTGATATAATATATAATGATAATGAAAATATTATTTCATTTTACAACATTGTTAAAAAATATAAATAAAAAAATCAGGCAGAAAAATTATACTATTTGATAAATAAATTAAAATAGAAAAAAGAGGAAAATTCTTTTACTTTTTATTTGTCTTTAATTATCTTGAATTATTATAATTTCTCTTCCCAAAAAAAAAGAGTAAAAGAATGAATTTATGAATATTATAAAAATTTAATTTTTATCTAAAATTTTTATTATATAGTTTAAATAAAATAATTTTTAATTATATAAATAAAAAGTAAAAAATAAGTTATTCAAGTTACAATATAATAAATTAATATAATCAATATAAAACAATTTCTTTAATTAAATTGATTCAGTAGAATTATCTTTCTTTTCTTCATTATCATCATTTTTCTTTGTATTACTGTTTTTCTTTTTATTCATTAAATTTCCTAAAGGAGAAGGATTTGGAGAATATATATTTTTAGGTACTCCATTATATACTAAATCATTACTATTTTGTAAAATATTTGTATTTGCATTAGTATTATTATCATTATATTTTTTATTTTTATTCTTAAGAGCATACATTGGATTTGAATTAGAATTCGAAATTGAATAGTTTGATAAGTTCATATCATTTTTATCATTTTCATTTGTTTTATCAAGATCTAATATATTATTATTATTATTATTATTATCATTATTATTATTATCATTATTATTGTTGTTATTATTGTTATTACCACCATTATTATTAATTAAATTTTTTAAATTTTCTAAAGAATAAACTTTATTAGGATCATTCAAATTTTGAGTTAATAATAACATATTTTCAGAACCTGCAGTATTTAATTTTCTCGTTATATAATTTTCTTGTGTAGGTAATCTATTTAATTCAGGTTTTTCTTTTTTTTTCTTTATTTCATTTATTTGTTGTTTTACTTTTTTATTTTTCTCATAAATGTCTTCATCTTCTTCCTCTTCATTTTTATTATTTTTGTCATAATTACTATCTTCGGCAGAAGATTCATCCTCTTCTTCTTTCATTTTAAAATCTTTATTAAAAATAAACATTAATCTAATTCCAAAATATTGAGAAATATATAATAATATTCCACAAATAGTTAAAAATATAATTTCAATTACAATTTCTTTTTCAAATTGATTTTTTGATAAATCATAAAAATCAATTATATCATATCTTAAAAGATCACATTCAAACATATCAAAAATAGATGCTGACATAAGTGTTAAGCCATTATTTTCAATAAATCCAGATAATAATTTATCCAAAATAGTATAATCAACTTGATATTCAATTTTTATATCATTTACTAGTTCTTTAAAAGTATTATATAAATAATTATTTCCTTCAATCATTCCATTAATTACATTTTTATTATTATCATAATAATTTTTAATGGGTGTAAAATAAAATTGAATAAATTGATCAACATTTTCATTATTATATGTTTTACAAGAAGACTCATATTTATAAGAGATTTGAGTAAAAGTCCATTCATTAATTACTAAACAATATGATTTACCAAAAGAATAACTTTCTTCTGGATCTAAATGAGTATAATCAGAAGGACATTTATTTATATTTGAAACCCATCTATCATTCGTTTGTGTTATACATTTAATTTGTTTTGAACCTTCAAAAGATGTATCAGAATATTGATTCAATAGATTTAATGTATATGAAACATCATTTTCTTCATGTTTTAAATATGATGTTGTTAATGATATATCATTTATATATGATGTTAATATCTCATTGTTTCTTTTTAAGACTTCTATATTTTCTAATTCAGTTTCTAAATTGGAATAATAATAATAAAACTTTATATAATCTGAATATAAGGTGTTTAAATATTTTAAGTATGTTGTTTCAAAATTAAAGTGATATGCTATATTAGCATCAATTGATTTTTCTGAATTTAAACAATTATAAAAATAAGTTGAAGCCTGGGGTATCTTTTTTATTGTTTTTAAAAAAATATTATTTTTATCATTTGAATTACCCATATATTTTTCTGAAAGAATATAATTTAAAGACGAAACTATTCCACGATTAATTGTGAAGAAGAAAAAAACAAAACCACATAAAACAAAAATAAAAGCTGTTGAAATAAATAAAAAATGCCAAAATACTATAAAAGTTTTTTTAATATAATACATACATGAAGATGAACTCTCACTACAAACAAAAATAGTACCAAAAAAAAACAATATTAAAGTTTCAAAAACAACTAATCCACAACCAACAAAAATTGACAAACCTACTATTTCATTAATATTATTTTTAATATTTTTATAATTTGTATTTACAATATTATCAAAACTAACATATAATTCGTAATAATCTTTAATTTTACTATTTATGGAATTTATATCATATTTAATATCTTCTCTATAATTATAAATATTAATTAAATCATTATAAACCTTAGTTAAATATTCTACACATATATGAGTATTTTCAGTATAATCTTTATAAAGTTTTCCTAACATTGTAATTGAATTTGTATAAGGAGTATATAAACTTTGATATAAAGTAAATATATTATTACTATAATTTGGATTTGGTGTTTGAATTAAAGAAACTTTATATGTATCTGATAATTCTTCTATTTTATTCATTATTACTGAATCTAAAGAAATAATATCTGAATATTTAGGAAATAATGAACTCATTGAACTAAAAAGTGAAACTACTCCATTTGAAGTATTGGTTAATATTTGAATAATTGGCTCATAACCAGGAAAATAAGGATATTTATCTTTTTCTGAAGTTCCATTAAGTGAATGATTTGTAAATTGATATAAAGAACATAAAGATGCATTTGTTGTTTTTTTTATTTTAAGTACATTTAATACAGCAAAAACACATAATGTTAATGAAATTAAAATCATTAAAATAAAAAATATATAACCACAATATTTACATTCAGATTGTTTTCTTTCATACTCTTTATATTTTTTTAAAACACAACAATTGTTGGACCAAACACATAAAAAAATAAAATAAGTTATTATTGTGATAATTGCCAATGAAAACATTATTATTGTTGGAATAATATATTTTATTATTTTCATTATATTTTGAATATAAGATGTTCCTTGAGTCATTAAAGGAATAAAATAATCTTTTGATGATACATTTAAATTAATTTGCTCTTTAAAAAATTGTTTTAAAGTAGAATAACTAGTTTTTCTTTCATATGATGAATAATCACCTTCTTCACATACTTTATTAATTTCTTTTTCTATAGCTAAAGTATGTACTATTGGTAATAAATAAAATAGATAAATAAAGATAAAACCATTTTTAGTATAATTCTTTAGCATTATATTTATTTTTTAATGTAAAAACAAATAAATAAAAACTCTTATGAAATTAAATGAATTTATTGATGATATTTTATTTTTTTTATTTAATTATAATCGCCAATTCTTAAATTTAAAAAAAAATAATTAAAAAATTGAAAAAATTATTTAATAAAAAGACAATGATATTTTTTTCTTTTATTAAACAGTTTAATATAAAATAAATTATATTTATTCACCACCTTCTTTAATATCATTTTTTCTATTAATAATAACTTCCCTCATTCTTTTAACATCTTTACTTCCTTTATATTCAGAATCTTTCATTGCAATATTTTCAACAACATTTTCCCAAGAATTTAATTTTCCTTCTTTTAATAATTTTTTATTTTCTAAATTTTCTTGTTCTTTTTTTAAATTTTCATTTTTTCTTTTTTCAATTTCTTCTTGTCTTTGATTTTGAAAATCATTTAAATATTCAATTGCTTTTTGTCTTAATTCTTCTTTTTTTTTTAATTCATATTGAATTTTTTCTTCTATTTTTTTTCTTCTTTCAATTTGTTCTTTTTCTCTTTCTTCTATTCTTTTTTGTTCTTCTTCATCTAAAACATTTGTATTCATCATCATATTCATCATATTCATATTATTACTTTCAGGATTAATATTTTGATTAAAATCTATATTATCTTCTTGTTCTTTCATTGGAATAAAATTTTCCATATTTGTATTTTCTGAAGGGAATTGAGGTTGAGAATCTTGGTTATTATTTTCTTCTGTGTTTTGAAATTCAAAATCATCCATTTTTTAATATATAAAATATTTATTTTCTTTTTTTTTTTCATTAAACACTTTAATTATATGTTGGGTGTTTTTGTAATGTGTTTTATTTAGGAAATCCTAAAGAAGTTAAAAATTATCCTGTTAAATTGTTTAATGATTTTAAATACAAATTTTTTTGGGTTTTTTTTGTAAAATATTATTTATGTATATAATTTAGAAAAGAAAGTTTTTGTAAGACCTAAAAATCAGGAATATAAAACTATTTTGTTTTTATAAAATTGTTGGAAGAAAATATTAAAATAATAAAATTATGGAAGTTTGGCTATTAGATTTAATCTCCAATCCCCATAATTAAAAAAAATTTTTATTTTAAAATAATTTATGTCTATTTAAACCTAATAATAAAAAAATTAAAAAAAATAAAACAAATGAATTTCATTAATAAAGTTCATAATTCCTTTCTTATTCAAGAAATATTTGAATATTTTCCTCAAAAAGTAAAATTCGAAATAGTTAAATATTCAAAAGCATTTCAAAAAAAATTAAGATTAAATGTAAATTGCTTTAAATGTTATTAAATTCTCCAACAATTATATAGAATATTTGGTCCTATTATATTACAAAATAAAGCTAAAATGCTTATTGATTATATAATAAAAGATGAATATGAAAAAGACATTGAAATTTATAAAGAAATAAAAAAGAGATTATATATTGAAAAAGAAGGTGAATATATATCTTATGATTTAAATACCAAAAAAGACTTTAAAAGATTAATAAAATCTTTATTAATATTTGAAGATTATAAAAAACCAAATTTAAGACTAACAATTAGTTCTCAATTAGAATTTGAAACAAAAGACAAGGAAATTTTTAGGATATTAATTTCAAATTTTCCAACTGAAATAATATTAAAAATAGAAGAAAATTGTAATTCAATTGAAGAACTATTTATTTCAGAAATAATCGAATTTTTTCCAAGTACTATTTATGGAATAAATATAATGAATAATAATGAAAATATAATTCAAAATATTTGCAAAAATAAATCTTTATATTCTATTAAAACATTAGATATTTATAATACACAATGTGATGAAGAAAATATTTTATTTAAAGATTTCATTCCTTCTTGTAGAAATCTTCAAATTTTGAATATTGCTTTTTTACCACAAAATTTTGGTAATTTTCTCAAAAAAAAAAAACAATTAAAGCAATTGCAATTTTCGTGTAATATAAATTCATTAAATAATTTTGGGAAAATTATTGAATTTGATTACACTACTTTAGAAAAATTAAAAATTTGTTTATGTCTTGATGAATTTGATGAATTTGAAGAAATTGAAAAAGCTGATTTCTCTTTTATTAAAAAATTAAAAAATTTAAAATCATTTTATATATGTTTTTCTTTAGACGATGATAATGAGGAGGAAGTTCTTCCTATTGGTTTAATTGAAGCATTAAATTCATTAAATAATTTAGAGTTTTTAAAAATCGAAAACGATAATTATTGTTTGAAAATGGAAAATATTAATAAATTAAAGATTAAAACATTAAAAACTTTGATAATTGATTCTAATGAAAATATAGATTATGAATCAATTATAAATTATCATTCAAATTTAAATTGTTTATTTATTAATTATGATGAAAAAAAAGAAGATGAAATTCCAAAAAAAATTATTTTCCCACAAAATATTAAAGAAATAAGTTTACGTTTAGGAGGAAAGTACATTGTAGATGGTCCTCCATTACTATTAGATTATCTTTCAGCTCAAGAAAAAAAAGCAAATCCTGTTCTAATGTATAATTTATTTAATTTTATTCAAGAAAAACAATGTTCTCTTATAGAATTAAATTTAGCAGTTCATCCAATGTATGGCTATTTTGATTATAATTTTTTCTTAGAACTATCAAAATGTTTTACAATGTTTAAAAAATTTTGATTTATATGCTTATAATAAGAAAGCTTTGATGTCAGGGAAAAAATGCGATGAATGGATTAAAAGTATAAAATATTTAAAAAATTTAGAACAATTTATTTTGAGGAGATATAAAATGTCTCTTGAAGAATTAACTATTTTTATTGATAGTATTGAAAATTTAGAATTTCTAGTAAAAGTTCAATTTCTATGTTCTGATAATGATTTTGAATTAGATCAAATAGTTAAGTTAATAAACACTAAAAATTTCCCACCTAGATTAATGTATTTTAATTTACTTCAAAACGTAAAGCATAAAGAAAATCAAAGTGATTCTGAAGATGAATTTTTTGATGATAAATTAATCACAAGAAAATATCATTTTCCAATATTTAAATAAATAATTTAAAATAAAACAAATAAATTACTATAATAACAGTAATGATCCGTTTCATGATTTCTTCCCATCTAATCTTTACTTTAGATATTAAATAATATATTTTTAAGTTTAATTAAATTATATTTATTTTATATTTATAAAGAAATGAATGAACACATTTTTTATAGTATTTATTTTAACAATAATCATATTGAAATTGTATTATAATAAAATTAATAGTTTGAAGATTGAATCCCCAAAAGAAAAAATTATTTCTTCGTATTTTTAATTTCTTTTTTTGATTAAAAAATTAAATTCATAAAAATTTTTGAAAAATTAATTAAAGAAAAGAATAATGAACAAATAAGAATAAATCGAATTTATTTTTTTTACAGATTATTTGTTTAAATATAAGTTAAAAAATTAATTCTTTCATTTATTTCAAATAGAAAATTTTTATGAATTAAATAAGTAACAATTATATCTAAACGATATTAAATTTATTTTTTTGAAAAAATTTGAAATTTTGTAGAAGAAGGATAAAAATTTCTAATGTTTAAAAATTTATTTAAAAAGTAAATTAAAGATTTAAAAAAATAATTTTTTATGAAGGGTATAAATAAAAGAATATTCTTTTTTAAAACATTATAAATATAAAATATTAAATTATTTAAAATTTAAATTTAACATTTTAAACAATTACATTGGAATTAAATTTATTTCAATCAAAAACAAATGAAATTAAAAATTTTTATATTAAGAAATGAGAAATATCAATTGAATCAAAATTCTTATATGAATATCTGTATCTATATGTATATAAAACAATTTTTAATTATCTATGTATTTTATCCTTTATTATCTTGATGTTTTATTTTTCATAATTATCTTATTTGATAAATCAGTTTTTTAATGATTCTTTCTTATTTATATTGATTTTTTATTTTATCTTAATTATGATTTTATATTAAAAATGTTTAATTAAGTCAAAATGTGAAATTTTAAGAAGATTAATATTATCCCTTTATTTTTAAATTACTTTTCTTTATTGCAAATTTAAAAAATAAAAAAATATTCAAAATAATTATTTAAAATATGTATAAAGGAAATGAAGATAAAAGAAATCATATTTTCAATAATAAAGATAATATCGGATTTTCCTTAAAAAATAACAAATCATATAAACAAATTTATTCAAACTCCTCTTCCAAAAATTTAAATACTAAAACAAAACATAAAATATCTTTAACTGAAGAGAATTTAAATAAAAATATTAAAAAAATATCAAAAGAAGCAATTAATTATATAAATTCAAATAGATTATCAACTCAAAGTAATAATGATAGTTTAAATAGTTATTCATCAAGAAATTATTTAAACAAAGAAAAGCAAACTATAAATCATATAATAGAATTAAATTACAATGATACAGAAAAAGAAAAGGAAAAAGAAAAAGAAAATGAATCCATAAATATAATTGATAATTCAGATAGTACTTCATTAATATATAATACATATACAATAAATAAAAAGCAAAAAATAAATAATACACAATTTCAAAATTTTTTATCAGAAATTGGGATAAGTAAGAATTATGCAACTTTATTAAATATAAATGGATTTGATGATTTAAATTTATTAATTGAACAAACTAAAACAGGAATTGCAATAACAGATAAAATATTAAAAGACATTGGAATATCTTCTCCTGGAAAAAGAGCAAAAATCTTAATTCATATAGAAGAAGAAGCTCATTTATTTGATTTTCAAATTGAAAAAGAAAAAGTATATTTTATTAATGAAAGAAATGAAAATAGTTTATTTAAATTATTATCATCAATTAATTTAGAATATTATTTTAATAATTTTAAAATTAATGATTATTCAAGTCCAGAATTATTATTTGTTCAAATGAAAACAAGACAACCTTTGACAGATGAGATTTTAAGATATGAAATAGGAATTGAAAAATTAGGTTATAGAATGAGAATAATAAATAAAATAAAAAGTGAATGTATTAATTATATTCAAAAATTACATAATGGAAATTTTGGAAGAAATAATAAAAATAATATTGTTTATTTCGAAAGGAAAAATAATGGAGATAATAATGATTTTTGCAATATGTGTTGTATTATATAAAATAGTAATTTTTTCTCTTTGTTAATAAAATTAATTTATTTTTTTTAGTTTTAATAACATCATTTAATTTATTTAATAAATTTATTTGTAAAAATTTATAATTTCATTAACATTATTAGATAAATCAATAATATTTTGCCTAATTTTTTTTTCTATAATAAGATTATTATTTAAAATTTCATTTTCATATAATTTTATTTTTTCTTCAATTAATTTATTAATATAATTATCAGTTATGTAAATACATCCTTTTTTAAAAGTAAAATCTTCGATTTTTCTTTGAAGATCATTTATCATTTTTTCTTGACTTTTTGCAAAAATTTCTTTTACTTTATCATTGTTTAAATAATCTTTTTCAGTGAAAGATTCCATTCCTGTTTTAATTGAAGATAAAATCTCATTTTTATTTTCTTTTTTTTCATCTATATTTTTTTTATATTTTAAAGCAACTTCTAAACAAGTAACCATCACAAAATTTTCTAAATATTCATTAAAATATTTATTTGTTATTTCATCAATATTTTTTAAAAATATTATTATTTCTTCTCTGGATTCATTAGAATATTTATATGTATTTTTATCAAAAATAATAAATTTACCAATATTAGTAAATAATTGAAAAATTATACTACTCATATATTTAATTCTTATTCCATTAGCTAAAGAATTTATAGAATGAAAAATTGTTTTTTTAACTTTATTTTCTGAAATTTCTTTTGATTCATCTTTAAAATTATTCAAAACTTGATTTTTAATAGAATAAAAAGATGCAGATTTAACGGCTTTTTTAACTTTATCAAATGTTTTAATCATTAAATCTTTAATTCCGCTTTTTTCAATAATAATATTTTCTCCTTGGAATCTAAATTCTTTTTCTTTAGAAACAACTTTTAAAATTTCAATATTTCTATCTTTAATTTTTTCACATAAAATATTTTTAATTTCTTCAATTGCTTCATCTGCTTCATCATCAAAAGCTTTAGTATAAACTAATATAATAGGCATAGTTTCATCATCATAAATATTCATTAATTCAATTAAACAATTTCTTTCTTCGATTTCAAATCTATCTCCAGTAACACAATACCAAATACAATGAATAAAATTATCAGGATTATTAGTTAAAGCTTGATTATCAACAAGATTTTTAACAGAATTAATTAAATTCTCAATTTCATATTTATCTTTATCAATTCCTTGAGAATCATATAATCGAATTCCTTTTATTTTTTCTTCATTTTCATATGATTTTGGCTCTCCCAATGTTATAGGAACTCCTATTCCTGTTTTAGCTCCTTCATTTTTCTTATCATCAAATTGAAGAATACTATTTATTAATGTACTTTTTCCTACTCCTGTTGGTCCTAAAACTAATATGTTAAAATGTTTTAAACTATTTATCATATCTATTTTATATATGTCATTTTGAAATTTCTCTTTTATTAATTTTGATATGTTTTCATTATTATATATTTTTTTTATTAAATCATCTAATTTTTCTATATTATATTTAGAAGCTATTTCATTTTGAAAATAAATTTCTTGGTTTTGTTCTATTTTTTGCTTTACTATGTTTAAGAAATCTTCTTTTATTTTTTCAAAGTTATTTTCGATTTCTTTTGTATTTTTTTCTGAATTTTCATTATTCTGAAAATAATTAAATAAACTGCCTATTCCTTTAATAAAAAAATTATTAGTCAATGAAACCATTTTATTAAAAGACTAAATTTAATTTATAAATAAAATCATTATGAGTAATTTTACTTCTAATAATTATAATCCTTTTAAAAAAGTTAATTCAAATCAAAATAATATTGAAAACAGTAATGAAGAAATCAATAAAACAAATATTAAAAATAAAGTTCCTTTACAATTAAAAATGAATAAAAATATTATTCAAGATGATAATACAGATAATAATTTAACTAAAAATTTAAAAGAAATAAATAAAAATGAAAGGACAAATTTTAAAAATAATAAAATAAATAATAATAGTGTTTCTAGGAATGAAATAATACAGAATGAAGATAATGAAAATGAATTTAATCATAGTAATTGTTATAATATGTATTCCCCTGAAAAAAAATTAGAGTTGGATGAAATGAATATTAATATTAACTTTGATTTTTCAGAAAAAAAAATAGAAAATAAACTTTTTGATGATTATTATGATAATAATTTTGATTATGGAAATGATTATGAAGAAATGCAAAAAATCGCTTCAATATGTAATAAAGAAATTTCATTTGATGATTTATAAATTATTAAAAACAAAATCAATTAAAAAAATTAAAAAAATCTAAAAATATTTGTTTTATAAGTGTTTAAAATATGAAATATGAAATATAAAAGTAAAATATAAAATTAAATTTTTTAATTGATTAATTTAAAATTTAAAATTCGAATAAAATAAGAATAAAAATGTCATTTTCATCTTATTTTAACGATAATACATCATATTTAAGTTTACAAAGTAAAATAAATAGAATGTCAAAAAAGAATTCAAGAAACTTAATTAAAGAAAGGAAATTTCAACAATTAGATATTCCATTAAAAGAAAGAAAAACACATAAAAAAAATCCTTCTTCTCAATTTATTAGGTTTCAAAAAATAATAAATAATATTTTAAATACAGAACCAAATAATCATTATAAAAATCATTATTCTCTTGATGGAATTGATTATAATGAAAACAATATTCAACCTCCCAATCCAAAGATTATAAAAGAAAAAAATAATAATTACTTATTTGGTTTTGATCCTACTTTAAGAAGCAAAAAAATAAAAAAAAAAGAAAATTTTATTACTCATAATTTTGAAAAAATAAATAATGAAAAATTCAATTATTACAATAAGGATAAAGCTATTCAATTTTTATATAAAGTTAATTCTTTTAATACAGATTTAAAACAAAATATATCTAAAAATAACTTTATTGATAAGAGAAATACAATGGATATTATGGAACAAAATATTAAAAATGAATGCTTTAATAAAAAAAAATATACTAGTTTATTCAAAACAAAATTAATTAAATATCATAAAAGAAGTTTAAGTGATTATGAAACAAATGATAATAGATATGATAAATTAAGAGAATATTATTTAAATTATCAAAATCAAAAAGCTCAAAATAATAATTTTATTATAAATTCAGTGATTTTAAAAGATTTCAATAATTCAAGAAATATTAAAAATTATAAAAATTCTTTTAATATAAAATAATATAAAATTAAAAACAAATTAAGATAAATATTTAAAAATTTAAAAAAATGTCAAAACGTTCAAATCAAAAAAGTCAACCTCCTAAACCTCAAAAAGTAAATTCAATAGGACAAGAATTAATCATAGATTCTGAAGACACATATAAAGATTTAGAAAATGTATTTTATATACATCCATCTCATTTAAATATGTTAAAATCTTTATCTTCTAATCAATTTAATTCAGTTTCAATAAAAAATACAAATGTTGATGATTTAAGTGCTTATAATTTAATAAATTTATATGGTAAAGTTAGAGTTGGGACAAATGTTGAAATTATAATTTATCAACCTGTTTTAGTATTACAAATGTATGATGCAAAACAAATTGAAGCAAATGCTTTATTTGCAGGATTTTCAGATGTAAAAATTAATGAAATTACATATGTTGATAATAAAACTCAAAGAAAAATGGAAACTTTATCTGTTACTTTTGTTAAACCTGAAAGAAAAATTCCTGATAATAATAATAATAACAATAATAATAATAAGAATAGTATTGAAAATAATCCTAGTCATAATAGTAGTAAGGTTAGTAGTGTAAGTAATAAAGGAAGTAAGAATTCTAGGAGGAAATAAATTTTTTATATTGTTTTTATTTAATAATTTTTTTATTTTTTTAACCTAAAAATCAAAAATGAATTTATTTAATTATTTTTTTAAATGTAGAATTATGAATAATAATACTTAAAAATCATAAATAAATAATTCTTAACTATTCTATGAATTATTCATTAATCTTTGATTTTATTCTTTATTAATTTATTTCCTTTTAATATATAAATTTTATTGTCATTTTTAAATCGAAATAACTTTCTAAAATCTTTTTAGATTTATAATTTGTTCACTAAATATCATCTAATTATATTAATATCTTCATTTTATTAAATTTCAATTGGGAAATTCATTAAAGAATAATCTTTTGAGATTGGGGTTTGCTTAGCTTCTTTTGTGTATTGTATAAATTTGAAAATCATTTAATTAAATTTCAATTTCATTATTTGTTTTTTAGTATATGAAAATAGAATAATGTTATATATATAACTTTTGTTTCCTTTAGAAATTATTTAAATATCCTTTTAAAGAGTTTTCTAACATATTAATTAAAATAAATGTTTAAAATATAATAAAAATAATATATTATTTTTATATTATTAATTTTATTTATCTAACTCTAAAAATTACTTAAAATTGTAGTTATTCTATCCTTAATTAATTGTTTGAAAAATATTGAAATTTCACTTTTGAGTTCATTTATATCATTTTGGAAATCCTTAAAATATTTACTATACATTATATCATATGATTTAGATATAAAATTCTTAGAAATTTCAAATTCTGAAATTATAACTTTATTATCATTAACTTTTATTTTAAGAACATTAACATGAACCTCAATTAAAAAATCATTTATTTCAAAACCTCCTTTAGAATGAATAATATCACAATTTAAATGTGATAAAATTGTAAAGACTAAATTATGAATTTGAATTTCTTTCTCTGAATAACTAGGTTCTTCAGTAGCAACAGGGTTTAATAAAGTAAGATTTAAATAAATAAAATATCTATTATATTCCAATTCAATTGTATTTTCAGATTTTACATTAAAATTTTGAATTAGATTATTATAAATCTCCTCTAAACTTGGAGAATTGATATCTCCTTTAGAAATAATAAAATGAAAAATAAACAAAATAACCAAATTAAACATAATCATTTAATTATAATTAAATTAAACAATTGAAATTTTAATTAAATTTTTCAATACTTGATTTAAACATGATAAATGAAAATAAACTTCAAGATTATAAATCTAAAACTTTTCAAGAATCAATTACTAAAGGTGATAAAATTATGCTTCATTTTAAAAAGCCAAGACAAAATAAATCATCAGAGAAAAATAAAACAGATATTTTTATTCAAGCTAAAGGGAAAATATTATCTTTTACTTTATATGGAAAAAAATTTGAGGATGTATCAAATTCTGGATATAATATTAAAAAATTTAAAGAACAACTTTTATTATTATATTCTCAAATTGAATGTAAACAAAAAAATTTTTCAAATCCTTATAAAGAATCTTTTATTCAATTATTTAGTATGGATGATGAAATAGAAAAAAATTTTAAAAAAAAAAACACAATTTATACTCTTTATAATAAGAGTAATACTTTTAATTCTAATTTATTAATTAATAATTTAAAAACTCAAATTTTGAAAGAAAATGAATTAGAAAATATAAAAATTATAAATGAAAATAATGAAATAAATAATAATAAAATAAATCCATTAGAAGAAAAAAATTATTATGAAAAATCAATTAATACAAATAATCAATTATTTAAAAATTATACACAACAAATTTGTAATATTTGTGATTTCTTAAAGCCTTCAAACAAATTTATTTTATTAGAAAATTGTAATCATACTTTTTGTTATAATTGTGCTAAAAATTATTATGAAAATTTAATTGAAATGGGAGATGTGATTTTAAAATGTCCTTTTTATAAATGCAGTGTTGAAATAAAAAACAAAGAATTTTTAAAAAATATAATATCAAGTCATCATTATCAAAGATTATTATATGGTAAATGTCATAATAATGATAATAAAAATAATCCAATAATAATTAAAGGGAAAACGACAATGTCATCATTAAATAAAGGTTCAATTAAAAAATCTACTTTAAATTCTTCTATAGGAAAAGGAATAAGTAAAGTAGAATTGAATTCTATTTTAAAAAAATATTCTAAAAAAAATGTTTTAATTGTTTCTCATAATGAAGAAGAGTTAATTATATATACATTATTTAAAGATACTGTTTGTCCTTGTTGTACATTACCTTGTTTATTTGGTAAAACCTTAAGTAATCATTTAAAGTGTTTAAATTGTCTAAAAAGAATTTGTAAATTTTGTTTTAAAGAAGTGGATACTGACCACTTTAATATTTATAATGATAAATGTTGTAAGAATTATAGATTGTTCTTATGGAAAAATAAAAAGTCTTATAGATTTGATAGAAAAAAATTAATTAAATATTGTGGAAATTTTGGATTTATCATTATTTCTTGTATTATGACTTTAATTGTTATGTATGTTTTTCTTTTTTTATTTATTGATTATTTATTTCCTCATGAAAAAAAACCTATTAAAATTAGAAATAATAAAACTCTTCAAAATTTTAAAAGTCTAACTCTATCAACTGCTTATTTTAATAAAGTGGAAAAAAAAAGTAAGACTTTTACAATTAAATATATGACAAATCTTTTTTTTAATATTTTTTTAAAGATATTTTTATTTTGGGTTCCACTACTTCTTTTCATAATTTTAATTCCTTATTTTCCTCTTATTCATATTATAATAGAAAATTTTATATGTGAAAATATTTAATTATATAAATAATGAATAATATATATATATTAAAAATGTATACTCAAATTTATATAATTTCATAATTATTTTTTTAAATAAATAATTAATTAATATTTACGAATATTTTAAAATGTCAGAAACAAATGAGACTCCAAATGACGAAGAAAGATTTGATAAACTTGAAATTAAAGTCAAAGATATAAATAACATTGAATATTTAGTATTATTTCAAGCATTAACAGATAAAATTGACATTACATGTACACAAACAAATGATGAAGATATTTTTTATAATACTACATTAAACTTTGTTGATGTGAAAAATAAACATAAATATTTGAAAGGAGCTGAAAATTCTGAAGAAATACTTGAAGCTTTAAGTGAATTTTTAGATACAATTAAACTTTTACATGAAGGAAAAAAAATAAAAATCATTTTTACTATTTTATATTTAAAAAAGAAAAGTGAAATTATTTTTGAACTTATAAAAAAAGATATTTTCTCAGAAGATGAAGAAGAAGAGGAAAATGAAAATGATGAAAAAAAAATATTAAAATTACAAAAAAAAGTAGAAATACTTACATTAAGTAATAATGATTTAAATAAAAAAGTATTTAAATTAACTTCAATGAATAATGATATTGTTAATAAATTTCAAAACACTCAAAATCGAATAAATCAAATAGGAAATTGCATTCAAAATTTAGTTAAAAATTTAGAAAATTTAACTAATTCATTATTTCCAAATAATAATATTATTAATCAAGAAGAACAATTTTCTAAAAATTCAATAACAAACTTATCTAAAAATGACAGTGAAACAAAAGCAGAATCAAAAATACAATCAAAAGAATTATTATACAAAACTCAAATGAAATTAAAAATTGAAGATTATAATGAAGAAAATGTAATTTCTTCAAACCATTATAATTATTGTTTTACACAATTAAAAAACAGTAATATTGCAATTGGATTTAACTCAGGTTCAATAGGAATTTATGAAATTAAATACTTTAGTAGAGTAAATCAAATTAATTCTCATTCAAAAGATATAAGATGTATATTAGAATTATCAGATGGAAACATTGCTTCCTGTTCAAATGATAATAATATTGTAATTAATAAAATTATTAATGATAAATCATATATAGAAATACAAAAAATTGAATGTAATTCATGTGTATATAAAATAATAGAAATAAATCAATTTTTAATTTCTTGCAATTGTGAAAGTATTGATATTTGGGAAAAAAATGAAGATAATTTATATGAATTAATTCAAAGCATTGAAATTGGAGAAAATATTTATGGATTATTACAAGTTAATGATAAAACATTTGTTGCTCATGTTGCAATTGAAACTCTTCAATTTTATAATATTGATGATTTTTCTTTAATTAAAGAAATAAATAATATTCCTACAAGATTATATAATAATTTATCTTTAATCAATGATGATGTTTTATGTATTGGGTCAACTGGACAAATCTTTTTAGTTTCAATTTCAAAAATGGAAATTATTAATACTATTAATGTTGAAAAATGTGGAATTGAAAGTTTAACATTTTTACCTAATAATACTTTAATTGCAGGAGTAACTATTAATTCTAGTAATTATCCTAATTATTGTTTTATTCAATTTAAATTAAATGATGAAAATAATGATTTAATTGAAATTTCAAGGAAAAATAATGTTCATGGATGGACTATATATGATTTAAAATGTGTTGTAATTAATGGGCAATATAAAATTGCCTCTTCTGGAAGTATGGATTGTAAAATAAAAATTTGGAGTTAAAAATTATATTTATTTTATTTAAATAGTAGAAAACCATATTTAAATAATCATATGATTAACAATAATTAATTTTTTGAATTATAATTCATATATTTAATTTTAAAATTAAAATTATAAAACAATGTAATAATCTAAAATAACAAAAATAATATTTCTTTTGATTATATAATATAAAAAAAAATTTTATTTATTTATTGATAAAATAATAATGATTAAGATATATTAAATTTAAACTAGAAATATTCAAAAATAAAAACAAAGAAATTGAAAACAAATATAATTTAAAATCTCTAAAAGTGAACCTTTAATTTTCAAAATGAATATTTATTAAATTTCTTTTCAAATAAATGAAAAAAATTTTTAAAAATATAAAATTTATTATCATTTTTAATTTTTTAAATTATATTCAATTTATTCTATTTAATGTCTAAAGAATCAAATCAAAAAATTTCATTTAACACAGAAATTTTTTCAAATAGTGAAGAAGATAATATAATTTTAACTTTATTAAGAAATGAAAAATATGTGAATAATTTATATATGATAAAAGAAGAAGTAAAATTTTCTAAAAACATAAATAAAATTTATGCCATTACAAAAGAAAAAAATTTTGGAGTCGTTATAACAAAAATTCTAAATGTTTCTTTAGTTTCAAATCCAAATTTTAAAAAAAGATTAATTTCAACTGTTAAATTAATTGAAGAAAATTTATTACTAGTTGAAAATTTATGGTTAGAAGAAATAAATAAAGATTTATACAATTTATATATTAGTGAATATACAAAATCAACATATAAATCTGAATTTAATTTACTAACTCTTTCATTTTATTTAAATGAAACTAAAGGAGTAGAATATAAAACAAATATTAAATTACTTTTAAATATTTTGAAAAAATTACAAATTCTTCATAAAAAAATGCAACTTTCACATTTGAATTTAAATCCAAATAATATTTATTTTAGTACAAATTCATATGAAGTATATTTTGGTCCTTCAAAACTTTGTGAAAGTTCTTTTGAAGATAATTGTAATTTATGGTATATGAGCCCAGAATATTGTTATATTGAAAAAATAATAAATGAAGATTTACAAGCTGGAATTTATAATGATATATGGAGTATTGGTTGTATTTTATGTGAAATGTTTTTTGTTGTTTGTCCACTTTTTCAAGCTTTTTCTTTAAGAGAAAAAATGAAAAAAAATTTAGAAATTTTAGGAGTTCCACCTTATTCTGATGTTGATTATATGACTAGACAAGAATATTCTATTTTACAAAGCACTGATAATACTTTGAAAAATAAAATTAGATTATTGGATTTAATGAATAATAAAGACATTGATGAAAATGGAGTTGGATATAATTCAATGATAACTATAAAAAATAATATATTTAATTTAATGAATATGTGTTTAGTGTATAATAGGAAAAATAGAATTTCAATTGATGATTTAATTAAAGAAATTGTAGATCTTGATGATAGATATATTAAAGCAAAACCAATGAAAAATGGAATTAAAACTATTATTAACAGAGAAAATTTATTACAAGCTAATGTACCTATTTCAAATGGAAATATCTCAAATAATAGAAAGGAAAAAACTTATAATATAACTAATCAAAATAAAACAATGAATAATTTTAATATAAATAATCAAATAAATAATACTTCTCAGTTAAATACAGTTGATAATAATTATAGACAAAATAATAAGAATGATAATTATGAAAATAATGATTATATTCCTTATAGTAAAACAACTAATTTAAATAAAAACAATATAATAATTAAAAAACCTAATAATGAATTAAATAATATTTCAGAATATTATCAAAGTATGAGAAATACACCAAATTCAACAATAAAAGATATGAAAAATTATGAATTTGATAATCAAAATATTAATTATAATATTTCTAATAAGTCAAGTAATTCTCCTATTTCAATAAACAAATATTCAAAAAATAATAATAAATATAAACCAATAGAGTATATGAGCGATAATATTGATAATTATGTTTATAAGCCTTTTAAAGAAAAAGAATATTTGTCTAAACTTGGAATCAATAGAAATAATACACCTCAAAAAAATAATAATAATAATTTATCTTTAAATGAAATAAATTCTAGAATACAAAAAAAGGATGAAGAAGAATATAATAGGTTAAATAATAAATTAGATGATTTAGTTAACTTCATTAATAATATGCAAAACTTATAATTTTTTTAAAAATGAAATAATTTAATTTTTTTATAAATATAAATGATTAAAAACCAATTTTAAGTGTTTTTATAATAGTTAATTAATAAAAAATTTAAATTTTTTAACAAAAACATTAAATTTTATGGAATTTCAAAACTATCATTTTTGAGTAATTGTATTAATAATATAAATAAAATTGATTTTAATATTTTCAAAATCATTTATTTTTATTCATAATTTCTTCTAATTTATTATTTTTTTTTAATGAAATGGTATATTATTGTAATAATTGGAGTTTTTATTCTTGATTTTATATATAAAAATTTTTTTGAAAAGAAAAAAAAAAAAATCACACTTAGAAGGAAATCAGATTCTTATTATGATCAAGTTGAAAATGAATTTCAAAGCATTAATCAAATAAATAATTATAATAATTCAATAAATAGAACAAATAGAAATTTAAACTTTTCACATATAATAGATTATGAATTAAAAGAAAAAAACAGTGAATCTAATGATGATGATGATGAATTTAAAGATGTGATGCCTCAAAAAAAAAAAAAAGTAAATATTACAATAGTTTATGATCCTAAATTATATAAAGATAAATTTATTGCATATTCAAAATATTTAGATGGTAATTATTCGTCATTAAATATTTATGGAGTTGAATATGAAATTAGCACTTTAGATCATATTATAGGAAAACTTTTATTAATAAATCAAATTACTTTATGTTTATTTATAATGTTTTTTGATAAAATAGAAAGAATTAAAGTTCTTTTTTCAGATATATTATTAAAAACGTTAACTCAAATAAGAATGATGTTAATAGGTTCAATATTTTTTATTCATTATTTTTTAATAAAAAGATATGAATGTTCTTGGGCTTTTGAAGTTTATTCAAATGGTAAATTAATTTATTCAGCTATTAATACTAATCATTTTCCTGGATATGGAACATTAGTTAAATTATTGAGTGATTTAAAGATAATTAATTAATAAATAAAATATAAAAACTGTTAGATTATATAATAAAAAATTTAATATTAACTAAAGAGATCGTTTTTATTTTCTTTTTTTCATTTTTTATTTCCTTTTTATTATCAAATGATTATGTATCTGAATTCACAAAAAATAATTGTGTAAAGAATAAAGAATAGAATTTATTGAATAATTATATTAGATAGAAATAATAAATAAAATAGTATATGTCTTTTTTTGAAGAAGAATTGATAAATATGAAAATGTATTTTAAATTTGAATTTTAAAATATAATTAATTTGAATTATTATCAAATGTGTCAAAATCATTTTATTCATTTTACAATAAATTAAGATATATAAATATTAATTAAAAGTTATAAAATTTGCATTTAGAATCACTTTATTTAAAATTATTTTGAAAGAATTTATTTCCATATTTTAAATTTTAATTTAATTATATATTTTTATCATATTAAACTTTCATATTTTATTTGAATTTATTATTTTTTTCATTTAAAATAATTAAAAGATATTTTATTTTTTTATGGATTTTTACATAAACTAACATTTTTAATTGAAAAGTTAATTCTATTTAAAATATTAATTAAAAAAGAATGATTAAGATTTTCAAGATTTTATAATCTTGTGTAAATAAACAAATTTTTATTAATTAAAATTAATTGATTAACTTGGATTTACATCAAATTTATTCTAAATATGTCAACTATAAATCAATATCCTTTATGTGTGACAATATATTTTATAACAATATTAACTGCATTAATATTAGATATTTATGTTTTTTATCTTTCAATAAAAAAAAAATCAAAAGAAAGTATATTTAATTTTTGTATTTTTCATATTATTTTCTCTAATTTATGTCATATTTATTGCTACACACTAAATTTCTTCCAATCATCTCCTTCAAATACAACAATGTGTATAATACAAGCAACTTTAATAAACTCGCTTCCAATATCTACAGATTTTTTTATTTTATCTCTTTCAGTCACTTTATTTGCATCAATGATTTATAATGTTGACTTTTCTAAATCATCAAAGATAATAAAGAATATAATAATGATTATATTATATATAATTCCGATTATTCTTTTTAAATTGTTTATTAATCATAAAGAAGGAAAATCAGGTTTTAATGAAGTTTTTTGTTATTCTTCAGATGATAGTATAAATGAAGATAAAAGAAAAGTAATTATTTTAGGTTATGGTTTAAGAATTATTGTAATTTGTATTACGTTATGTGCTTTTGTTATTTTTTATATATATATCAAAAAGAATAAAGCTAAACTTTCCTCTATTAAAATATTTTTTATTGAGTTTATTCAAATTTTTTTTGGCTTATTTCCTATTTCGATTAGAGTATGGCAATTTTTTCATTTTGAAACATATGAACCAAAAGCTAAAGAAATGTGGATTATTTGTTTTTCTTATTCTTTAGCAGGAATATGTTATCCTTTAGTTTTTGCTCATATTTCAGGTTTATTTCGTAAAGAAAAAAAAGAAAAATCCTCTCATGATGTCAATGACACTTCTTTTTTCGGTGAAGACTCAATTATTAAGTATTTAGATTAAATTTTATTTTAAAAATTTGAAAAAAATTTGGTGAACAAATAAAATAATTGTTATTCATCTTTTTTAATCATTTAATAAATATGTTTATATAATAAAATATGTATTTCACAATTATAAGAAACATTATTTAAATTAAATATAATATATTATTCATCCTAATTTTCATATTAATAATTCTTTCTTCTATTAAAAGATAATAAATTAATGATTTTTAAATAATTTATTTAATTGTTTTATTATCTTTAATAAAAAAATAATTTATATTCTCACTCATATTAGTTCTATTTTTATGAATGATTAAGGTTTTTTTTAACATCATAAATTCTATTATCTTTTTATCATTTTATGTTGATTTCTTTGAAATTGGTAAATAATTTAGTATTTTTTAGAAGATAATATTTGATTTTTAAGTTTTCATGAAATCTTTTAATATAAGATAAAAAGGAAAATTCTATTGTTTTACCTTTTTCATATTAATAAACACTATTTTTGTTATTTAAATATGTAGAGCACCCGATTCAGATATTCAAATTATTCTTATTATTAAAGTACTAATAGATTCATATACCTAATTTTTGAGATTAAAGAATTGAAATTTCTATATTTAAGGAAAAATCAAATAATTAAATATAAAAATTATATTTTAATGATTCTTTATTTGTAAATAAAAAATTAATCAAAAAAAAATTCTTTTATTTTATAGTAAAATTAAGTGATGATGTTTTATTATTTAAATATTAAATAAAAGTCTTTGGTTAGAAAATTTAAATAATTATCTACATTTTTTTGAAATTATAAAAATTTGAAAAAATATAACGATAACAACTCCAATGGGTATATAACTTTTGAAATTAATTGTAAAACTGCATTATTATGCTAATTTAAATTAATGAAATTTCAAAAAAGAAATGAGTGGAAATTTACAATAATTCTTTTAATTATATCTTTCTATTAAATTATATAGATTTGATATATCATTCTATAAAAATAATATTTATTGATTTTTTTATAATATTAATTTTTTCTGATATCTCAATAATAAATATTTATTTTAAATTATTTGAATAAATTTTATGATTTAATCTTCTTCTAAACTTATTTTTCTTAAAGCTTCATCAACAGCAGTAACGGCAATAGGATGATAAAAACTTTTATATTTCTCATAAGTTTCCAAAGCTAAATCTTTATTAACTTTATAAAAATTTGTATATAATTCAACTAAATAAGAACTAATACCATATTCACGTAAAAATTCATTAAGTTCTTCTAGACAATCTAATCTTTTATTTTTTAACATAATCTTTAAAAATTTATACCTAAGAGAAATATTTCCAATATTTTTCAACTTTAAACTATCCCTTAAATAATTATAATTATTATCACTTAATTGACTACCTTTTTCATCCTGAGATATAGAAGCTAAAAAGTAATTTTTAACTTTTGAATGCCAACCATTAAATTCTTTAACAAAATCATCTCCTAATTCTTCATTATAAAATTTAACTAAATTTTTTTCAACTTCATCAAAGTATTTATTAGAAAAATCATTTTTAATCTCAGGAATTCCAGGTTTATATAACCAATCATCCCATTTAATTTTTTCAATAATTATAGTAGCATTTTCCTTATCAAAATTATTATAAATTTCCTCATATAAAAAATTTTTAAAATCCTCACTTGAAATACTTTGACCTTCAAATTTACTTAAATATCTTTTAAATATTAATCTAAATAAATCCTTTTCAGCTTTTTCATTAATTAATTTTTCAATATAATATAAAAAGTTAAATCCTTTTTCATAAGGAACAAAACTATAAGCTTCATCAGGATTTCTCCCTAATAAATTAGGTACCATAGCTGAAAAACTTTTACTTTCTCCGAAATAATTAATGTCTGATAATAATTCATTGTAACCAATCATAGCATCTAATTTACTTAAATCTTCATCATCAACTTGAGACATGATCTTTCTTTCTAAAAACATAGTAAAACCTTCATTTAACCAGAAATTTTCCCAATTATTATTAGTAATTAAATTACCAGTCCAAGAATGAGACATTTCATGAGCAACAGTACCAACTTCACTTCTATCACCTGCAATAATAGCAGGAGTTACAAAAGTCATTTGAGGATTTTCCATTCCTCCAAAAGGAAAAGAAGGAGGTAAAACTAATAAATTATAATCACCCCATTTATAGGAATTAGTATATGATTCTGCTACTTGTAAATATAATTCAATATTTTCAAATTCAGATTTTCCTTTCTCTATATTTTCAACTTCTGAATATATTTTTATTCTATCTGATATTATTCTTTCTTCTATTTTACCTGCTGCTATTGCTATTAAATAAGATGGTATTGGAATTTTTTGTTCATAAAAATATGTTATTGTATCTCCATTATCTATTTTATTTTGATATATTCCACTTTCAAGAGCTAATAAAGGCTTCATTACTGTTATTCCTATATTTGTTGTAAATTTTATTTTTGGAGTGTCTTGAATTGGTAACATTTCCCTACAAAAAATTGATTGACATTGACTAAACATATATGGATGTTTTTTACCTAAAGTTTGCTCTTCTTTTAACCAACCAATTGCCTTTCCTTCTTTTGTTGTTTCATATAATATTAATATTTGAAATTGAGTATTTTTTTGGTATTCTTTATATATTTTTAAAGGACTTCCTAAGGATTTTAATGAAAAATAATTGTCAAGTTCATATTTTAAATTTTCTCCTGTATCACAATCTATTATTGAATTTATTATTAATGAATTTGAATCAAGAATTATTAATTCTCCGTCCATTGTAGCGTTGAAATATAATTTTATTTTTCCTTTTACTATTGAGTTGTTAAAATCTATCATTAAATGTCCTTCTAAATGTGTATGATAGACTTGAAAATAGTTACTAAATGTTGATGGGTCTTCTTTTTGGATTGTTGTTATAATTAAAGTAATTAGAAGGAAAATATTC
>JAEEGK010003528.1_pt1 | contig 38889 bp, 17 predicted proteins | sample 8958771 | NCBI WGS metagenome assembly JAEEGK01 (sample SAMN16246547, study PRJNA631951) | gut metagenome | biome: gut microbiome; feature: rumen; material: SC-attached | host: Bos | place: Iran: Karaj | collected 2018-10
TTCTTTTTTACTTTTATTATTTTTATCTTCTTTTTTTTCTTCTTCTTTCTCATTTTTCATTTCTTCATTTAAATTAGAAGTAGTTAATAATTTATTATCTTCTTCAATTGGTTTTGGTTTTGGATTACTTTCTATTTGCATAATATTAAAGAAATCTGTAGTAGGAGAATTAGGTTTATGTCTTAAAAATTCAGTTCTAATATCTTGAAAATTAATTAAATCTAATAAACTTTTTTTTGGATAAAAAACATCACTTTTTTCACAAACAATAAATATATAATCTTTATTGAATTCAATTAAATATTTATTAGAATAACTAATTTTAAAATTCGTTTTATCAGTTTCAGTATTTAATAATAATTTACCAATTTTTTTTTGTTCTTTAGAATTATAAACAGAGATAATTCCCATAGAATCAAAACAAAAAACAATATAAGGAAAAACAGGTAATACTAATTGAATTGGTAAAGTTTCATAAGGATTATGCATACAATGAAATAATTCTTTTCCATTAATTAATTCATAAATATATATTTGACCAACAATACTTCCACAAGTTAAATAATTTTCAGAAATTGAAATAGAAGTGATCTCAAATCTTGAATTTTTTTGTAATAAAAATTTATCTGTATGTAATTCACAATCCCAAACTAATATTCCTCCATCTATCATTCCTAAAGCTAATAAATTATTTTCTTTATTTATATATGTTTGACCAGACATTGTTGATATATTAAATAATGTTGTAAAAGACATTTCATTTTTTGTTATATCAAATAAATCTATTGGTGACATTGGGTTTACTAATGGCTTTTCTTTAGGTTTTTCTATTTCTTCTTTTTTATCACTTTTACCTTTCTTATTATCTTTTTTATCATCTTTCTTACTTTTATCTTCTTTTTTATTTTTATCTTCTTTTTCTTTATTTTCTAATTCTTTCTTATCTGAAATTTCCACATTTAAATTATTAGGATTTTTAGGATTTAATATTGTTCTAATATAATTTAAATAATCTCTTTCTTTTTTCTGCATTGTTGAATTTAAATTCATAGTATCTTCTATACTTAAAGCAATTCCAGTTTTTACTTTTTGAACTTTAAATATTGCTTTCATTTTATCTGTTAAATAAGGATAAAAAGAAATATATTTAAAACAAGTTGAATTTGAAAAAGCAATATAAATTCCTATTGTTATTGTACTTGAAGAATAACCAGAAGAATTTTTATCTTCTGTAATATATTTTTTTTGTATAAAATGAACAAATGGATGATTTTTATCATATTTTTGATATAAGGATAAATCACCTTTTTCTTCATCAATTTCTGTTTTTATATTATATAATGTTTCATCTATTTTTTCTGGTTCATTAGCATTTTTATCTTTATCATTTTTCCCTTTTTTAGCATCTTTCTTATCATCTTTTTTCTTATCATCTTTCTTATTGTTATTCTTTTTTTTATCACTTGCATTTTCATTAGAAACAGCTTCTTTAGGTAAAATAGTAAAATTTTCATTTTCATTACAAATAATTCTATTAATAAAAGTAAATTTATTATTAACATTACTATTATCACTTTTTTTCTTATCATCTTTTTTATCATCTTTCTTTTCTTCTTTTTTTTCTTCATTTTCAGTTTGATTGTTGGAAGTATTACTTTGAGTTAAAGGTAAATCATTAAATTTATACAATCTAACTCCACCTTCATAATCAATAGCACTTAAGAAGAATCCATCTTTAGATAATTTAATATTAGTGATTAATAAATTTAAACTCATATTATCATTAACAATAGGATCAGAAATTTCAGGATTAACTGTGTTAATAATACATTCTAAATTCATTTGAGAAAAAGAATGATTATAAGCATAAACATAAATAAAAATTTCACTTCTGCAATTAACAACAATTCTAGTTATATAAGTATCAAAATATTTTGTTGATGAAGTTGCAATTGAATCAACTCTATTATTTGATTTTGAAACTTGAGTTTCTGACATTATTTTATCATTATCCATATCAAATATACATATTTCTCCTTTATAAGTACCAAATATAAATTTATTCATTTTTGAATGTTTAATATTATGATTTTGTAATAAATCTAGACATGTTATATTTTTATTTTGAAGTCTCTTTATTGTCATTGGACGAACAAAAATTACTTTTTCATCAAAATTTGGAGTTTCTTTTATTTTTTCTAAATCATCTATTGCATTATCTAAATGAGGTAAAAATGTAAAGTATATATATTTTTCTATAAATTTTAAGGTGTTTGGTAATTTTTGAATATGCTTCTCTAATTCTATTGAAAATGGATCAACTTTTGCATCTATATTTCTAAATAATATTGATTCTTTTTCTTCTTGTTCATTTTGAGAAAAAAAATCTTTTTGAGTTTTTTGGGATTCCATTTTTTTAATGAAGTTTTTCAGTTATTAATTTATTAATTTCAATATATTTTTATTATTTAAATTTAATATTTTTTAAAGTTTTTTTATGATATTTTCTATTTCTTTTTTTTATTCATATTCCCAAATATTATATCCAACAAAACTAGCATTTACTATATATTTTTGATTAATTTGAACACACCTTATACTAAAAGAATAATGAGCGTTTTCAATAGTACCTAATAAAGCACAAGAATCAAAATCATATTGTTTTAAACTTTTATCTTTTTCACAGACCAACAACGTATCATCATACAATAAACTTAATGAAGTTACAGTGTCTTCAGTAACACAAATTTTTTCTAATTTAAAATTATTTGAATTTACTACATAAATTTTTTTAAAACCTCCAATTGCAATTCTATCATTTTTAACTTCAATTAGAGCATTCTTTGATGTACAACATATATTGTTTAATTCCTTTATTATAGATAAATCTTCTTGATTATGCAATCTTAAAGAACCATGTGAAGAAGATGATATTAATAAATTTTTTTTAGTCTCTAAAAGAGATATAAAGTCATCTTCTTTATGTGAAATAAAAAGTAAATTATTTTCAAATGGAAAATCCTTTTCATATATTCCTATACTTTGAGTTGTCAAACAAACTAATTTACCAGTTGATAACTGAATTAATTTTATTATAAAAAAATTATTTTTTGTATCATTAATATTCCCTACACATTGATACGTAGTATCATTAAATAACCATAATTTAATATTTCTTTTAAGGTCCCCAGAAATTAATCTATGAGTATCATCTTTTAATTGACTTAAATCTACAATATTAGAATCATGGCCTTGTAAAGTATTCAATGTTTGTAATTCATTTTCATCTATTATTTCTATATTTTTTCCTTTTCCTATAGCAAATCTTTTATTATGTAATATTATTAATGCTGATATTTTATTTTTTTCAGATACATTTATTGATTTTATACATTTTAATTTTCCTATATTTGTCGGTGTTGGTATTTCATCATTAATTATTGGAACATAATTTTCATATAATGTTGTTTCATTTATAGTTTGATCTTCTTCATTTTTTTTCATAGTTTCTTCTAAAATTCTCAGTAAATGTTGCATTTCAGCTTCATTTAATTGTATTGAACTATTTTCCGAATAATTTGTTACGAAAACTTTTTTTAAATAATTTTTATAATCATCAATTGAGCTATCTTGATTAAATCCAATTTTTCCTAAATTAAAATTGCATGAATTTTTAATATTTTGAATAATTGGATATATTAATTTATCTTTATATAATTGATAAGTATTTATTGAATGAAGAGCTAAAAAAAATAAATTTTGATTAATATTGAAATTCTCTTGATATAATTTAATAATTTCATTTTTTTCTATTTCGTCTTTGCATTTATTAATCATATTATTTTGAATCGTTTTCATTTTAGTAAAAATATAATCGGAAATTGTTTTTATATCTTTTTTATAATTATTCAAAGTTTCTTCTTGAATAATTTCTTCAGTGATTTTTTTAGTTTCAAAATCACCATGATATGAACAACAAAAATTACATAAGTTAATTTTACAATTAACACACCAAGCAACAATTCGTTCATCTGGATGAAGAAGACAATGATCATCAATAGAATTAATATCTAAATTTTCATGACCAGGTTTTTCATTCTTATGTATAGTAATACATTTATCACAATATGGTTTTTTACAAGTAAAACAAAAATATAAATTTATAATATTATTTGAACCTATTCCATTATCACACATTTTACATATCATTGTTTTTAATTGAATTTGTGTAAATTCGTCTAAAAATTCTTTTATTGAGATTACTTTTGATTTTTGTTTTTCTGATAATGTACATTCACAAGAATACTTTATATTAGGAATTTCTTCTTCATTAACTATTTTAATTATAGGAATTCTAAAACAATTTACACAACGAAATTCACTTCTTTCTGTCATTAAATCTACGAAATCGCCTATTTTAATTGAATCTTCACTCATTTTTTTTTGTATAATATTTAATTGATTCATATTATTTATACTTTATTTGTTAATTTAAATAAATTCAATTTATTTTTATTAGTAAATAATTAAAAATCAATTTGTTTTGTTTTAAAATGATATTTATAATATTTATTTATTTTATTCTTTCTACATTATTGTACAGCAAACGTTATCCTTTTTTCTATTAGAATTCATACAATAATATTTATTATTTTTATTTTGATTATTTTTTCCCTCTTCACTTTGAAATGGATTATCATTTTCTTTTATTACTTTTTCTTGTCTATTATTTATTATTTTATTGTCTGATCTATAATTTTTGTTTATTTCTTTTTTTTCATTTTCTACTTTATTATCTTCATTTTCTTCATTTAATTTATTTATTTGATTATTTTTATTTGTTTCAATTTTATTATCTTTAAAACTTTTATTTTGATTATTTATTTCATTAATTCTTTCATTTACTTGATGATTATTATTTCTAAATTCATTACTTTTTTCATATTTATTTGGTTCAATATTTTTTTTATAATTTGAATTATTTTCTTTTAGGGAATTGTTTTCACTACTAATCATTTTATAAGTATTTAAATTTTCATCTTTTTTTTTGAATATATTTTTATTTGATTCATTATTAAATTTATTTATTGAAACACTATTTTCAGCACTTCGAAAATTAATAAAATCATTTTTTCTTTTTTCTTCTTCATTATTGCTATCTCTATAATTAATTATTGGATTTTCTTTTTTCATTATTATTTGTGGATTATTATTGATTGAACTATTGTTTTTTGTGAAATTATTTTTTTTTTCATCGAGATTTATTTTTAATTCATTTTTTTCTTTATCAAATCCATGATTTTGTGTTTCATTATTATTAATTTTTTCAATAATATCTTCATCTTCATGATCAATTGATTTTTCAGGTACTTTTTTTTCATTTATTCTTTCCGATATTAAAACATTATTATTATTAATTTTATTTTCAGATTTTTTTTCTTCTGAAATTGAATTTGGTTTTTCAAAATTTTCTCCTTTATCTTCACTTATTAAATCTTTCTTTATAATTTCACTATTATTTTTTTCTTCACTTTTAACCTCTAATTCAATATCTTCCGTTAAAGATATATCTCTTTTAAATTGATTATTATTTTCTTCTGATAAATTATTATTTGTTTCTGGTATTTTAATCTTTTTTTCTTCATAAACATTTAAATATGAATCTTCCTCTTTTTCTATTTTTCTTTTATTTATAGATTCATCATCTATTTTTTCAATACCATTATCATCTTTAGAAATATTATAATTTATATTTTTTCCTTTTTTTTCAACATCACTTTCATTTAAATTTTTATCATTTTTTTCATATTTATTGTCAATTAAACTTTTATCTTTTTTATTTTCATTATTTTGTATTTGAATATTATCATTTTTATTTTCATTAAGTATTTGTTTTTGAAATTTTTCATTTTCATCATCTTCATTAAAATTATTATTATCTAAAGATTCATCAGATTTAATTTTTTCTTGTTTTGAAATTATGTTCATTTCATTTTTTTTAAATTCTTTTTTATCATTATTTACATTATAATTAAATAAGTGTTTTTGTAAAGGATTAATTAATGTAATATAATTATTGTCCATAAACTCATTATTATCTAATTGTTCATTAGGAGAATTATCTTTATCAACTGAAGTATTAATATTTATAACTTGGTTAATTCTTTCTTTTTTTTTATCAATGAAATTACCAATAGATTCTATTCTATTTTGTTCAATTATATTTATATTATTTTTAGGAATTTCATTCATTTTGTTTACATCATTTTTAATTTTAGGAGAATTTATTATAATTTTGTTATTTTCTTTTTTTTCATTATAATTATTATTAAATGTTCCTTTATTAAATTTATCTTCTTTATTTTCATTATTTATTCTTTTTCCAAATGTTTCTTTATTATTTCTTTCTTCTTTATTTTCAATCATTTTGTTTTTAACAATATTATTAAAACTGATTTTTTTATTATTTCTTATAGTTTCAATATTATGATTATTAATCTTATGTTTGGTCTCTTGATTATTTTCATTATTGTCTTTTATAAAATCTTCTTTATTTTTTTCAACTTTTTCATATTTATCATAATTCAAATCCCAATCATTAAAATAATCAAATTTAAAATTATCTTTTTTTAAAACATCATTAAATAACTTAATTAAAAAATCATAATCAGGATTTTCTTCATATTTTAATTTTCTAGTATATTCAACAAATTGAGCAAATTCATTTGGAAAATCCTTGCATAATTCATAAGAAGAAGTAGTTTTTTTTTTTTCAAGAATTCTTCCATATCTATCATTTTTATTTTTCATAGGTAATCCTTGCCAAGGTAAATTTCCTCTTAAAAAATATAATAAAACATAACCAATACTTTCTAAATCATCTCTTCTACTTTGTTCATAACCACTTAAAGCATTAATAGAAGAATAACGAGCAGTTCCAGTTAATTTTTTTTTATTTCCCATTTCATAATGTTTTAATGTTACACTTGAACGATATTTTTTAGCTAAACCAAAATCTAATAAATATAAGTTTCTCTTATTTTCTCTTAATCCAATTACAAAATTATCTGGTTTTATATCTCTATGTATAATATGCTTATCATGTACAAATTTAATTATATTTATCATTTGAATTCCTATGTTACATACACATCGAATTGACATTTTTTTTATTGGTAATTTATTAAAAATATCCTCTAAACTTTTTCCTAAAAGTTCCATTACTATTATATTATAATTTCCTGAGTAACCATAAGATTTTACATAAGGTATTCCAGCTAATTTATTTTAATATTTTTTTTAAAAATTAAAAATAGGAACTTACTCCCTTTTAAATAAGACATTATGTATGCTTCGTTTTCTAATAGATTTGTTCCTTTGTTTCTAAGCTCAAATTTTAATGCAAAAAATTCATCTTCAAATTTTGCTTGATATATACTTCCAAAGGAACCTTCTCCTAATTTTCTAATTGGGATATATTTATTGAAAAACACTTTTCCAATTATATTATCTGTCATATTTTAAATATTTTATTTATTAAATTTATATATATAATATATTATTTTTTTGATTGTTTTTTTTTAAAATTCAAAGAAATAAATTTATTATGGGAATCTAGGATTAAATTATATTAATGAAATTCTTATTAAGTGATTATTCTTTTAAATTTTTTCATAAATTTTTTTTAATATTCAAATAAATAAATTAAATTTTATAATAATGTATTTAAATGTCTTTTTTAATACTTATTTTGGATTAAAGTTAAATATAATAAAAAAATTATTCAATATATATAGGAAATTATAAAAAATAACAATTAATTATGTCTCAATCATATGAAAAAAAATCACCTAATGAAAGGGAAGAAGGCGAAATAACTATTGAAAGTAATAATAATTCGCCTAAAAATTTAAATGTAATTTATCAATTAAAACTATTTTTTTTTTAAAATGATTTAGGAAAATGAACAAAACGTTTCTTCTAAAAACTCTGCTGAAAATTCAAGTGATGAAGAACAAGATTCTTCCAATTTTTTTCATAAAAATATAGAAAAAAAAAATGAAAAGAAAAATGAAAAAGAAAGAGAAAAAGAAAAAGAAAAAGAAAGAGAAAGAAGTAGGTCAAAAGAATTAGATAATTTAAAAAATAATTATTCAAATAATAAATTGAATGGAAAAAAAGTGTTTAATGGAAAAAGAGAAATATGTAGATATTATTTAAAAGGAAATTGTAAAAAAGGAGATAATTGTAAATATTTACATAATTTAAATCCTTGTAAATATTATAATGCTTTAAAATGCACTACTAAAAATTGCAAGTAAAATATTTTTTTAATATTTAATTTAGGTATTCTCATAAAGAATTAACTCCTGAAGAAAGAAATAAATTTATTCAAGATAATTTACAATTTTTATTAGAGATAAGAAGAAAATATAAAAGAACAAATTTAGATAAATATTTAGATGAATATTTGTGTAAAAATAATTTAATAAATGATTTAAATGGAATTAACACTCAACAAAATTGCCCTAATCCAACTTTTATTAATTTTCCTACTTTTATTCAACCTATTGATTATAATCGTCTTTTAAATTATATATATAATATGAATTTAAATAGAAGTTTGGGCTTTATTTCTCCAATAAATCAAAATAATTTAAATCATATATTTAATAAAAATATTATTCCAATTAATAATATAAATGAACAAGAAAAGGAAAATAAAATAAAACAAAATATTAATATTAACACTAATACTAATATTGTTAACAATAATATCATTAATAATAACATTAATAATAATATTAATAATAATAATATTCAAATTAATCCTAATCAAAATATCGTTTGTGATAGTTCAAATAATAATAATATTAATAATAATACAACAAATAATAAACCTTTACAAATTTTAAAATTATTAGAAGGACTTTCAAAAACAACTTCTAAAAAAAATGTTGAGTTAAATAAAGTTAATTAAAAAATATATTATAATATATTAATTCTATTCTTTTATTCTTTCTAATTTTTGGTGTTTAAAAACAAATAAATTTGAGTTGTTAAATTTCAACCAAATTTAAAGTATGTAAATAAATTATAATTAAATATGAATATAAATATAAAAACTTGACTTAAAAATCATTAAAAATATTTAAATAAATATATCAGTGATTAAAACAAATATAAAGATATTAAAGTTTAAGCTCATTCCCAAATAAGAAAAATATAGCAATTTGAATTCTTATTTCTTATATAACATTATTAAAGAATATCTTTAAATTTTTATTTTTTTATTATTATTACACTTTAAATAGAATTTTTAGAGCGGAATATAAGTTATTTTAAATTTAACCACTTTATTTATTAATTAGAAAAAATAAAATAATTAATTTAATTATTAATATTAAATGAGTTATTCAACCGAAGTTCCGACAAATGATTTGTTTAATTGGAATCAAACTTCTTGTCAAATATCTTCCAAAACAGTTTTTTTGAAATTTTTATATAATTGTTTACAAAAAAATTCAGGAAATAAAATAGATATGTATACTTTATTCCAAATATGTAATCTTCCTTTAATAGTTTCTCAAAAGTTAATTTCTAATTCTTTTAGAAATAAAAATTTAAATGTTCAAGAAAATAAAAATAATGAAAATGATGATAATAAAATAGATTTTCTTTGTTTAAAATGTGAAGAATTTGTTTCAGGTTTTTATAATTTATATTTTGGAAATAATATTGAAAAGACAAGATTAATTGCAAATTTTTGTTCTTTTAGTGATAATCTTATTAATATTAAAGATGTAAGATTACTTTTATTACATTTTCATATGAGGTTTTTATATGATGATGAAAATGAAGTTAATTTAAAGAAACTAATTAGTGCTTTCTTTGAAGATAAAGAAAATTATACAGTTGAAGAATTTATTCAAAGATCAATTGAAAAAAACTTTGATATTGTACATATTTTTATAACTTTTTTTGAGAAATTTAAATTCTTTAATAATGATCAAATAAAACTTTTCGAACAATCATATTTAAATCATTTAAAAATATGGAAAAAATCCCAATTTAATAGTGTAATGCCATTGAATAATATATATGATTTAAGTAATAATATGAATAATGAATCAATAAGTACAAATGCTTTTAATTTATCAATGAAACCAAAAAGTGCTTTTGTTGAAAAAATAAATGAACATTATAATGTTAGTAAAAAAGCTGAAGAATATTCTAATTTAATTAATAATTCTTTTATTGAATTTGAACCTTTTGAAGCAGAAGATAATGAAATGAGGAAAAAAATGGAAGAATTTGATAAGGATTTATTTAATACTATAAGTTCTATTCAAAATAATGTTGTTAAAAATATTAGTATTAAACCTATTAAAATTGGAAAATATGAAATGGAAAAATTAACAAAAAAAGCTTTAAGTCCTATTAATACAATAAATAATAAAAATAAAAATAACTTTTCTACTGCTATTCAACAATTTTATAATCAAAGTGAAAGTGATGAGGACAAAGAAGAAAACAGTAATTTTATGACAATAAATAATACAAAAACTTATAAAAATGATTCTGGTGTTAATGCTTCTTTACTTTCTTCTTCTTATATTGAAAATAATAAATATATTGAAATTAAATGTTATAAACTTGCTAAAACTTTAACAAAATTTAAAAAAGTTAAATTAATTTTGGCTGATAATATTTTATTTTATTATTCATATGATATTAAGAAAAATGATATTAATTATAATAAAGTACATAATTTATGTATATTTAAATCAATGATAATGATAAGTCAATTATATCCAAGTATAATAATTAATCCTTTAATACCAAATAATTTATATAATACAATAAATGTAGATAAGCATAAGAGTTTGATTTATCAATATCAAATATTTTCAATTTTACATAATAAACAAATAATATATAATTTTTTTTTTAATAATAAAGAAGATATAGAAATATTAGATAATCATATAAAAAGTGTTCAACATTTAAGAGAAATATCAAAATATTATAATATTAAATCAAAAAAATCAAAAGAAATTGGGAGTGGACATTTTGGTAAAGTAATATTATCAACTCATAATATTACACAAGAGAAATTAGCAATTAAAATAATTTATAAGCAATATGAAAGAGGAAATAGTTTAAAAAATAAAAAAATAGATGAAAATATAGAAGAAATAAGAAAAATAGAAAATTTCAAATGTTTACAATGGGAAAAAGATATATTTACATTTTTATCCCATTTAAACAATGCTCCAAATATAATTAAATGTTATGAACATTTTGAAAATTTAAAGTATATATATTATGTATATGAATATTGTTCAGGAGGAAATTTAAAAAAATTGAAATTACCAAAAAATTTAAAATTAATAAATTACTTATCAAAGCATTTAATAAGTGGATTATATACACTTCATTCATATGGAATAATACATAGAGATATAAAAAATACAAATACAATAATATGTGAAAGAGAAGATGGAAAAAATGTTTTGAAAATAATTGATTTTGGTTTAAGTAAAGTTATGGGAACAAATGAATTTGCTTATGAAGGTTATGGAAGTTTACCTTATAAAGCCCCTGAGCAATTATTAGGAAAAAAATATAGTTTTCCTGTTGATATTTGGGCTTTGGGAATTTCAGTTTATTGGCTAATTAATAATACTTTTCCTTATAATTGTGACAATAAACATAAAATGAAACAATTAATTGTGAAATATGAATATAAAAATGATGATGATAATGGAGGAGATAATTTTTTTTATAAGAAAATCCTTTCACATACTCTTGTGAATGATTTTAGAAAAAGAGCTAATATATTGGAACTTATGAAATATAAAGAAATTATTTATTAATATTTTTTTAATTTGATTTGTTAAACTTGGGTATAATGAGAATAAATGTTTTAGAAGTAAAATATAACATTTTAATTGAATATAAATATTTAAAATTATATTGGATATAAGTTAATGTAGTTTTAATATAGTATCAAAGTAAAAATACTTTGGGTTTTAGAAATATTATTATTAATTAATTAAAAATAAAATATATATAAAAAATAAAAAAATGAGTACTCCACATCAAAGTAATAATAATAATCAATATACTCAAATTCATTTAAGTTCAAATTCTCTTGGTCCAGATATATTTTTAGATTCAAATGATAAAATAAGAGTAATTAAAGGTTTAATCCTCTTAATTAGTTTTTTTACTTTAATAATATCTTCAATGTTATTATACAATGCTCCTAATTATAATCCAGACATTATTTTAACTTCATTATATGCTGATGAAGATTATTTTCAAAATAATAATATTGAGCAATATAATAATCCAGTATATAAATTAATGTCAAAATCAATTAATAAAAAAGAAAAAACAATTATAATGGATGTTGCTTTGGAAAGAATAGGAAAAGATAATCCTTATATTAAAAATTCTACTCCTATAAATAATTTAAAATTTATTATTAAATTTGCTAGAGACAGATGTCATATTAAAATAACAGATAATGAAAATAATAATAATAATTATGAAATTCCAAAAAATTTATTTAATTTCAATGATATTGATTTTTCTTCAGCACAACAAATAAGTTCTTTAGATAATAGTAATATAGGAATAAAAATATATAATCATCCTTTTGGTTTTACTTTATTTAGAAAAGAAACTGAAGAAATTATTTTTGATACTTTTCATTTTTATAAAAATAATAATTTTAATACTTATATGTATATTTCAAATGAAATTAAACAAATATCAACTATTCTTCCTAAAGAAAGTTTTATTTATCATTTAAATTATGAAGATAATGATAATAAACAAAATTTATTTTATTATAATAGAAAAGAAAATCCTCATTCTTATCCTCATTATATTATTATAGATAAAAGTTCAATGAGAGCTCATGGAATAATTTTATTTAATTCATCACCTATTAAAGTTCAAATTAATCAAAATCAAGACAATAATTTTATTAATTATAAAATTAATTCTGGAGATATTGATTTATTTGTTTTTGATGGACCTAAAGTAAAAGATATTACTTATCAAATTCAAGCAACTTTCGGTAAACCTGTTATTCATAAAAAATTTGATTTGGAAATGAATGAAATATCTTATTATAATATTATTAATCCTGTTAATGTTAATTCTGAAATTTATAAGAAATATGAAAATAAAAGTATTTGTTATAAAGATAATTATGGTAAAACACTTATTGGAAAAATAAAGTCATATAGTCAGAAATTTGAAAAAGATGATAATGATTATTGTATTCTTGATTATACTTATGAATTTTCTTCTATTTTTCGGAAAGAAATGTTTAATTCTTTATATAATAATCAAACAGGAATAATTTTAGATTTAAATATTCCTTATTTAGATATAACAAATAATGTTGATAATGAAAAACAAAATGAAAATATATTATTTACTGATGAAGAATTAAATGCTCATACAATACCATATAATTTAAAAAACAAAAATATTATTAATACTCATAACTTATATAGTATATATGAAGTACAAACATATTACAATTTATTGACTGATATTTATGAAAGACCAATGATTTTTTCTTCCTCATCTTTTATAGGAATTCAACAATATTCAGGTCAATATAATTCAAATATAGATTTTTCTTGGAATGGTTTGAAAAAAATGATAAAAAAAACAATATTATTTAATTTATTTGGAAATCCAAACATAATAAATACAATAAACATTCAAGAAGAATATAAAGAATTATATGTCCGTTGGTTACAATTTTTAACTTTAAACATTCATTTTAAATTATCAAATGAAGAATATATGAATAAAATATTAAATTTTAACGATGAATATTCAACAAGTATAAAAAATTCATTAAAATTAAGAAATGAATTAAATTTATATATATATACATATCATATTAAAAATCATTTAGAAGGAGGAGGTTATATAATGTCTTTATCATCTTATTTTTCATCTAATCAAAATATATTAAATTTATTTTCAGAACAATTTATGCTTGGAGGAAATATTATGGTTGGCCCAATAATAAAATCTAATGAAAGAGTAAAATCTACTTTTTTTCCTTCTAATGAAATTTTTTATGATTATTATACTTTTTCAAAAATTGAAAATGTGAATAATGAAAATATAAATATAGATATTGATGCTCCTTTAAAAAAAATCCCAATATTTTTAAGAGGAGGTTTCATTACTCCTATTCAAGAAATTTCTAATGAGGAATATAATATAAGTGACAGTGATTTAATTAAAAAAAATATTAATTTAATTATTGCTCTTGATAATGATTATCAATCTCAAGGAAAAATTATATTTGATAATTTTATAAGTGAAAATTATTTTAGAATTGATTTTGTTACTATTTTTAAAAGTGATGAAAGTAAATTAGAATTGTTAATGAGAGTTACAAAAAATAGTTTTGATTTACCTAATGATATTTATCCTTATTATGAAAAAATTTTATTTTTAGGATTGGGAAAAAAACCTTCTTATATTAAATATTTTAGTAAAGATATTGAAGAAAATGAAGAAATTAAAGATTTAAATGATAATTGCTTTGTTTATGATGAAAATAAAGAATTATTAGTAATTAATCTAAAAGAAAGTTTTATTAGAGTAAATAACAAAGACGAAAAAAAAATAGTTTTATATGATATTGAATAAAACATATTTAAATAAATTATTTCAAAATGAAATATTTAAATTGAATTATATATAGATAAAATAATAAATTAAAAAATAAAGAAATATGATAATTTAATTTTTTAAATTTTTTCTTATTTTGGATTACACAAAAATTAATAATACTTTAAGGGATTTAAATAATTAAATAAATAAAAAAAAAAAATTAAATCAATAAAATTACTATTGTTCCTTTATTATTTCATAATTATTTAAAAAAACAAAATTTAAAGTTTTAACTTATTTAAAAAACATAAAAAACAACATAAAAAAATGAAAAAAAAAATTTAACAAGGAATATATTTTAAATATTTTTGAATCTCTTTATCACTTTTTGCATGAAGACACTTATAATAACAATAAGAATATAATATTGCCAAAATACAAATAATAGAAGAAAAAGTCCATAATATAGAAGAAGCAGTAACATTTTGAATAGTATCATAATGAACTATAAAACCAGATATAAAAATAATAATAAAAACAAACCAAATTGAAAATAAATAAATTGTATGTTTTGAAGATAAATATAATTCTTTTTCTAATTCTTTTTTTCTTTGGATTCTTCTTCTTTTTCTTTCATTTATTTTATCTTCATTTTTTTTTTGATAATAATTAGAATTATCTAAATCATTTTTCTCATTATAAGGAAATTTCTTTTCTACTATTTTTTCTTGATTTATTTCAATGATTTGAATATTATTTTTCATTTAAAATAAAAAAAAAAAATTTAATGAATTTATAATTTATTTCTTAAGTTTTTTATCTAATTTCATTCTTGATTTCATTATTCTTTTTCTTCTTTCTTTAAATTTTTTTTCCTCTTCTAAATCATTTTTTTGGAAAACAATTCCATTAATTTCTTTATAAAAATCTTTATAATTTAATCTTCCTTCTAATAAATTAGAAGGAAACACTTTATATTTATTATACATTTCTTTTCTTCTATTTTCTTCAAAAAATGCTTTTTTAGAATTAATAGTATCTAAAAATTTATGATGATGATTAAAATAATTTCTATTGCTTAATCTTTTATCAATTAAAAAACCATTATCTCTTAAAGTATGAATCATATAATTTTTATTTAAATTAAATTTATTTGGTTCAGTTTGAAATAACATTTCTTCTTCTTCTTCATTTTCAGTATTAGTTGCAATAGAAATTAAATTTGTTTGATTAGATAATTCATAATCAAGTGATTTATTATTATTTACATTTCTTTTCCATCTATTTTTCTTTACTGGTAAAATTGGAGGAATATCTTCAAAATAATTATTATATTTTTTCTTTTTTTTACTTTTATTTTTACTCTCATCTTCATTATTCTTTGATATTAAAGCTCCATTTAATAAATCTAAATTTCCAAAAGTTTCTTTAAATGAACTTAAAGTATAGTATGGTATTTTATTATCAATAAATTTGTATTTTATTGATTCAAATGAAGGTCTTTTCTCTCTTTTTGTTTGATTGAAATTTGTCATTGTTCTATTTTCAATATAATAAGGAGATATATTAAAGAATGAAGGAGTCTTAATTTTTTGAATTAATTTTATTTTTTCTAAATTTCGCCTTTTTTCACCAAATCTATCTCCATTTCTTTTTATGTCTTGTTTTATTAAATATAATGCTTGAACTCTATCATAACCTTTTAATTTGAAATTCATTTTTTTTTGAAAGTTTTTTTTTTATTTTTATAATATTTTTTTTAATGCTATTTAATTCGAAGTTTGTTGTATTTAAATGTTTAAAATATAAATTATTAAAATTAATATATAAGAAGAATATTACTTTATTAAAATTATTTAAAAACTAAATTTTTTTATTCTTTTTTAGATAAAAAAAAGAATTCTTTCCCATTATTATTATTAGATTTTTTTTTATAATTATCTTTCTTACTTTCATTTCCTTTGACAATATAAGGAACATTTCTATTCCTATTTTTAACAACTTTAAATTTTTCATTATCAAAAAAGAAATTATCATTTTGTTTAGGATATTGTTTTTTAGGATAAATAGGTCTTGTTTTATAATTTTCTTCAACATAAACAAACCCTTCTAAAGTATGTTTTTTAGTAACTAAGCAAATAATTTCATCAACAATTTCAAGACAAATTTTTTTACTTTCTCCAAGTAAAAAATACATACAATCAGGAACATAAAATTTATAATAAATATCAGTATCAAGATATTTTTTATATCCGTTAGGAATATGAACAAAATTACTTCTTTTTAATTGTTTATTTAAAGCAGAACAAATTTCTTTTTCATCATTAGATAATAATTTATCAGGATGATAATATTTTAAATTTTCAGGAAATTCTTTTGAAAATATTCTAATCATTTCTTCAGAATAATCACTTATAGTATAATTTTTATATACAAAAGGAGGTTTTGAAAAAGCATAATAAGATATTTGAATAAAATCTTCCATAAATTCATCATATGTTATTCCACTTCTTAAACTTTTTTTCTTAAAAACTCTTGAATTCATAATACTTAATATAATTAATAAATCTTCTTTTGATAAACCATAATTACCAATAATATTATGTTCTTTAAATATTTTTATTATTTCACTTGGAGATATTGTATCTCCTATTTCTTTTATTGAATTAAATACTTTTCCATTCATTGGATGATATATACTTCCACAATATCTTTGGAAAACATCTTTAAAGAAACCTGAATAATCTTTTAAAAACTTTTTTAATTTTATTATATCTCTATCTTCTTCATAATTCAAATCTACTAATGTTATATTATTATTCTGTTTTGTATATAATAAATCTTCTGTTTTTATTTTCTTTGTTTTTTTATTATATGTTGAAAATTTATTGTGATATGGTATTATTTCTTTTTCTATTATTTTTTTAGATTTTTCATATGTTAATAAATTTTCTTTTAAATTTTTTAAATGTGTTATTTGAGATTTATTTAAATTCATCATTGGTTCTGATTTATTTGATTTATTATCTAATGTATCTATCAAATTATTTTTTTTCCTATTTGCACTTTTCAATAATATATTTGAATTTTGTTTTTTAAAAGTCTCACTTTTTTTTCCTTTTAATATTATATTAAAATTGTCATCTTCTTCTTTATTCATATCCACTATAGGTTCTTTTAATTCAGGTAATTTATCATAAATTAAATCAATAGCAAGTTTAAATTCTTTATCTATTTCTAATTCATCTTGATTAATATTATAATAATAAACTACATCATTTGGATTTCCAAAATGAGATAGCATTTTAGATAAACCAATATTCATAAATTCATAGATTTTAAAATGTCTTAATGAAGCAGTAATAATTAAATTCTTAATTGCTCCATTTATGAAAATATTATTTATACTTAAAATATCTTGTATCATTCTAACGATAACCATTTTAGTCAAAGCATTAAAATTAATATAACTTTTTCTTTCTTTTTGATTTAATATAACATCTTCTTCAAAAACTAATTTTTCTTTATTATCCTCAGGATGAATATTCAAAGCTAAAGCATTAGTATATATTTTATCACTTAAAGGACGATCTAAACGACAAAAAGTTTGAATACACATTTTAACATATTTAAAGCAAAATTGAACACCAATTTCATGCATTAAATATCTAGATAAAATCATAGTAAATAAAGATTTAATAACTTTATAAAAGTATATTCCTCTATAAGTATTGGTTTTAAAAGCTTCATTTACAATTACTTCTTCTTTCCCAATATCAAAATATATTTTACCTAAAATATCCATTGTTAAAACTGCTTCTTTAACATTAAATCTAGGATGTCTTGCAACAGTAGTTAAAAAGGTTAAATCATTTATATTAAAATAATATGAAGTTCCTAAATTTAATTGTATTTGTTTATCATAAGGTTCTACTAATATTCCAACTGGAATTGATAATATAAATATAAAAACATAATTAAAATTACTTATTATGAAATCTCTTATTAAAATATCATTATGATTTTCTACAAATGCAAAAATTAAACATTTATAAATTACTGGAACAAAAGTATTTCTTTCACTTGAAAAAGATAATAAAACTCTAAATAATTGAGATAAAGAAGCATATTGAACTAAATGATTTTTATCTTTATATAAAGTTTTAAAAATAGATAAAATTTGATAATTTTCACTTTCACTTTCAAAATAAATAGACAAATTAACCCAAATTTCTCCTAATAATAAAGCACTTTTAATTCTTTCATTAACATTAGGACTTCTGGAAACTTCAACAATATATTCAATAAAAAATGCTTTTAAATTATTTTTAGAGAATTCATCAGTAAAATTACTAATTCTTGAGAATTTTTCAATAATATCAGAAAGAAAAGTGAAATAAGCACCATCAGTTTGTAGGAAATTTTTTAAATGAATAGTGAAAAATTCATATAAATGAAATCTACAAAAATTATTAATTAAATTAACAACAACTTCAACAACTTCATCATGTTTTTTTAAACACAAAATACAAGTTTCTAAACCTCCATTTGGTGAAATAAACCAATCATAAGCAGCAGAAATTAAATTACTTTCTATTAATTCTAATGCTAATTTACTTAATAATCTACCTGATATATATACTATATCTATATTTTTACTTAATAATCCTGGTTTAAAAGTACTTAAACTTAATTCTATATTTTTAATTATTTGATTTGGAAAAGCTATAGAATTTATTTGAATTAATTGAATAAAGTAATCGATATTTGATAATACTTCAGTATAGAAATTTTTCACTGGAATAAAATTTTTATTTGATAAACCTTTAGTTAAAATATGTGTTAAATATTTTTTATTATCACTTAATAAAGCAGCACTTTGTTTTGCATTTAAATTCATGCTTTTACATATTGCACATATTATAAATTCTAAAACACTTCTTGTTTGATTTAAAGGTTTAATATTATTATTATTTGATAATTCATCTAAATCTATTGTATCTTCATTAAATCTTATTTTTGGAAGTGATTTTGTTTTATCATTATCAAAAACTGGCATTTCTAAATTTTTTTGATCATTTTCTTTTAGAAATTTTGTTTCATTTTCTTTTTCAATTCTATTTTGTAATTCAATAAAGAAAGAATATAATTTTTGAAATAATTCATTAAAAGTTGTATTATCACCTGCAATTAATAAAGTTTTAAAATTATTATCAAATATTATTCCATAATAATTTTTTATACTTTCTAATATTAAATCCCAATTATGTAATTTAATTTGAGGAGTTTCATTATTAATAACTTGCATTAAAGATTCATCATTTTTATATATATTTCCATAAATTTCATTCATCATTAAATTAAATTTACTAAATAAATTAGGGAAAAAAAATCCAGTTAATATTGTTTTTAAAACCTCTTCATTTAATTTAATAGTTCCATTTTCATTAAAAGAAAAATTCGCTACGGATGAAGGTAAATTAGGATATTGAGGATATTTTAATTTGTTTTCAATTGCTTTTGATTTGTCAAATGTTGAATCATCTAATATATCTATTGATACTAACCATGCATATATTTCTGGTGGTATTTCTAACATTTTTTTTATTAATGTTTAAGTTTAATTTTATTTTTTTTATGTTATATATAGTATTTATTTTATTTTTGGTTTTTGAAAATATTTTTATTTTGTTTTAATAACATATTAATTAAATTTATTTATAATAAATTATTATTTGGTATTTGTTAAAGAGTAAATTGAGCATATATTTTTAAATGATCTGAAGGGAAATCTTTTGATGGTAAAAAATTTTCTTTATCAATTTCTAATTCACTTGGTAATCTTAATATTTTATCAATATGTATTTTTTTTGAATAAAATATATAATCAATATTTCTTTTATAAAAATGAGTTCTACTAGTACAAATAGGATGAAAGTAATAATCTCCAATAACATTTTTGATATTTTTACTATAATTTTGATAAGCACTTTTCAAATGAAATTTATTATAAATTTCATGTGACAAATTCATTAATTCATAACTTACATTAATATAATTAGTATTATAATTTTCATTTTCATTTTTTTCTTTTTGAAATTTCTTATAATAAAATAATTTAATAATATTAGAATTAGGTTCAGCATTAAAATCTCCTGCAATAAAAACATTAGATTTAATATTATTATTATCATTAATATGTTGAAAAAGTAATTTTAACATAGTTAATTTATCAATTTCATATTTCCAAGGAAAATGAACATTATAAATTGAAATTTCCTTTTTATTTTCTATACATTCTAATTGAAGAAACATTATTCCTCTATTACCAGAATTTTTTCCCATGAAAAGAAGAGAAAAATTTTTAAAAGATTTTAAAAGAAATTTATTACTTTTAAATCCTATTATATTAATAAATGAAGAACCACAATTAATACCATAATAAATTGAATAATCTGGAAATTTATTATTTTCTTTGTTATGGAAATATTGTTTTAATATATGTAAATCTGCTTCTTGAAGACAAAATATATCTGGTGATAAATTTATTATTTCTTTAATAATTTTTTCCATTCTGTTTTCTAATGATAAATCTGGTCGATTTTTTTTCTTCATAAATATTTGATTTAATATATTATATGATAATATTGATATTTTAATTTTGTTTCCTTTTAAGTTTAATTTTTTTGGATTTTTATTTTTTATAAATAATTTTTTTTCTCTCATTGTTTTTACATTGTGAAATTTCCTTCTTTTTTTATTTAAATATTTATTAGGAGATGAAAATTCATTTATAATATTATTTATTTCATTTTGAGATATTTCATCTAATAAATCTTCTTCTAAATTATCAATATTTAATTTAGTTGAATCACTTTCATTTATTTTATTTATGTCTTCTGTATAATGTTTTAGTTTTTCTTCTTTTTCTAAATTTACTTGTTCTTTTTTATTATTTATGAGATAATTTGTATTTTTTATTATATTTGTTATATCATTTAATTTTTTAGAGTTTTCTATTTTTGGTTTGAAAAAAGAAGTGATTAATGTATTGCCCTTATTTTTCCTACAATTGATTTTGGGAATATTCTCTTTATTCATTATATAAATTAACATAAATAACATAATTTATATATTCATTAATTGTTCATTAACGTCTTCATTAATTAATACATTTGAATAGAAAGAAGAAAGAGAAAAGTATTTTAATAAATAAAATTCATTTTAATTAAAAATATATTTTAAAAATAAAATAATAAGAAGAAGAAAAAAAATATAAAACCTAAAATAATTAAACTTAATGAAAATACCGTTAAAAAACCATTAAGAAATTTAAATAAATATAAATAAATAATATAGAATAAATCAAAAAAAAAAAAAATAAAAAAAATGAGAATTGCAAGATAAATTTTAATAGATTAATTTTCCAAAATTAAAAAAAATTATAAAAAAAAAAAAATGATATATGGAACCATAGGAGGAAAAATAGGATATTCAAGTTCAAAAAATAGTACAACCACAGCTAAAAAATTATTTACCCCAATTCAATTATCAGTTCCAAACGCATCAGATATAAATAATCACAAAGAAAAATCAACTCCAAAATCTCCAAGAAAAAATGAAAAACAATCTCCAATTAAAAAAGATGTTAATTTAACTTTTACTCAAAGAATAACAAATAAAAATTATACTCAATCTCAAAAAGTTACTTTTTTTTTACCTGAAAAAAAAAAATCTTCTTCTTCTAATAATTCGAGAACTTCTTCTCCTGATATTAGAAATAGAAAAATTGAAAATTATAATGAAAAAAAAGATATTAGTGATAATAAAATCTATTTTCTTAGAAGCAAATCTAAAAATATTACTACTAATAATATAAGTAATATTGTACAAAAAAGCTTATTATTATTTGATGAAAATTTCGATATGTTAGTAAATTCAATAAAAAAAAATAAAGAAATTGAAAAAAAAAATAATATAATTTCTGAAAAAAATAATATATTAAATAAAGAAAAAGAATTGCGAAAAGCAAAAACAAAAAAATCATCATCAACACTAAATAATCCTAAATTAATATTCAATTCATCATTTACTTCTTTAGAAGACGAAGCAAAGAGTATGACAAATACAATAGAAATAGCAAATTTTTATGAATATACAAAAAATTGTATGAGAATAATAGTTCAATTAAAAGAAAATAAAAATAAAGCTTCAATGCCAAATAAAGTTAAAATATTAAATCCTGATAATCATACTAAATTAGCAGTATTTGATTTAGACGAAACTTTAATTCATGGTGTAGTAAATATATCAAATTATAATAAATTAGAAAATATAATTTCAATAACTTTACCTTCAAAAAAAATAGCTAAAATTGGAGTAAATATTCGTCCACATTGGGAAGAAGCAATAGAAAGAATAAGTAAATTATATACTATTGTTATTTATACTGCTTCTCATAAAAGTTATGCTGATGCTGTGTTAAATTTTTTAGATCCTGAAAATAAATATTTTTATAATAGATTATATAGAAGTAATTGTATTGATTGTAAAATTGATGGTAAAGATTTATATGTTAAAGATATGAATATTTTTGAAGGCTTTGATTTAAAAAATATTTTAATTGTTGATAATTCAGTTATGGCTTTTGCATATAATTTGGATAATGGAATTCCTATTTTACCTTATTATGATGCTGAAAAAGATTATGAATTATTATTTGTTGCTTATTATTTTGAATCTTTATATAATTGCGATGATTTAACGGTTATTAATAAACAATATATGAAATTAGATTATTATTTAAAACAAGCTATTGAAGAAATTAAAAGAGAAAATGAAGAAGATGAAGAGGAAAAAGAAAAAGAAGAAAGTGTTGAATTCAAAAAAAAAGACAGTAATAATAATAATTATATTATTAGAAGAAGTAAAGAAAAAGAAAAAGGAATTGCTGCTCAAAATATTATTTTGTTAAGGAAACAAAAAGAAAAAAGAAAAGGAAGAAAAAGAAAATCTCAATTTATTGAAGAATTTCAATTTGATTTAAAAGAATTAAGAAATAAATTTAGTAGAGATGATGAAATTGTTTAATCATTCTAATTTAGGCTATTAAATTTTTTTTGTAAATATTTTTCATTTGAGAAAGATATTTATTTATCTTTTCATTTTTTTTATTTATCATTGTTTTGGACTAGTCTTTTTAAAAAGTTTTTCATTTAGATTTTTAATTTTCAGGAATTAATAAAAAATAAAATAATTAGATTATTAAAATTTAATAATTTTATTTTTAGACAAAATTTGTTTAATATTTTATAATCATTTTTTATAAATTACTTTAAAAATAAAATTTTGAATAAAAAAATATTGTTTAAAAAAGTATATATTTGATAATTATTATATTATTATTATAGAAATATTACAATAACAACCATAAATAAATAAATAATTTTATTAATGAAAACAAAATAACCTTCACAAAATATTAAAACTTCAATTCTAATTTTTTTCTCTTCTAAAAGGTAAATGAACATTTCTATAAGTTAATCAAAAAGCATAATGAAATATGATTTTTTTGAGTCAAAATTTTCTTCAAACTTAGATAAGAAGGATATTTAATGTTTTATAATTCATTTTTTTGAATGATTCATTTCTTTTGATTCTTGCAACATTAAATGAAGATAAGAACTGAATTCAATTTAAAAGAGTTTTATATAAGAATCTATTATTTTCTACTTTATAAAATTAAAAAATATTTTGATTTAAATCTAATGGGTTATTTTAGAAAAAATTTTAGGGATTTTTCAAGAAAATATTACATTAATTTTAATAATTAGAGGATTTTATAAAATTTTCTCTGAAAAAAACAAATAATAATAAAAATAATTTAAATAAAGATAATAAAAGACTTATATTCAAAGATATTTTAATTGAAATAAAAGGAAAAGATAAATTAAAGGAAATTCAAAGAGAAAAAAAAACATCTAAATTTAGAAATAATTATTCAATTATAAATTTTATTGGTAAAATAAATGGTATAATATCTATTATACAAAAAATACTTATGAAAAAAAGTAATAAATTAAAAATAATTAGTTAAAAATTTTCTGATTTATATTAAATTTAAAAATAAAAAATAATAAAATATGAATAAAAGTAAGAATCATATTAATTTCACTAATTTTACAAAAAAACCTTACAAGTCAAATTTTAATTTTAAATATAAAACTTCTTTTCCTTCACCTAAAGATTCTTCTCATAAAATAAATACTAATTTAAACTCTCCAAATTCAAATAAAGATATAATAATGATAAAAAAAAAATTTTTAAACAAATCAAAAGAAACTGAAAGTAAATCTTCATATATTAATTATGCTTCTCCTTTAAATCAATATTATAAAAATAATTTAAAGAAAAAAGATGATAATAATAATAAATTAATTTTAACATCTAATGATATTTCAAATGATAAAATTATGTCTTATTTAAATAATGAAAAAATTAAAAATATTTCTAAAAGTATTAGTGTAAATAAAAATGACACTTTATTTAATAAAGCTAATAAACATAAATCTAATTGTAATAGTAGTATAAATATTTTAGAACAAAGAAAAAGTTCTTTAGAAGGAAAAAAGGAATTTTATTTTTTTCATCATCCTCAAAATTCTATAAATTATAATAATAATTTAAATAAATATTCTTCAAGTTCTCATAAAATGATTGATAATAATTCTTTAACAAATTCTAAAAAAAATTTATTTAATTCCAATATTGGATTATATAATAAAAATTTTTTAGATAAATATTTAAAGAAAAATAATATTAAAAAGAATGAACAAAGTAAAAAATCTTTAAATATAAATTCAATTGATTTTACTCAAAATAAATTATTAAAAGAAAAATATACTTCATTAAAAGTTTCTCCAAGAAAATCAAATATTAATATTAAATATTTAAATTCTCGAATAAATAAAATTTTTACTAATAATAAATCAAATCAAATTTTAACTAAAAAAATTAAAAGCAACAGTTGCGACAATAATATAAAGAAAAATAAAAAAATTTTTGGAAATAAATTTAAAGATAATAACAATAATAATGAAACTTCAGTTGAAAACAATATAGAACATAATTTAAATATCAATAAAAAAATAAATAAATTAGTTAGTCAAAGTCAAAACAATTATAATAAAATAAAAAAAAATATAATTAAACATTTTTCAAGTAATAATACTCCAAATAAAAATTTATTTTTTTCAAATGAAGATAATAAGAAAAAAGAAATAAATAATAGAAAAGGAAAAAGCACAGAAAGTAAAATAACAAAAAGTAAAATAAATAATTTAAAAAAAACAATAAACACTCAAGACAAGATAAAAACTAAAAAATCATTCTCTCAAAAAATAAATAAAACAAAGAATCAAAATAATATTCAAAAAGAAAATAAAGATTATTCAACAAATAAAACAAAAAATAATAAAAATAATATAAAAATAAAAACAAAAACTTTTAGAGCTTCTACTCTAAAATCAAATTTAATAAATAATAATTCAACTCAATCATCATCAAATCATGATTCAAATTATTTTTTATCAGAATCAATTAAATTATCTAAATTTATAAAATCATATTATTTAAAATCAAAAAATTACCCAAGTACTAATTTATCTTTTTATAAATATGGTAGATTAATAGGACAAGGAGCATTTGGAAAAGTAAACTTAGGTTTAAATATATTAACAGGAAGAATTGTTGCAATAAAATCTTTTGATAAGCAAAGTTTAAATAAAAATAATGAAAATAAAAAAAAAATATTATATGAAATTGATTTAATGAAGAAATTAAATCATCCAAATATAACTAAAATATTAGAAAATTTTGAAAGTGAAAAATATATATTAATCATAATGGAATATATTAATGGAGGAAATTTATTTTCTTTCGTTAAAAAAAGGCGAAAATTAAGTGAAAAAACAGCTAAATTTTTATTTAAGCAAATAATATTAGGAATAAAATATATTCATTCTAAAAATATAGTTCATAGAGATATAAAATTAGAAAATATATTAATAGACTTAAAAAACAATATAAAAATATGTGATTTTGGAATTGGAAAAATATTAAGTGAAAAAAATGAAATATTATATGATCAATGTGGTACTCCAATGTATATGGCACCAGAAATTTTATTATCTAGTAAAGAAAAAGGTTATAATGCTTTTCCTATTGATATGTGGTCTGCAGGTATTGCTCTTTATATTATGTTAAGTGGTACTTTACCTTTTTCTTCTAATGATAATTTTGAACATGATGATTCTAAAAATTTCAATAATTCTAATTTAAGATATCATATTATTAATGATAATCCTAAAGTTATTGATAATATTTCAAATGAAGCTTGTGAACTTTTAAAAGGATTATTAAATAAAAATCCTAAATTTAGATTTAATGTTGATGATGTTTTAAATCATCCTTGGTTAAAAAATGATAATTATTCTAATTTTAAATATCATTTATTTACTAAAGCTGAAATTATTATGTTGAATAAAACTTATATTGATTATAGATATGCTAAGTTAGAAGATATTAAAGAAAATTTCACCGTTTCAAATTTAAATAATGATAAATTAAATAATAATATGAAAACTAATAAAAATTGCACTTCTAAAAGTAATATTTTAGCTCCTTTTAATACAATAAAAAATTATTTTCCAAATGATAATGAAAATTCAATTAATGATGATTTAAATGTTAATGAAATTAAATTAGAAAATGATTTGATATTATTTGCTAATAAAGTAAAAGAATTTAATATGAATTATGAATTAAATAATAATGGAGAATTAGATAATGGAATGTTAATTAATTCAAAAACAGAAAGTAATACAAATACAAATAATTCTATAAATTTGAATGAAAGAAGTGGAATTTATTATGAAGATGATAATATTGAAAAGAAAGCTAAAATAATTGATAATGAACTAATTAAAATTGCAGAAGAACAAAAAAAAGAAAATATATTAAATAAAATTCAAGAATTTGGATATGATAAAAATTATATCATTCAAAAATTAAATGAAAATGAATTGTGTCATGTAACAGCTATTTATTATTTAATGATGAATTATGAATCTATTTAATAATTATTATATTTGTTTTTATTAGTAAAATTATATAATTCATTTTTTTCATATAATAAAAAATTATAATAATAAAGAATAAAATAAATAAAAAATAATTATATTTATTAAGTTAATTTTTGTTTCTTTTAAAAAATAATAAATATAACAGAACCAAATAATAAATGATAATCTCAAATTTTTTACTTTTTATACTTCTTCTGAAAGAATTATATATATAAATTATGATTTTTTTTTGGAAATTTAGATTAATGTATTTTCATAATTTGAATAATTATTTGTTAAAATTATTATAATTGTGAATTTCACATTTTTTCTCAATTTTTAATATTATCTATTTGAAGAAAATTTGGATTTTTGCTCCTTTTAATTGAGAATAATTTGTATTTGTCTGATATAAATTTTAATATATACAAATATAAAATCTTTTAGAATGAAACTATTTTTTTTTAAAATAAAAAAATAAAATAAAAATAATATTTATATTGATTTTATTTGTACCCATAATTAATATTTCTTAACCATAAATATATTTACCTTTATATTATATATTATATAATAATATAGAATCACTTGAACTTTCAGTGATTTATTTATCTTTATTATTAGTTAAATTTGTATTTAAATTTAATAAATTATCAACCTCAGGAAGAATAGATCTTCTATTAAATCTATTTTTATTTTTTGACCTAAGTAAAATACCTTTATCATCATCTTCATTATTTTCACTATTAGATTTTTTATCAACTTCAATAACTTTTAAACCATGATTTTCTATTTGAATCTTTTCTTCAGATTCATTATCAGAATCTTCAACATCATCTTTATCATTTTTAACTATTAAATTTTTTTCATATTTTATACATTTTTCATTTTGTTTTTGATAATAAAATACATCTTCATTTTCTAAAGTTTCACAACAATTAAAGCATGAAAAAGGTTTTTTCATAAAAATTTCAAAATAACTTCTTCCTATTTGTAAATATAAAGATAAATTAGGATGAATTCTTAATAATTGATTTTGTAATAAAATTAAAGTTCCAAATTTAGAATTATTATCACAAATAAATAATTTATTTCTTTCTTTAGTAATTTTACAATGTAATCTACTAACAGAAATATCACTTAATAATAAATCTGAATTTCTTCCTCTTCCAACATTAATAATATTTTTATTTTCTAAATTAACAATATATAAAAATTTATTCTTATGTTTATCAATAGTTAGACTTTCAACAATAATATAAATTTTATAATCACAATTAAAATGAATAATTTCAAATAATTTTCCTTTATGATTAACGTAATCAGGTAATTTACATTTACATAATTCACATTCTACTTGTTTAATAATATAAACACAACATTCATTATTATTTTCTACTTCAACACAAGATCTTGTTGAAATCCATTTTTTTAAGCAATCAATATGAATATATTTCATTGTTCCTGAACAATTACAAGGTTGAATTAAAGGATTATCTAAATCATCATCTTCTGAATAACATATTCTACATATTCTCTTTTTTCTTTTATTATTTGAATTTACCTTATCATATTTCATTGATGTTATTTTTCCCTCATTCATATTATTAGAATTCATTGTTTTTGTTATTTCATAATTTGTTGTTGTGTTATTGTTATTATATATTGTTATTAAATTTTTATTATTATTATTTTCATTCTTAACATTTAATTCGCTTAATATCATATTAGAATTTGAAGTATTTTCAGAATTGTTTTCTAATTGAATTTTCTTTATTCTAAGGTTTATTCTCCCAATTTTTAATACATCACCTTCGTTTAATTTATATTTGTTTATATCATTTATCGTTTTATTAGGCTTATAAAATAACCAAGAACAATTTTGACTTTTAAATGTTATTCCAAATTCTTCATCTTCATTAAATTCGAATGGATTAGGAATTAAATAATATGATAATTCATCAATTTTTATTTCAAATAATTTTTCATTTGTTTCTTTTTTTATGAAAATTTCTGAAAAATCTATATTTACTTTTTCTCTTGAAATTATTCCTGGTTTTTCTATTTCTAAAGTATTTGAAACTAAATTTGCATTTTCATAATCTATTAATTCACATGCTTCTCTAGACCAAGTTTGGGAATAAATAATTAAACTATAATTTAAATTAGAATATTTTTTTGTTTCTTACTTTAAGTTTTTTTTCATTTATAAAAAAAATATATTCATATTAAAATTTATATAATTAGTTAATTTAAATTATTTTTTGAAATTATATATTATCTCTTTTATTATTTGTTTCCTTTTTTCGAAATTTGTTTCTTGTATTTGATTATGAATTGATACATTTTTTCCAAATAATTGTCTTGTTGATTGATTATTAGAATTTAAACACTGTAAATTACTCTTTTGATATTTTATTATATCTTTAATTTGAATAATCATTCTTAATAAAAGATATATTGAATTAATATTATTGATATTAATAATAATTTCATCTAAGAAAATTTTATCAATTAAACTTTTAAAAATTTCATTGCATCCTTTACTATAATATCTTTTAATTAAATAATGTGTTTCAGTTTTTGGAAAAATAAAAATGAATATTAACATTTGATCGTTGAGGATTTGATTAAAAAATAAATTTAAATCAATATTTGGATTTTCTATCCAAATTAAGCATATTTCATCATTAAATAAGATATCTTTTAAATTATTTTCAAATAATAAATTAGAAACATGAAAAATAATTTGACATAATGAATCATTATACATTAATATATATTGTGTTTTCTCATTTTTTTTCATTTTATTTCCAATTTCAATTAAATTATTTTCTTTTAAATTAATATCATATAAATCACCTATTTTACTTAAGAAATAAATATATTTTGAAGATACTTCGTTTTTATAAAATAAAATATCTTCAAGTGTATAATTCATAAGATTTGGAAAATAAATTATTCCACAAAAATAAATTAAAAAAGGAGTAAATAAATCTAATTGATAAATATGACTTTTAACTTTTAATTTATATTCTTCTGAAAGTTCAATATAATCTTCTACTGTTCCTCCTGTATTAGTTATTAATTGAAATAAGAGTTCTTTTAAATTTATATTTATTTCTTCTAATTCATTTTCATCATTGAAAAGTTCTTTTTGAGAAAAAATATGATTTTCTCTTATATATAAAATATAATTATTTTTATCTTTTGATTTTTTATTTTTTTCATAGCCATATGATACATTATAAAAAATATCAGCGAAGAAATTTTTAAATATTATATCATAATTTAATTTATTTTTTGGATTTATTATTATTAAATTATTATTCCCTAAAAATATTTTAGAATTATTATCTATTTTTAAATCAGAAATGTTTGTTCTTTTTGTTCTTGTTAATAAATTCCATTTTGCTAATGATAAAAATATAACTTCTCTATTATTTTCCTTTTCTTCTTCTTGAAAAATATTAGATAATACTTTAAACATTGTTTGAGAAAATTCTATTTTTTCTAAATAATATAAACAAGTTATATCTGAATAAAATTGAATTAATTGAATTCCATTTTCATTATTGAATAAATCTTTATTTTCATTGTTAAAATCAAATTCAATTAATTTTTCCTTTTTAAATAATTTTATCTCATAATTTATTTGATAATTGTTTTCAAATGAATTTATGATATTTTCTTGGTAATTAGACCATCCAATTAATAAAAGAATATAAATAACAATTATAATTTTTTCATCCCCAAAATAAAATAATAAATCTCTGATTTCATAAAAAAAAGAAATAATTGCAAAAGTATATTCTTTACTTAAATAAATTAAAAAAAGATTTTCTGTTATATAAAGAAAAACATCTTTAATTATATTATTTAAATCATTATTTCCATAATTTTTATCTAGTTTCTTATTTAAACAATCATTGTATAAACTTTTCTTTGAATAATATGATATTTCATTTTTACTTTGATTTATTTCTTTTGTTAAAGAAGATAAATATAATTTTAAAATTTTTAAAATTTCACAAATATATGTTAATGATATATTTAATGTGAATTGATTTGACCGAATTGAATTTGAATCTTTTAATTTTGAATCAAAAAAATTTTGAATTATTGAATATTTATTTTTTAAATAAAATGATTCTTCAATTTTTTTATTCCATGTTTTTAATAAAGTAAAAATTATATCTGTATATAAAGATAAGTTGTCATTTATAAAAGTTGATTTATTATTAATTAAATTATTATCTGATATTAAATTTGAGTTAATTTGATAATTTAATAAAGAAAAAATTTTCAATGTGAAAGAAGTTATTTCTTTATTAATATTTAATTCAGAAATATCTTTATCTTTTACTATTATTTGAATAAATTCATCTATGTTAACATCTTTTAAAAAAAAAAAAGATTTTAATGAAATAACATAAAACTTTAATATATGTTTTATTAAATAATTATTTTTTTTATTTTGTAATAATTGATGATTTAAAGCTTTATATATTTTAATATGTTTAAATTGAATAAAAGGATTATAAAATTTACTTTTAAATTTTTTAAATTCATTCTTTTCTAATTTTTCTTTTTGTTTTTGAATATCTTGACTTTTATAATTTAATATTAAAGGAGATAATATATTATTTTGAGTAATAATTTCATAAGAATCATTAACAATAAAATGTTTTATTAATTTTAAACTAAATTTTAAAACATTTTTATCACTTATATTATTTTTTCCAAAAAAATATTTTAAAAAAAAAAGTAATTTATCCTTATCCCATAATAAGCATAATTTTTCAAATAAATCCCTAATAATATTTATACTAAAATTTCTTGAAATGCCATTTTCTTGATTTCCAAAGTCAAAATTAATATGGACAAACATATCTAAAAATTGCTTAAATAAATTTTTATCTTTTGTTTTTGATATAATTTCAGATATTAAATAACTTAATAAAATACAATTAGAATTATCATTATTAAAAGATTGTAATAATTTTAAATAATATTGTAACATTAATGATTCAATTAATTTTACTCTTTCTGATTCTTCTCCTTCGGAATTATATGAATAATTATAATTATTAAGTATTATCTTCATTAAATTATTTTTACAATAAATAAAATTTGAATTATTATTATTTGCTATTAATAAGATAATTTTTTCTAAATTTAATAAAAAATTTTTCCTATCTTTTAATAATAAATTCATTTTAAAATTTATTAATGTTTCATTTTTAAAAAATGTTATTTTATTCATAATTTCTATTAAATCATTTACATTTCCATAATATTTATTTTCAAAATATAATTTTTCTATTTCTTCAAAAATTTCTTCTATTTTATCATTTGATAACTCATAATTATTTTCTCTTTTTATTATAAAATTTTCATTAATTATTTTAAATATATAATTCCATTCTTCAATAAATTGATTTCCATTTTTTTTTATTAAAAAAATTAAAGATATTATTATTTTTTCCTTAAATTCATGATTATCATTTTTAATATTTAATATTATTTTTTTAATATATTCTAAAAATATAATATCATCAATTTCTATTTTACCTTCTTGAATAATGTCACTGTTTATTTGTTCTGTTATTAAAAATTGAATAAAATCAAAAATATGTTCATTAATTATAGAAATATTATATTTAATTATATTTTTAATGTTATGTTTATTTTCAAATTTTTTAAATAAATGTTTGTTTTCTTTTGTATTTATTTGAATGAAATCCTCATTATAAAATAAATTTAATTTTTCAATATTAAAAATACAAAAATGAATTTCCATTTTATCATAATCTCTTAATAATTCATTTATAATATTAAAAAAAGTAAAAGATTTTCTTTTAAAGAAATTTAAAAGAAATTCGTCTTTAAAAGGAAAATTATATAAAAGCATTAAAACAATATTTTTAGATATAAGATAATTATTATATCTACCATTTATTAGATAAAATCCACAAATATTTATAACAATTTCTAAAATATCATTTTTAATTTCATATTTATCTTTTATATTAAATGATAACATAACACAAATATTACATAAAATATCTAATTGAATTTTATTAATTCCATTAAAATTATTTTTAATAATATTTTCAATTATAAACCATAATTTTTCGTTGTTAAACATTTTCCATTTAAATAAGCATTTAAAGAAAAGAAACTGAATTAAAATTTGTATATTATTTAAATAAAGAAGATCTTTACCATCATTTAATATAATTGAAATATCTTTTATGATACTTTCATTCAAATTAGAATCCACATTTTTTTTAATTATATTGTTTAAAAGTTTTTGTCTTAAAATTCCAAATTGAGAAGGATTATTTTTATATAAAGTCATATATAAATCAAAATTAATGTTTTCTTCTAAATCATTTAATTTATTTATCATTGATTCAAAAATTTCATATTTTAATTCTAATTTAGTTGTTAATATTTTTTGAATTAATTTATTAATTCTTTTATTTCTTTTTGTTTTATCTTTTGATTTTTCTATTTTATCACATAATATTTTTATTTCTTCAATGTTACTTATTCCTTCCATAAAAAAAATTAAAGTTAAATTTTTTTTATAAATAAAAAAAAAGAATAAAATCATATTTATGGTTTTACAATATTAAACTATATTTATTCTTTTTTTTTCTTATTCCTCTTATAAATGAACTTTTGAATAACTTCTTTTTAATTTATATAAAAATATATTTTTATTCATAATATTATTATATATTCAATTAATTTATAATGATTATTAATATTATCAAAAGCATTTTTAATATTAATTAAAAAGTTTTTAAATGCATTTTTGATTTGTAAACATTATTATAATGAAAATTAAATCTTTACAAATTAAAGTATTTTATTATATTATATCTGAAAATAAAAATTATTTGGTAATAATAAATATCTTTTTCCATTTCATTCTCATTCTTCCGTTAACTTCTTTTGGAATTGAATTCCATTTATTTCATTTTATTTTTTCAACCAAATTAAATTTAATTTATTATTTTTCTTCTGACAGACAATTATTTTTTAATATCTATTTTTTAAATTTGAATTTAATATATATATTCTATTAAAGAAATATGATTATTATATTGTTGTTGGATTTTATAAATTTTTTATTCAAATAATTTCTTTTATCTATTTCTCTGATTTTAGAATAATCACCACCCAATTAATTTTTTTTTAGGAATATATATATTTAAATAACGAATATTAACAAAAAAAATAACATGTTCAAATTCATTAACAATATAAATTAATCGAAAAAAGAATTAAAAAATTAAAAACAAAGTAAATAAATAACTTAAAAAAAAATGAATTTTATACTAGAAAAATATAAAAAATTCTAAAAAAAAAGGATAAATAATGTAATACATGATTAAATCAATCTTTGTTCCTAGTATTCAATTTATTAAATGATTCTTTAAAAAAAATAATTAAAAATAAAGTTATTACTTTAATTCAAAACCTGAATAATTGATAGAAAGAGAAGAATTAAAAAATTTTATTTTTTAGATTTTTTTGGATAATAAAAATAAAAAGTGATATATAAACTTATTTTTTTATATTATATTATAAATGTTGGACTTTAAATCAATCACTTCAGAGTCAGAAGAAATAAATTGGTGTGAAAAAGAAAATGATTATTTAAGTGAGAAAAGTCAAAATTCTCAGACTAACAGCTTTAAAGTAATAAAATTAGAAGAGGACAATGATTCTACAGGAGATCAAACCCCAATTAAATATAATGCAAAAGAGAAGAAAAATGTGATGAAAAATAAAGGAAATATTGGAAAAAATAAATACAATGGAAAAAATAAAGATAGAAAAGACCTGATTGGAACCAAAATTAGAAGAGATAATCAAGAAGATATTCATAAAGTTTGTAAAAATTATTTGAAACCCTCTGAAAAATTGAAAAAAATAAATCATAAATGGTTCATAAAGCAAGATTCTGGATTTATAAATAAGTTAATATTTAGAAAATCTATTAAAGAATTTTTGCTTTTAAATAAAGATAATCAAAATTTAATTAATGAATTAGAAATAAGACAAGAACAATATCCTTCTTTGAAATCATTATTAAACAAGACTTATTTGCAATTTATTTCTGAAATATTTAAACCAAATAATGAATATAAAATTGATAGTTCAAAATATGAAATTCAAAAAAAACTTGGTAAAGATGGATACATAGGCTATATTTTTCATAAAAAAGACCGAAAATTACTCATTAATCGAGAGAGAGATAAACTTTTAAACATTGAACCAAAGATTTAAACGAAATTACTTCTTTTAATTGTTAATATTAATTCTTAAAGATGAATTAATATTTAATATAAATCCCAATTATTTCAAATTATATAAAATGAAATTACATAATTTGAATTTATTATTTATTATTTCTTATGAATTATTTGGCTTTATTTTTATTTTTATTTGTAGTTTTAGTTTTAGTTTTATCATTCTTTTTATTTTAAAAATATTAAAACTTGTTTAAATATATTTTTAATTTTTTGAAAGAAAATTAAATTTAAAAATTAAAAAGAAGAAAATACAATATTTTACTAATTAAAAGATTAAAATAATAAAAAGAAGTAATAAGAAATTGTTTAACAAAACAAAAAAAGCTAATAATTAGTTTTTTAATTATTTATTTATAAAAGGTTTTTTTATTCAAATAAATTTTAAGAAAATAAGAATTATATGAAAAAAATATATGTTAAGAAATATCAATGAAAAAAAGAAATTAAAATTGAATATAATTATTGAACTCTTTTAATTAATAAATATCTATGATATATTAATTAAAATGATTTATACTCTTAAAATCTAATTTAATTTAAATTAATTATTAAAAATTCATTATTAACTTTCATTTTTATTAATAGGTTATTTTGAATGTTCTTTAGATCCTAAAGAAGATTTAAAAGGAGAATCAACAATTTCTTTAAAAATAAAGTCTTTAGTATCATCAGGTGAATTTTGAGTGAAATTTAAAATTTTTTTTCCTCTTAATAATTTCGAATTTTCAAATTCAAAAGAAAGCAAATTTTCTCCTTTAACATATAAACTATGAATATCATTAGGATAATAACTTTCACTATAATCATTATAATCATTATTATTAGTTTGATTATTAATATTATTCATTGTATTATTTTCATTATCTGAAATAGTATGAAGATAAGAATAAGACTTTGGAAATTTTTTTTTTAAATATTCACTATGGAAAAAATTTCTTAAACTTTTATTTTTATAAACTTCATTATTATAACTTGGATGTCTTATAATTTCTTTATTATTAATATCATCATTTTTATTTTTAAATAAACACCATTTCGGATTTTTAATTCCAACATTAATAAAATAATTATTATCTGAACCTTTAGAATATCTTAATGAAGTATTCCAACTTAAAATTGGCTTTTGAGATATTTTATTATTTTCATCTTGTATTTGATTTAAAAATTCTTTTTTTATTCTAAAAGAATCTACTCTTTCCATTAATATATCTTTCTTAGGCCTTTTTGTCTTTTTTAAAATTTTAGAGATTATTTTATTTTTATTATTATCTTCACTTAATAACTTATTTAATGTTTTTTTTTGAAGATTAAAAATTTGAGATATTTCTTTTTGAATTAAATTCTGTGAATTAATCGTAATTTTTTTCTTTTTATTTTTTAATTCTATTCTTTTGTAATTTTCAAATAAATGTTTAAGAGAAGTATTATCAATATATTTTTGATTTTGTTTTAAATTTGGAATATTATTTTGACTTTGTCTTGAACTTATTCTAAATGATTTTGAATTTAATCTAATAAAACCCATTTGAGAACTTCGATTTCTTGAAATTAAATTTTTTTTAGTAGATTTTGTTTGAATTAAAGGTATGCTATTATGATATGTTATATTTGATAATTTTTTGCCTACTATTATTTGAGTACCATTAAATACTGTTGTAAAATAATGATTTGGATCATTGAATAATTTATTTAATTGCTTTTTATATTTTTCACTGTTTTTATTGTCTTGGGATAATGGATGAATGTATAATTCTTTTTTTAATTTTGATTTTAAAATATTTGTTGAATTAAAATTTACTTTCATTTGAAAAAAAATATTTAAATAATTCATTAGGAAAAATTTAAGAATTAATTTATATATAAATCTATTTCTTTTTATAATATAGAAATTTATTATTTTTTTGATTTAAATTTACTTGGAGAAATTATAATATTAAATAAAAGTTGTCATTATTTATTTTGGGAAGCTGAATCTTATTCTTTTCAAAACACGAATAAAAGATTTATTGGAAAAGTGAAAATGCTGAAAATTTCCTTGAAGAAAAATTAAAACTTCTAGATCTAAATGATAAAGATTCTAATAATTTTATTACTTATAGGTTACTTGACTTATTAAGAAATAAATTTTCTTTATGTTCTTTCTAATCAGAAGGATTTTTCAATAATTTCAAAATGAATGTTATTCCTAAACCTGATTCTATGTTAAGAGTCTTTCTTTCTATTATAAATCATTTTATTAATGTTGAAAAACTGAAACTTTTGGAAGAAAAGGATTTACTGTTGTTGAATGGAATGGTTTTGAAATCAACTAGTCTATAAATGAAATTCTTTATTATTTTTTTTTGAAATTTAGAATGAGTTCATTTTTTCAAAGAATTTTAAAATATTTTTTATAATTTAATAAAAAATTCCTTTTCATATTCAAATTCATTAACCAAAAAACTTGAAAATTTTATTCATTTTTCTTTTCAAAATAACATATTAATTATCATCCCTAATAATATATTGTTCCTTTTTAAAATATTAGAGGTTAATATTTCATAATATTTCATCTAATTCCTTAATTCTTTTTCTTTGATTTTCCTCAAGAATTGTCTTAATTTTTTCAATTTAACATTATCATCATTTTTTCATAAATGTCAAAATCAAAAATTAAGTAAATTTCATTTAAGTGAATAAAAAAATAATATTTTTTTATTATAAATTTCGCCAGTAATATTTTAGTATTATCTTAAAAATTAATGTCAGTATTATCTAATATATCAGATGAA
>JAEEGK010003529.1_pt1 | contig 38888 bp, 22 predicted proteins | sample 8958771 | NCBI WGS metagenome assembly JAEEGK01 (sample SAMN16246547, study PRJNA631951) | gut metagenome | biome: gut microbiome; feature: rumen; material: SC-attached | host: Bos | place: Iran: Karaj | collected 2018-10
ATTAATTTAATTAAATATTTTGTTCTTGTTAAATAATCATTTATATTATTAAAATTAGAATAAGCATAAATAAAAGATTCGCTTTTTTTTCTATAATATATTATACTAAAAAAAACAATAAGAGGATAACCAAAAATTAATAAATAAATAGTTCCATTTATTTTAGAATTTTCAGCTAACTTATTGATTATTAGAATTAAATTAGTCCAAAAAAAAGATGCATTTCTAATTGATAAAAAGCATTCAAGAGTATAATTATTATAAGTAGGTTCATCAAATCCTTTTTTTAAATTAAATAAAGATAATACTAACATAATAACAATACTAATATATTCATCTTTAATGAAAATATATTTTAAAACAAGAGCAAATTTAGTGAAATACAAAAAAGAATCATTTGAAGTACTAATCTTCGTAGTGGCTTTTTTAGAATTAAAAGGATTAAAATAAAAAATAGTACTAATAAAAATTAAACCATAAAAAGCAAAAGAAAAAATAACTCCTAAAAGAGAATATAAATAATGTAATCCATCCCAACATTTAATAGGATTTTTCACAACTGCCATTCTTTTATTTTCACATTTTAAAGGAAGTAAAATTATTTCACTAATTGGAATAATAAAAAAAATGGTTAATGGAGTTGTAAAATATCTTGTGAAAATAATTCCTATTTGATATACTTTTGTAGTTGTTTTATTAAATTTAATTAACATTGTTAAAAATAAACAATGAAGGAAAATATATGCTAAAAGAGCAAAAAAAATCATAATATATAAATCATGTTTTATATAAATGAATATTGAAGTTATTCTTGATGCTCCAACTATTAATTTTATATTTTTCATTTTTGATTCTTTAATTTTCCATCCATTTGAATGAGGCTCTGAAAAAGAAAAAGAAATCAATTGTAATGTTTCTAAGATTAGCAATAAGGAACATATAAACATATTTATGTCTTTTTTTCTTAAAACAAAAAAATAAAAATTAAATATTTTTGTTTTCACACTCACATCATCAACTACATTTAAATCTTTGGAGAAATTTTTGTTCTTGTCTAAATTATCCATTTAATTTAAAATTATTTCATTGGAGTATAAAAATAATCATAAAGAATTTATGTTATTTTTATTTCAAAAATAATAAAATTTTTAAAGATATAAGGTCTAATCTACATTATAAATAAAAAATATAATTAATATATTAACATTAAAATATCCCAATTAAAAATATAAAAAAATTATAATTCACCTCATTTAATGTAATAATTATTATTTTCCTAAAAATGAAAAAAATAAATAAATAAAATGAAAAATTCTTGAAAGATAACTCATTAAAAAGGAAGATTATTTTAAAGGATGTTATTAGATGATGAAAAATCATTCGAAAAACTTGGTTATTGAAATTTAAAATTTTGAATCATGTATCATATAATGATTAAAATCTTTTGTTTTTTTATGAAAAGAGATATTCATTCCTTCAAAAGATATTAAATTGTTTTACTAAAAAACAATTATTCAGAACTTAATAATTAAAGGCCTAAAAAATTCTTTTTCTGTTTCTCAGTAATAAAAGGTAAGTTTGAAAAAGAAAGTAAAGATGAAAAATATTATTTTCATTATTTTTTTTTCTTTTGAAATATTAGAACTTTTCATTTTTTCCTATTTCTATCAAAAGAGGTAAGAATATTTCATTTGATGATAATATTTCATTATTATTTTTTAAAAGGATTGTTATTGTTTTAGTTTTTATTTATTTCTTTTTTATTATTTTTTTCAAGTAAATTATTAGGATTCGGTGTTTCTGTTTTTTTTTTATTGTATTATTTATTATTGATTCATCTTTTTATAGTTTCAGGATTGTTATAACAATCTAGAACTGAAAAAAATATTGTTTTTTATTTTTTTTTAATTTTTTATTTTTAAAAAAATCTAAATATTTTAATATTTTTATTGACTTATATATAATTTATTCTAACTTTGATATTTTTTACTTAATTCATTTTAAAAATTATTTTTTTAATATATATTTCCTCAAAAATAAAAATTATATTTTTTCCCCATCTTTAATATATTGAATAACAGTATTATAAGGATTATTATCACCTTTAACATAAAGTCTCATCATAGTATCTCTAACTTTTCTCAAAGCTTTTCTAACATCTTTAACTTTTTTAACAACAATTTCTCTAAGAATAGGAATTAAATCAAACAAAGCAGTATCTTTTTTATCATCAATCCAAGTATTAATAAAAATTCCATTATCACTTTGTAATTTAAAATTATCATAAGCATTATCAATAATAATAACTTTATTTAAATCTCTTCCTAATTTACTTAAATCTTTCAAATAAGTATTTTTTAAAACAGTTGTATGTTTTCTATACAATCTATGTCTAATCCATTTTTTATCTTTATCTATTAAATTTAATATTGTATCTGCATAATCCTTTATAGAAGCAGTGAAAATTACTATTTCATAATATTTACTTAATTCACTTAAGAATTCTTTTGTTCCAGGACGAATTAAAGGAACAATTTCTTGTTGATCTAAACAATGAATTATAGTTTCATCTAAATCTAAAACTAAAGTGTATTTATATTTAGAATCTATCTTAGGAAGAAATGGTCCTTGTAAATTAACATGAACAAATGATTCTTGGGAATTTTCACTTGAGTAAATTAACATATTTTTTAAGTTAAATAAATTATTTTTTACATTGTCTAAAGAACACTTTTCTAAATTACACATTATATCATTTATTATTGCAAATATACGAAAATCTTCTTTATTATTAAAGTATAATAATATAAAATTTCCTATTGAATTAAAGAGAATATTATTATTTTGTTCTATTATAAATTTTTCATCTCCTGTTAAGCTTTCACTTCTTTTTGTTTTTACACATTCTTTTAATTTTTTCACCCAAATATTATCCTGATATTCTATATTTATTTTTTTTGTTAATAAATTAATTATCATTATTAAATTTTGATGAGTATAATATAAAATATTTTTCAAATGATTAATTGTTCTTTCATTTAAATAATTTTTTAAATAAAGAAAAGTTGCTAAAATTGCAGAAAGAAATTCATAAATTTGAGCACAATTAATTTGGAAGATAAATTTTTCATCAGAAAAAAAAATTTCAAAAGTTTGAATACTTGTTATATGAGAAAATTCTAAATATTCTTCTGCAGAGAAATTAAAATTGACTTTAATTCTTATATTATCTAAAATTTTATATAATTTATCTTCTTGAATTAATAAGTCTTCAACATTTAAAGGTAATCTTGAATCTTTTGTAACTGCTAATATCATTTTACTATTATTTACATGTTCTGAATGATTTTTTGATAAATTTGAATTATTTAAATTTTCTTCTTGATTTTTTAAATCTTGTTCTTTTTCATTTGGTTTATTAAATGTATTTGCAAATATTTCACTTTGAGAATATCTTTTTATATTATTTTGAGGACGAACTGGTCTTTTTGAATTCATTAAATTTTATTAATGTTTATTATATAAGCATAATAAATCAATGTATAATAATTAAAATTATAACTTATTTTTATTATTTTAATTAATTTTCACAAAAATATATTATCAAAATTCCAATTAATATAGTTTAAAAATCAAATAATCTTAATAACTTCATAAAAGAATATAATTTGTTTTTTTAATATATAAATTTAATATTTTCAAGATTAAAAAAGAAAATAAAATATATATTACTCATTTTCAAAATGATATTAATTAACTTGAAAATGGAAAAAAAAAATCAAATTCCTTCAAATCCAATATTTTACATATTTAAAGGTAAAAAATTTTTAAAATAACAAATAATAGAAATCAAAATTAAAACAAATCCTTTATTAAAAAAGTACAAATGTCCATATATAAAATGTCAAAAATTATATAATCACAAAAATAAAATGATAGCACATTTAAGAACTCATTTTGGAATAAAACCTTTTGAATGTTCATATTGTAAAAAGCAATTCAATGAAAAAGGTAATTTAAAAACACATATCAGAATTCATACGGGAGAAAGACCCTTTCATTGTAATTTATGTTCAAAGTCTTTTAAAGCTTTTGGTCAATTAAAAGATCATTTAACTTCTCATACTGGAATTAAACCTTTTAAATGTCCTGTTTGTTTAAAATATTATAGAAGAAAGGGTATTTTAAAAAATCATATGTTAATTCATATTAAAGATAATAAAATTGAAAATGTATTTTATTTTCAAAATTTTGAAAAGGATAATAAAACTAATATTAACAACATTAATAGTAATTTATTTAGTAATAAAAATATTCAAAAGGACATTGAAAGAAAAATTAATATAAATAATAATTTCAATATTGAACGTTTATCTAATGACAATAACGAAATTATAAATCAAAATTTTAAAGGAAATGATAATTATTGTTGTTTATATAATAATTTAAATTATCAAATTAATCCGTTTTTTATTAATAATAATTATATGAATTTAAATAATTTTAACATTAGTTTTAATAATATCAATTTATTTCAATATTTAAATCAATTTCCTTTATTTCAAAATTTTTCCTATTATAATTACTACAATATTGGACAATAAAATTTATGTTTTAAGTAAAAAAACTTTATATGTACTTATTTTATGAAGTTAGTCTCAATAAAGAGACAAAAAAGAGTATAAATATTGGTTAAAAAATGTATTTGTAATTAAAATTAAAAGCTTTAAAGAATTATAAATAATGTTAGAAATTTTAAAATATTTATATAATAATTAATTTAAACAATATTTTCATTTTTTTTTGTTTCAACAATTAATAAAGAAATATTCTTATATTTATCTTGAGAATATTTTCCTTTAGCAGATTGATAATCAGTTTTAACAATATTATCAAAAAGAATACAAATATCAACAATACAATTTCTAATATTAACAGTAGAAATATTATTATTATTAAAATATTTATTATTATAACATTCAGATAAAGTAATATTATCTTTTTTTTTAAACCATTTCATACAAATATAAAGACAAGAACAAGCAATAATAGAAAAAGGATATTTAATTAAAGTATAATCAAGAAGGCAAATATTTAAAAGATATTTTCCTAATAAATCTTCTTTTTCATCTAAATTAAATTTATACGAAATAGAAAGAAAAAAATCCAATTGAGTAGGAATTAAAATTTCAAAATTAATACATTTTAAAATATCATATTCCATTTTATATAATTGTTCACTATTATAAGCATTTTCAGTAATAAAAAGAAAATCTTTTGGATTAGGTAAATTAACTTCTTCATGTTTACAAGCAATAAATAAAGCTGAAATTCCTAATAATTGATAATTTGATCTTTCTATAATTTTAATTGATAAATATCTATCTATTATATTTATACATACAAATAATGTTTGTTCATTATAATTAAATTTATCATGTACTTCTATTAACCAATTATTTAATATTGATCTCATTTCTGGATTTATTTCTTTTTGATTTTTCATATATTGATAATCTAATTCTTTTTTTTCTATATATTGTTTTTCTTCATTTAATAAGTTTTTATATATTTCTTTTGAATATTCTGTTACAAATTGAGGATTTATTATTATTTTTTTTTCTATTTCATTTTTATTCTCTAATTTTTTCTCTTCTTTTTTTGTTTCTGTTGTTTTATTTTTATTTTTTTCTAATATATTATAATTATTATTTATATTTGAATTTGGAATTGGAAGTTTTATTTTTTTTACTGAAGATGATACTTCTATTTTTTTTATAAAATCAATATTTTTTATTGTTAATAATTTAGAAAGTGAATTTTGATGTGATAAAGAATATTTTTTTATTTTTGTTGTTTTTTGCTTTTTACTTTCTTTATTATTATTATTTATTTTATTTTTATCTTTACTTGAATTTCTTATTGTTAAAATATTCAAACAATTATTTTTAAATATATTTGAATGACTTTTTCCACTTTGTACAATTTGATAAGATAATTTTTTTATTTTTTCTAATATTTGATTTCTTGTTTTTATATTAATTGTTTTATTTGAATTTGGTTTTGATAAAATTTTTTTATTTTTAAAATTTAAATTTTCAAAATCATTTAAATTAACAAAAGAATTATTTTGACATTTATCTTTGCTAATATTTAACTTTCTAAAAGAATTATTTCTTAAAGATATAGGATTTCTTAAATAATTGGATAAATTAATTTGTTTTTGAGTGAAATTTGTAATATCCTTTCCAACTTGTCTAGATTTATTTCCTATATTTAATGCTTTAATTTTATTTTTTTCTTTATATAAAGATAAATTCTCTTTTTCATTTTCTACTTTTGAAATAACTCTACAAATAGGTATTAAATGCTTTTTTTTTAGTTTTGTATTTTTTGGAAACTGAATTGAAGGATTTAATATATTTGGTGAGTTTTTTATAAACATCATGAATATAATTTAAATATAATTTATTTGAATTCAAATTTCTTTTATATTTCAAAAATTTTTTTACATCTACAAATAAAAAAAAAATTATTTATTATTTATTTTAATAAATGGAGAATTATTAATTATTTTTTCAATTTTATTTATAAATTCTTATTATTTTAGTTATAAAGTATTTTTAATATTTTATATTGTAATGATTATAAAAAGTTAATTTAAATAAAATTAAAATTTAGAAGGTAAATGAAACCTAATTTATGAGTTTTTCTTTTTTTAAAATAAATTTACAAAAGAATAAGTTTTTATTCAAAAAAAAAATTTTTACAACATTCATATAAAAAGAAAAAATCAACCATATTTATTTAATTAAAATATTATTTATTATCACATAAAAAAAAAAAATATAATTCTAAAATATTTGTGGGTTGTTTAAAAAATATTTATTAAACATAGATATATGAAATTAAAAAATAATTTTTTATGAATATATATCAAGATATTTTTTTATTAACTCTCATTTTAATAATTCTAATGTCAATTTCCTAAAAAAAAAGAAAAATAAGGCTTAAATATAAAAAAAATTCTTTTATAAACCAAAAAAAAACCTAAAATATCTTAAATCTAAAAAAAATATGAAACAAAGTGATAAACTGAATAAAACAAGTTAAAAAAAAAAATTTTTTAAAAAGAAATTCAAAGAAAGGAAAAATTAAAAAAATATAAGAAATCCAAAAACCCAATAAATTTTAGCATTTTCATTAATAATAATATTTATCAAACTATCATATAAATGTGGAGTTTGAAGCAAGATAAAATAGATGAAATAATATCATTTCTGAAAGAAAGTCGAACACCAAAAAATGAAATTCAAAAAGAGATTTTTAAAGTAAATTAAATGATATAACTTAAAAATTATAGGAATTCGAAGCTTATTCAAAAGACCAAGATTTTCCAAAATATTTAATTAATATTATAAATTCTCCATCTCAACCAACGGATTTAAGAATATATGCAGGAGATATATTAAAAGTTCAAATGTCTTCTAATAATAGAACTTTTTCAAAAGAAACAATAAATTATTTTATTTCAAATATCCTTTCTTATTATTATGATAGAGATTCTTCCATTAGGAAAATTATTTCAACCTTAATTAATTGCTTTATTAGTAATTATGGAATCGAAGAATGGCCTCAATTATTTAATATTATTTGCGATAATTTAGATAAAGAAGATAGAATTGAAAAAACTTCTCAAACTTTAAATATTATTTTAGAAGATCCAAGAAATATTTTAGAATCAAAATTCCCAAATGAGGTAAATAATATAATAAATAAAATTATATCATTTCTAAGAACATCAAAATCTAATGATTTAAATAATATTTTATTGAATACTATAAACCTTTTATTTGAGTCATGTCAACATTTAATGTTAGAAAAAATAAGAGAAATAATTCCAATTATAAATCATTTTTCAAATTCTCAAGATCAAAAAATAAAAGCAAAAATAGCAAAATGTTATTATACAATCATTCACATAGACAAAGATTTAGTATATCAATATAGTGATATATTATTTTCTTTTTTTATTAAAAATTTTAAAGACGACAACTATGATCAATCATATATATCATCCCAATATTTTTTATACATAATATCAAAAGAGGAGAAATTTATAAAAAACATGGAGATAAAGAAGACAATGGAAATGAATTTAAAAGAGTTATTAAAGTTAATATTACAGAATATGAAATTATCAGATAAAGATATAAATTATTTAGAAGCGAAATTTCAAAATGAATATGTCATAAGAACATCAAATAATATAATTCCAAGTGCAAGTGGAAGTGAAGGAACAGGAACAAATTCAAATGGAACAAACAGTAATTCGAATTCCAATTCAAATAATGGAAGTGGAAATGGATCATCAAATAGTAATTCTAATGGTTCTTTTTCAACAGATGGATCTTCGACAAATGATTATAATCCAGATTCAACCTTAAGAAAATGTTGTTCTAGATTTTTAGATGATATATCTTTCATTTTTCCAGAAGATACTTTCAATAATATTAGACATTTATTAAATGATGAAATGCAAAGTACTGAAGATTTTATTAAAGAAAGATCTATACTTGCTTTTGGGGCCATTGCTTATGGTTGTTACAATCAAGTTATTTCTCATTTAAATAATGTTATTCCTTTTCTTATAAGAGAATTACAACATCCTGATAAATTTGTTAGAGCTATTACTTGTTGGACACTTTCAAGATATACTAAATTTATTTTAATTGATAATTATAATGAAAATAAAGAAAAATTATTTAAGGAATTTCTCATTGAAATTTTAAAAAAAATGATTGATAAAGAACATATGGTAAGAGAAGCTGCTATGACTACTTTTCAAGAAATTATTTCTTGTAATCCTACATCTATTCAATCTTATTTAATTGATGTTTTAAGAGTTATTAAATATATTTTTTTCACTTACACTGGAACTAATTTATTAAGTGTTTATTATATATTAAATTTACTTATGGATAACTATAGAGAAATTTTCCAATATCAAAATTTTGTTGATGAAATTGTTGAATGTTTAGTTCAAAAATGGGATGAATTAGTTAAAAATTATGATTTATTAACTTTACCCTTTTTTTTCGAAGTTATTATTTCTTTAATTAGAGTAAGGGGATATTTTCGTGTAGAGATTTGTAAATATTTCCTTACTGGGTGTTTAAAAATTATCGAAATTAATGTTAATGAAATGAGAAATAATAATTATTCTATTATAAATGTTGATAAAGAAGTACTTATTAAATCTATAAATATGATAACTGCTCTTTCTCAAAATTTCCCTAGTTATATTAAATCTTCTTCTTTTGAAAAAAATATTATTGGGTTTTTATTTGAAATATTAAAATTAAAAGATATTAATATTCAAAATCATGTTATTGTTTTATTTGGTTTTTTGATGAAAGCTGATAGTGAAATTTTAAAAAATGATTGTGTTAAACTTTTACAAATTTTAATTCCTAATATCGAATTTATTTCGAACAAAAAAGATTCAGATAATGATAAATTTTCTTTATGTGATTATTCTTCTTGGACTATAGGATTAATTGCAAAATATTATCCTAAAGAAATTAATAATTTAATCGATAAATTCTTTGAACAATTAAAAGAAAATATTTCATTTCAAAAGGTAATATTTAATATTTTTTATTTAATTTTTTTATTTAGATTGATGAATCATTACCCAAAAATTTATATGTTTGTATTGGAAGATTAGGTATCGCTAATCCAGAAAAAGTCAATAAATATTTAGATTATTTTTTCAAAAGCTTTTGTTTAAACGTTAAAATAATTAATGATCAAATCGAAAAAAATGATTGTTTTAAAGGAATATTTTTAGCTATTTCTACTAATATTAATCAAATTTCTGATTCTTTTATTCAAGTTTGTGAAACTATTTGTAATTATGAAACTCCACCAAAAGACATTGAAAATATATTTCAGAAAATAATTTTGAATTTATCTTCCACAGATAAATTTAAAAATCTTTTTAATTTTTTAACTGAAGATATAAGAATTAAAATTATTATGAGATTTAAAATTAAAGTAGATTAGTTTAATAAAGTTCAGATTAATTAAATTATGTGTATAATTGTTTTGGTATAAATAATAATATAGATTTATAGCCTATTTCTTATTTTGAGAAAATGGAAGTAGTTTCAATATTTTAGGAATATATTAGTTATTGTAAAAATTATATTTTTTTGAATAGACTAAGATCTTCCCGCATTAGGTATAAATATAGCGGGGGATTCTTAATAGTATATAAATAACTCCATTTTTAGGAATTTATTAATTTACTTTTCTTGTTTTATTTTTTAAAATTTAATTTATTAAATTTAATGTTACCAATAAATATAAAAATCATTTGTGATTGATGATAATTTAGTGACAAAGTTTTTATTAAATATAATTTAAAATGTTATTGATTAAGATATTATAATGAATGTGTTATTGCTCAATATAATTCTATAATATAATATAGTATTTTTATAAATATTTACAAAACAAATTTAAAAATTATAATGTTATTATTTAAAATAATTAAATTAATAAAACAATGATTCGTTTAAATGTTTGAAATTTTCCTTCAACTAAAAGAAAAATAAAAATCTAAATCTAAATTAATATAAATATTTTTTTGTACACACACGAAAATAAACGAAATGATAAAATAAGCGGTGGAGAAACAAACAATAATATAAAATGAGAAATAAATGATTTTTGCTTCTTTCTTTTTTTTCAAATAAAAAAACTTAATAATTAATAATTATCTAATAAATAGGTTTTATTATATTAGACTTCTATATATATAACTTTCAAATAAATATTTATTTTATTTTATTAATGATATTCAATAAATAAAAAAAACAATTTAATAATATATTAAAAAAATAATAAATGTATACTGAAGAAGACGTTAATTTATATAATATAAAAGGAATTAATGGTAAATTTATTCCAGAAGAATTTGCTGCTTTAAGAACAAATCAATTAAAAATCAAAGTTGATAAATCAACATCAAAAAAAATTCAAAAAATAAATAAATTAAGTAGAGAAGTTGAAAATGAATTTATATTTACAAATCCAAATCATCCTGGAAAAAGTGGTCAAAAAGAAAAATATGATTTTAAGTATAATACAATAATACATATTAATAAGAAAAAAATAAAATATTATATTGAAGAAGAATACTATGATAAATTCTTAAATTTAATATATAGTTATTTATCGAATTTATTTAATGGATTAAATAAAGATCAAGTAAGAAAATTATATATTGATAGACAAATAACTGATAGTGTATATATTTTTTCAATGAAATGTTTTGAATTAATTGAAGAAAATAAAAAACAATATAATTATTCAAAAAGTAAAAATTTAGATACTATGATTGATAATACAGAACATTATTATCATATAAGAGAATTATCAAATAAAGAAATAAAAGAAGATTGTCTTTTATTAATATTAAAATTTCAAAATGTTTTCGAAGCAATTGATCAAAATTTATTTAAAGACAATATTAATGATTTAAAAGAAATTTATAAAGAAATAGAAAAACTTTTAGTTTAATAATTATTATTATTTTATTTACATAAATCATAAATTAAATTATATTAAAACAAGGTATTCTTTAATATGATTATTTGTTATTCTAAAGAAGATATATTAAAGTTTATAATTTCAATCATCATCAATTTTTTTTATTTTTCATTTTTACTTCCTGTAATTATCAAATAATTATTTCCTTTTAATTAGTAAAAATTTATATTCTTTATTATTTTTTATATTTTGAAGTTTGAGTTCTATTTATATTTTTGTATCTTGAATATTGAATGCAAACATTTTTTCAAAATTTTTTTCCAATTTATTTTTTTTTCAAATTAATTGTTTAATTTAAATATATTTTTTAGGAAATGTTGTCTAGTAAAATTGAAGACAAAATAGCTCAACTTTTTTTAAATATTGGAAAAGGTGAAAAAGAAATTCAAAAAATAAAGAAAATTTTAACTGAAAAATATAAAATTAATCCCATAAAATTATTTAATAAAATTGATGTTGATGAAAAAGGATTTTTTACTAAAGTAGATTTTGAATCATATTTAAATAATTTTAAAGTAACTTTTTCAAAAAATGATATTGATATTTTCTTTTTTTTTTATGATAGTAATTCAGATAATTATATTAATTTAGAAGAATTTATTGATTTTTTAATTCCTAATAATACAATAAATAATGAATGGAAAAATAAAATAAAGAAAAATAAAATTGATTATAATGATTATTTTGTTGAATCAGAAATTTTAAATTTATTTTTACAAATATTCAAAGAAGAAAAAGTTTTTGGAGAAAATATATTTCAAATTATTAATGAAATTAAATCAACTGAAGATTTTTCAGTTCAATTATTATTTAATATTTTAAGAGGATATCTTTATATTAGTATAGAAAGTTTATCTGCTTTTTTTGACAGAAAACATATTAAATATAAAAAATCTGACGTTGAAAATATATTAAATAGAATTCACCGAGGAAATTCTTGTAAAATTTCATTAAATAGACTTGAAAGTTTATTTTATTTTTCTAATAATTTTTATCCAAATAATAATCAACTTATAAATTCAAATTGTAATAATCAATCAAATGATAATTTTTATATTAGAACAACAACAGTAACAGATAATTCAAATAATTATAAAACATTATATAATGAGAGTTCAAAAAATAATTATTATAGAAAAAAAAATTCAATTCCTAAAAGTAGAAATCAACTATATTCAAATCATGAAAATTTAATAAATAAATATTTAAACACAGAAAAAAATTCAGGAAAAGAATTTAATAATATTTATGAATGTATTCATCTTTCAACAAATAATGTTAGAATTCCAATTAAAATAAATCATAAACCACCTATTTTAAAAAAAAGAATAAATAATGGTTCGAATATTCTATATAAAAATTATATTCAAGAAAAAAGAAATAACAGTTTAAATCATAGAAGATGTCAAACTTTAGAAAATAATCCCAATTATGTAATAAACAGTTATTCTGAAAAAAAAATAAATAATATACCAAATAGTTCCAGTATTAATAATTATTACAAAAATAATATTTCATATGAAATGAACGATTGTAAATACTTTCCAACAGAATATTCAATTAACTCAAATTATTATTATAATCAAAATATATTTAAAAATAATACTTATAATAATATTCCAGTTAGAGTTTCAGATAGTTTAGTTATTAAGCCTGCATTTGAAAGAAGAAATTGTAAATAATGATATTTAATATTTTTTAATTATTTTATTTAAATATAAATTAAAAATATATGGAAATATATGATGATAGAATTGATATTTTAAAAGATAAAATTTCATATTTGAAAAATTCAAATTATATAAATAAAAATAAACCCATAAAAGAAAAAAATCCTCTTCCACAAACTGCAAATAATTATGAAATAAAGTTGAATGATATGAAAGCAAGATATCAAATTTCTGTAAAAAATTTAGAAATGAAATATAAAACTTTAAATGAAGAAATAAATAAATTAAATGAAATTTTAGAAAATAAATGTAATTTAGATGAATCAATAATAAATGAATTAATTGAAAATATTCATTTAGTAGAAACAAAGTTTGTTAATAAATTAAATGAAGATGATTATAATTTAGAAAATGATATTAATAATATAATTTCTATTTCAAAAGGAAATATTATACAAATTGAAAAAGAAGGAATTAATTTAAATGAAGAAATGAAAGAAAATATAGTAGATAATTTAAATTTATATTCTAAAGATATTGATGCTATTAATTCTAATTTAAATTTAAAAAAAAATGAATTTAATAATAGTTTTAATGGATTAAAAAATGAAGTTAATGATTATTTTACTGAAATAAATAATAAAATTGAAAAAAACAAGAAAGATGATGAAATCATTGTAAATAATAATTTCCAAACTCTTAATAAATTAAGTTTATTTACTGAAAATTGTTCTTCAGAAGAAAGGAAAAAAAGACAAGATTTTAATATATCAATTAATTCTTTATTAAATGAAACAATTAAAAATTTGAATAGTGTGAATAAATTAGAATAAAAAAAATGTATTTTTTTATATAATTATTTTATTTAAAAAAATAAATTTTCTTCTTAAAAAAAATTCAATCAATTAAATAAAAAATTTTTAACATTATTGATTATCATATTGATTATTATATTGATTAACATCATTATCATAATTATCATTTTCATTATAATTATTATTAAAATTATATTGTCCCCTTTGAAAATTTTGAATATTATTATTATTCATATTATTCATAGTATTCATATTTGAACTTACAGTAGATTCATTAAAATTATTTTGAAAAACTCTTTTAGTATCATCAGAAATATTCATTGAAGATAACATTTCTTTATTTTGACTTTGAGTTAACTCATTATTTAAATTTTGAGAAGTCGCTAAATTTCTTGACTCTAACATTTGATTTGATTCTGAATTATTAAAATTATTTGAGGAATTATTATAATTATTATTATTATCTATTTTTTTTTGAATATTTCCTTTATAATATGTATATGATGGATCTAAATCCTTTCCGTTTTTTTCTATTTTTTCAGGCTTTAATTCTTTGTCATATGAAATTTTATAACTTATCTTTTTCTTTGGAGGAACGTTGGGGTTTGGGTTGTTTTGATTTAATTCTATATTTTCATTATTATCTTTTTTTAAATTATTCTTTTTTTCTTGAATATTATCATAATAATCTTTATTATTATTTTTCTTTTTTTTTCCTTTTGATAATTTATTCATTATCATTCTATTATTATTATTATAATTTAAATTTTGATTATTATATGAACGATTCATTAAAGAATTATTCCAATTTGAATAAATATTATCTAAAGTATTATTATTAATATTTGGATTGAAATATCTTCGATAATAATCATTATAATAATTTACATTATTAGGTGAAGAATACATCATTTGATTATTAAAATTATTATTTGAATTATATACATCATCATTATAATAATCATTAGGATAAAAATCAATAGTTTGACATTCTTCATTTTTTTTATTTTTTAAATTTAATTTATTATAATTTCTCATGTAATTTTCTTTTTCATCATCTTTAAGTGTCCACCACCAATTTGGATAAACTTCTTCTTCTTTTGGAGAAAAATTTCCATAATATTTTCTAAATTGCTTATCATCATTATAATAACTTAATGGCTTTGATGATGTTAATTTATCTAATGTTCTATATTGAGGATTTCTTATATATTCTTTATTTTTTAAATCTAATATTATTTCTGTTAACTCTTTTTTTGTAAAAATTGCTTTGTCAAATGAATTTAACAAAGAAAGAACTCCAATTTCAAATACATCTGGAATAATGTCTTTATATAATTCTTCTGAATATAATTTTAAAAAATCTCTACATGATTTCCTCCTATAAATCATATCAATCATTTTTTTATTTTATAAAAAAATATATAAAAATAATAAAAAAAACAACAATGATAAACAATAATTAAAAAAAAAAACTAAATATTCTCTTATATTTATATATACAAATAATAAATAAAAATATAATGGATAAAAATAATTCAAAAGAAGAAAATAGTGAATTAAATGATTCTTCAATATCAAATTTAGAATTAAAAAAAGACATAGATAAAATAGAAAACAATTCAGAATTAATAGAAACATTTAAGATAATTGATATTCCAAAAAAAAATCAAAATTTACCTTTATTATCAACAAAAAAAGAAAGAATAATAACAAATGAATCAAATTTAATAAAAGACAAAGATATAATTCCAGAAGATTCAAATTTAAGAAAAGCATATGATGAATATATAAATAATCCAAAAAGAACTATAAAATTAAATAAAAAAGAATTAAGACAAAAAATAATAAATAAAGAAACAAATAATATAAAAAATAATATTCCAAATAATATAATTCAATTTTTTGAACCTTTTGAAATTAAAAATTCAATAGAACATAAAATAAATAATGATTTCAATTTCCAATTTGATGAATTTAAATTTTTAAAAAGAAAATTAAATTTTGATAAAAAAACAACTCCAAATTATTATCCAACAGAAACAAATTTTACAGGAATAGATTTTAATTTAATCACAGAAATACAAAACAAACAAAAAGAAATCAATTCAAAATTAAAAGAATTAAAAATTCCAGAAGAAGAAAAAATAAAAGAACTAAATAAAAAAAAATCAAAAACAAATTTAAATTCTCGAAATATATCAATGATAAAAAGGCCATTAAGAATAAAAAGTGCAATGCCAAGGAAAAGAAAGTTAATATTAGAGCCAAAAAAAAAAAAAAAATTCGAAAATAAAAAAGAAATATATATTCCAAACTCAAATAAATATAAAGAAATAAATTATAAAAAAGAATTAATATTTAATTCTGAATTTCCTAACCAAAAAAAAAAAAGAAGAAACATTCAAACAGCATGTACAAAAGCTCATTCAATATATGCTACAAGGAATAATGATAATATATATATATCAAAAAAAGAAAGAAAAGAAATGAGAAATAATTTAAATAAAATTCAGCATAAATTAAAATTTATAAATAAAGTAATGACACAAGATAAAAATTTTTCACATAGAATGATTCAAAGAATTCAAAATAGACATTATGCAAGAGATCATCAAGAAGATCAATTTGTTAAAAAAGAAGTCAGAAAAGAAAAATTTTTTGCTTTATATATGGAAAATGGAGGTTTAAAACAACAAGTTGCAATTAATCCTTTTGGAAAAATTAAAACTATATTAAGAATTTTTAATAAAAAAGGAGGTGATCTGATTAATGAAACTTTAGCTACTACTTTACATAAATTTTATAAAAGAGAATATATTGAAATGTTCATGAGAAATCAAACTATTAAAAATAATGTACATTTAAGATTAAAAAAATATAGAATGGATGATATGAAATTAAAAGAAAAAATCATGATTTGTGAAGAAAATGATGTTAAAATTAAAAAACTTGATAAATTAATCGATAAAAAATTAAATGAAACTAAAGAAATCATTGAAAAGTTTCAAAAAAGTTTTTAATTATTTTTTTTTTACTTTTGATATTTTGAAAAATTAGAATTTAAATTTCTTTTTTTATAAAAATATTATTTAAACCATAAAAAGATATTAATTTAAAATAAAAATTATAATTAATACTATCATATAAAACATAATAATTAAACAAATTTTTTTCCTTATACAATAAAATATGAAATGAATGAATATATATAATTTAAAATTCATATAAAAAAATAAAAACTTTAATTTAAATCACAAATAACATTTTTTCCTATTATTTTTTTTTCAACTTTAATATTCCAATTATAACAACTGGAAATGATATGTTCAAATTTATCAAGAATTAAACCTAATTGTTCAATTAAATCTTTAACTCCAGGAAATTTTACAAATTTAATAGTTTTAATAAAGCATTTTTTAAATTTATTTTCTAAACTTCTTCCAGCTTCAATATCAGCAAAAGAATCCCCAATACTAATAATATTAGTGGGTAAATTAATATTATAATTATAATCTTTTGCAAAATATTTACAAACTTCCATTTTCCACATTAAAAAATTATAAGGATGCATTTTTTCATATTTTTCTCTTGAAGAAATAATTTTTAATTTAGATAATAAAGGAAATAAATTTGGAAAAAATTTCTTACATGAAAATTCAACCCATCCTTTTTCAGAACTTGTTATTAGATATGTATCTCCTTTTTGAAATGATTTTTCTAATATTTCCATCACAAAAGCTTCTAATAATGATATTTGAATTAAATCATTCATTGGATATTTTTTCATTTCTGAATAATACCCATATTTATTTATTAATGATGTACATAATAATGTATCATCCCAATCAAATATTATTATTGAATTAAATAATTTCTTATTTTTATCTTTTTTCCATATTATATTTGAAAATAATTTTTCTATTGAAGAATTTATATTCTTTTCTTCATTTCTAAGTAATTGTTCTTCTCTTTTAAAAGGAAGTGGACTGTCTATTAAATTGTTATTTTCTATTTCTTGAAATTCTGTTAAATTTGATGATGATTCTTTTGTTTTTATTTTTGATATTTTTTTAGTATTTTTTAATTCTTCTTTTAATAATGTAAAACTCTTTTTTTTAATATTATATTCTGTTATATTATAACCTACTATTAAAGACATTTTTTATATTATTTTCTTTAATAATTACTTACTTTTTTTTAAATAATTATTTTTAGAAAATAAAAATCAAATTAAAAAAAATAATGAATTATATAAGAATTATTCCAAGAAAATTATACTTAAAATATGCTAAAGATATAAATAATTATTATAATAAAATAAAGATCAATAATTTATTAAAAACAAAACCCTCTCATTTTCTTGTATCTTTTAGAGAAGTATTATTATATGAATTTCAAAATGAATTTCTTAAAAGATATTATTCAATAAAAGAATCAAGAAAACATATTCCTAAATTTATAGAATATTATAAAAATTACATAAGTTTCTTTTGTAAACCAATTTTTCGAAATTTAAAATTAGGAAAATTAATTTTATTATCAGGAGAAAAATGTGCTGAAAATTATTATATAAGAAATTATGGAAATGAACATTTAAATGATGATAATATTAAAATAATGTATAATTCTTCTGTTAAAAATATATTTAGTGATACTGTTGTTGAAAGCATTAATGGTGTTTGTTCTTTATCTTTTTCTAATAATAGTACTAACAGTAAATCTATAAATTTAAATCAAAGTAGTTTTAGATTTAAAAAAATTTATGGGAATGAAAGTTCTTCTTTAGTTAATTTATTAAATGATTTAAATGGGAAAGAATCTAATAAATTTAATATTAACCGTAAAATTCAAATTAAAAAAAATTTTAAAATTAAAATCAATGAAGAAACTAGAAAAAAAATTATGAATAATGTTTTAATTAATAAACAAAAATTAAATTATATAAAATCTCCTTTAATAATTGAAAAAGAATTTCCAAATTTAAAGAATAAAATAATATTAAATAAAAGAAAAAATTCTTTAAATTTAGATACAAAAAAAAAAGAAAACACAATAACAAGAAACTCTAATTTAATATATAATTATAAGACTGATTTAACACATAATAAAAAAAATATAAATAATTGTTTGTTTTCACCAACAAAAAGTTTAAATATAGAAGAAAATAATTTACCAAAAGTAAAAATAAATTTAGTTAAACATTCTCAAAATATAAAAACAAATTTTTATAATCCAAAAAAATTAAAATTAAATGGAAATAAAACAAGAAAATATAAAACCAATACCAATACAATTTCATTAGATTTTGATAGTAATAAATATAAGATAAATTATAAATTTAAAACAATACAAAATGTTAATCAAAAATTAAATCATAATTCTAAAAAAAGAAATTCAACTTCTTATAGAATTAATTCATTCAATAGATTAAATAAAAATAATTCTAGAAATGTTGAACTTGAAAAATTAATGACTACAACTTTTAGTAAATTTAATAATCAACAAAAATTATTAAATAAAAATAATAGATTAATACTAAGTTATAATGTGAGTATAAGAAATAAAAAGAATTTTTCTCCTACAATCAGAAATTCTCAAAATTTATGTTTGAACAATAAAAATGAGAGAAAAAATAATACATTATATTTTAAAAGAAAACTTAATTAAAATAAATAGTAATTAATTTATTCAAATTATAATATAGATATAATTAATAAAATTATTAATCATTTTATTTATATTTTATTAATTTATTTAATTAATAAACATAAAAGTATATTATATGATTCTAACTTTTTTATGTTTAAGAAATCTATTAATAATTTTATTATTTTTTAAATTTATCTAAAATAAATAATATATAAATTGTATCTTCTTTTAAAAAAATTCATTAAGATAAATTTAATAAATAAACATTTATATTGAACAAACAAAATATTTATAATTAAAATATTGAAACAAATTTTAATTATTTAAATAAAAAAATATTTTATATTAAAATTGATTTTTTTCTTGAACTTAATTATTTTAATGAATTAGGAATAAATATCCAAAATATGAAAAAAAATATTTCAAGAAAATAAAAAATATTAATCATAAATATTTTATTTACAAATCTATCAGTAAAATTTAATAAATATATTAAAAAAAATTAAATTATATTTTTTTCAGATTTATTTTACCTTGTTTTATTAAAAATTATTTATTCATAATATTAATATTTTACTTTAATAAAAATAATCATTTATTTAAAGTTAAACTTTTCTTAATAACTGTTTTTTTAATATCTTTAGACAGAGTATTTATATTTTTATTATCTTTTAAAAGTTCAGTTTTTAATTCATTATTATCTTCAATTTTTAAAGAATTGCATTTATAAAACATAAATTTCTTATCTTTTACATTTTTATAATTAAATTGAGAAACATTTAAATCTTTTAAAGAAATACATCCTGAAAATAAACTATTCATATCAGAAACTTTATGAGTTTGAAAATTAGATAAATCTAAATCAGTTAAAGAAGAACAATTAGAAAACATACTATTCATATTTAATAAATTAGGAGTATTAAAAGTAGTTATATCTAAATGTTGTAAAGCAGCACATGCATAAAACATAAATTTCATATTTTGGACATTTTTAGTATCAAAATGAGATAAATTTAAAGTTTTTAAAGAAGAACATTCATAAAACATTTCAGTCATGTCTCTAACATTACTAGTGTTAAAATTATTTAATTTTATTTCTTCTAAATTACTACATTTATAAAACATTTTACTCATTGTTGTAACATTTTCTGTATTAAAACTTGATAAATCTAATGTTTTTATTAAATCACAATTATAAAACATTTCATTCATTAAAGTAACTTTTGAAGTACGAAATTTTGATAAATTTATATATTCTAAAGAAGAACAATTTTTAAATAATTCATTCATAAAAATAACATTATCAGTTTTAAAATTAGTTAAAATTAATTTTGTTAAAGATTTACAATTACAAAACATATTACTAATATCTTTAACTTTTGATATATTTAATTTTGATAAATTTAGTTCTAATAAATCAGAACAATAATAAAACATAGAATTCATATTTACAACATTATCAGTTTTTAAACTTGATAAATCTAAATTTTTTAAATTAGTACATTGATAAAATAAACGATTCATATCTACAACATTTATAGAATTAAAATTTCCAAAAAAAATTGTTTGTAAAGAAGTACAATTTGCAAATAAACTATTCATATTTAATAGATTTCCACTTATAAAATTTGAAAAATCAATACTTTTTAAAAAAACACAATATGAAAATAAATAATTTATATTTTTCAAAGGATTTTTACATTGAATTGTAATTGTATAATGACCTTCTTTTGGGAATTTATATATAAAATCAAATTTTATTTTTTTGTTATCAATGAATATTTCACAATTATCTCTTATTTCTTTTTCATTAAATCCATCTATTATTTCATTTTCTGGATGTTTTTTTTGAACTTGTTCGAAACTATTTAATATTTGAATTGGATAATTTATTTTTTCTTTTGGAATATCATAATGACAAATAATATAATTATTTTTTGGACCATATAAATTTATTGTTGTTACTTTTTCAATTTTATGAATTTTATCAATTAAATAATCTAAATATTGAATATAATAATTTTTATAATTTATTGAAGATTCCCTTTCATAAATATTTGAATTAGTTTTTATTTTTTTTAATTGATTGATTAATTTTTCGAGTTCGATTTTATTTTCATTAAAAACATTAATTCTATCTTTAAAAACTTTAAAAGATTCTTCAATTTTTTTAATTTCAATTGTATTTAATCCAATTTCATAAAAAGGAATTAAATTATGATTCTTATCATGATTTCTTTTACAGAATTCACAAAAATTCTCAGAACAATTTTTACAATAATATTCTTTAATTTCACAATGTCTTTTACATAATAAATCAAAATTAGGTGAATTTTCATCATGATAATGTTTTTTAAAAAAAGGATGATTAAAATATTCTTCCCAAGACATTCTTTGATTAATATCACTAACTAACATTCTATTTATTAAATCATTTAGATCATTATCATTAATATATTTTAAATATTTAGTTCCTTTTGTATTAATTTCTTTCAAAAAAGAAATTTCATTATTCCCTTTATAAGGAAATTCTTTAAATAAAAGATAATATATTATTATTCCTAAACTCCAAATATCATTTTTTGAAGAAATTTCTTCTTTAAAAATTTCAGGAGCTACAGTAAGAAAATTATCAAATTGATTATTTTCATCATTTAATTTATTTTCTAAACCTAAATCATGAATATAATATTGAATTTTATTATTTTTAACTATTGATACGAAAATATTTGTTAATTTTAAATCTTTAAATATTATTTGTTTTTCTTTTGTTATTCTAAAAATATCATTTAATTGATTTAACATATATTGAATTTCTCCATAAGAAAATGGTTCTTTTCTTATTTTTATATATTCTGATAAATTACATAAACATTGATCCATTACTATATAAAATTTTTCATCCGTATCTTTTGTTTCTTTTATTGGAATTGTATTTCTGGTATTTAATTTTATTATTATATCATTATTTGAAAATGGTTTTTTATGTTTATTGAAATATTTTGATTTATCTATTTCTTTTATTATATAATAATTATTGTTTTCATCATAAACTTGTTTTATCGTACTTAAAGTAGATGAATGAACAATAGTTTTACAATTATATTTCTCTAAATATTTCATTGCCAACATACTTTCGGAAATTTTTTAATGTGATAAAAAAATTAAAAACAAAAATAAAAAATTAAAAAAACATAAAAAATAATTTATAAAAACTTAACTTCTTCATAATCTCCTTTTCCCATAATTTCAACATAACCTTCTTCAAACCAAATATCTAAAGAAGGAGTTAACCCAGAAGGTACATTTCTAAAAGCAACACCTAAATTGACTCCATTTTTAAAATAAGTTAAAGTTTTATCAGAATAATTATATTTCATAGCAAGGAAAGTTTCATTACTTTGACATTGGCAACCATAACCACAAATACTTCCGACTTGACAACCTTTATCATCAGTTTTAATTAATTTTGTAGTCCAAGTATCCCAATAAAAAGAACTTGGAGAATCTTTCCAAAAAGTACTTATTAATTTACTTAAATCATATTTTTTCTTATCTACTAATCCTATAAATAAATGACTCTTATTTCTACATAATGTTTTTATTGTTATTTTAAACTCTACATATGAATTATTTTCATCTAAATTTGGCTTACAAAACACTATTCCATGTTGAATGTTATTCTTATATAATTTTATTAATGATGATTCTATTTGTAATGTTTGAGCACACCAATTTGGGTCAAATGTTATTTTTGATTTCTTTTTTTCTTTGTTTTTATAAGGAATTTGCCAATATTCTAATTCGTCAAAAAAATTCTTTTTTTCTTTTTCATTTTCAAATAATGGAATTTTATTATTTCTTAAATAAAATATTAAATTCATAAATGATTGTCCATCTCTATCTATAAATATTCTTCCATTATATATTTGAAGTTTTGATTTATCATTAAATAATAATGATAATGTAGAATTTGGATATTTTTGTAATGTTTGCTTTGTTGTTGTTATTTTATATGTTCCTCCTATATCTAAATCCAATAATTCAGTGTTGTTTATTATTGAATTTGATATATTTAAATTATTTTCATATTTTAATTTCTCCTTTTCTAATTTTGTAATTTCTTCATCACGAAAATCAAGAAATTGATTTATTTCACGTTTTAAATTTTCTTTTTCAATTTTTGTCTTATTTCTAAAATTATATAATATTATTTATTTTACTTTTCAGCTGAGACATAATATGTTAAACTTTCATATATTTCATCAAAGTTTGTGTCAAAGTTTCTATTTATATATCCACTTTCTGATAAATCATCATTAAAATTATTATTTAATTGTTCGAAATTTCCTGTAAAAAGATCTGGAGATATATTTTTGTTTAAAGGATATTCTGAATCATTGGAAAAAATGTTTTTTTCGTTTTTTGAATTATCTAATATAGATTTTGGAATGTTCGAAACTATGTTGTTTTAAATATATTATATATATTTACATGAATTATCTTCATATGAAACATTTAAACTTGAATTATTATCTTCTTCAGATTCAATTTGAATTTCTTCTTTTCTTTTATCCATTTATTCTAAAAAAATTAAAATTAACCTTTAATTAAAAATTCAGATTAAATATACATTATATTATAATTATATCAAAAAATAATAAAAAAAACCAAAATAAAAAAAAATATATATAAAAAAATAATGAAAAAAATGTAATTAATTTAAAAAAAATATTTAAAATTAAAAAATAAAATGGAAGATTTAACATGTGAATTTATTCCTGAGTCATCAAGCTACGATTTAAATTTTAAATTAATAATAATAGGAGATGCAGGAGTAGGAAAAAGTTGTTTAACAACTAGAGCAACAAAAGATTATTTTGAAGAAAACTATTCAACAACAATAGGTTTTGAGTTTTTTTCTTTAAATATAAAAGTAAATGAAAAAACAATAAAATTGCAAATATGGGATACATGTGGTCAAGAAATATATCGTTCATTAATATCAAGTTTTTACAGAAATTCTTCATTAGCTTTTTTAGTTTATTCAATAGATAATATTGAAAGTTTTAATAATTTAACAAATTGGTTAAATGATTTAAAAAATCAATCAAATCCAGATATTAAAATATTTTTAATTGGAAATAAAGAAGATTTAAATGATGATAGAAAAATATTATTTGAAGATGGAGAAAAATTTACTAAAGATAATAATTTTGATTTATTTTTTGAAACTTCTGCAAAATCTGGTTTTAATTCTAAAAAAGTTTTTATGGAAGCTGCTAAATTATTATATTTAGAACATTTAAAATATAATAATCGCTCTCAAAGAAGTGGAACTCTTGCTGATGTTATTCCAATTGAAGATAATGTTAAAAATCATTCTGATAAAAATAAAAGAAATATTAATCAAGGATGCTGCTAATATTTTTATAATTTTATTATTTATTTTTTTTTTTGATTTTTTTTCTTTTGAGTGGTTTTAATATATATATTTTTTTTAATTATTGCATTAAAATAGTATATATATATTATTTTTGAATGAAGTTTAATTATTTTTTTTTTGAAAGGCATTTAATCAGATTTAATTAATATTTGTTTTTTTAATGGCGTTGGAATTTTTTAAGTGTTTTTTTTTTTGCTTTTTTAATAATTTTTAGGGTTTTGTGTTTTTTTTTTAGGAAAATGAAAATTTAAATTTTATGTGATTATTTATATAATTTTTATATCTTTAATACATTATTATAACGAATAAAAAAATAAAATTATTTTTTAAAACCTTAATTCCAAAAATCAATGAATACAAATATAACAAATATATTAGCTAAAATAATATAGATATCGATTATTAAAGAATAAGAAACCAAAAAAAGAAAATTTATGTGATTTAAAAAGGAATAAAAATAAATTATTTAAATGCTGACAAAAGAATTTTTATAAAATATATTAAAAAAAATATGAAGCAAAATGAACAAATAAATAAAGAAACTCAAGATCCAATAGTTTCAGAAAAAATAGAATTATTTATTCAACAAAATGAAAACGTAACTTTACCAGCAATAGTTTTTGAATATCTTTCAAAAGATAATACAGATTTTGAAGAAAATGACTTAAGAAATTTTTATGAACAATTTGGTGAAATCCAAGATTTTCAATTAAATGGTAAAATTAGTGTAGTTCTTTTTAAATTATTTTTCGCTGCCAATACTTGCAGAGAATTTCTTCAAAATGAACATAATTTTAAAGATAATATGAAAAAAGATTTTATGGTACGTTGGTTTAATTTAGATAATGATAGTGATTTAATCCCTGAAGAAATGAGAGGAAAATATGAACAAATATCTCAAAAGAATTCTATTAATTTAAAGCAAAATTTATCAATTCAATTAAATTATATTAATAACAATCTGATGATAAATCCTATGATGAATAATATTAATCTACAAAATGGAAATTATAATATTAATAATCAATATATTCAACCAAATATGAATAATGTAAATATGAATAATATTAATATAAATAATATGAATATGAATAATATAAATATGATAAATTATAATAATATGAACATGCAAAATTTATATATGAATAATATGATGCCTAATCAAAATATTATGAACAACAATTTCAATCAAAATAACAAATTATATTTAAATAACATAAACCAACAAAATGAGGAGAAAAACTATGGTAAATATACATGTAAATTTGAGATATTAATTCCAAACGATAAAGAATTTCAAATAGCAAGAAGATTAATAGGAAGTAAAGGATGTAACATGAAGAAGATACTAGATGAATGTAGATTATTAGAACCATCTTCAAATGACAATGTAAAACTGAGATTAAGAGGAAGAGGAAGTGGATATAAAGAAGGCCCTCAAAATAAAGAAAGTGATGAACCACTTCATTTATGTATTAGTTCTAAAAATCAAGAAGGATTGAAAAAAGCAAGTGAATGTGTTAATGATTTATTAAATAAAATTTATGAAGATTATAAAAAACATTGTGCTAAATTTGGAATTAATCCTGTTAATAGAATTGCGAAATTAATTGAAGGAGGAAATTCTGTTCATAAAGGGAATAATAGTAATTTATTTCATTAAATGAACGTTTTTTCTCTTTTTTATAAATTTAATTAAAACAATATTAAATTGAAATTTTTATAAATTTATTGATAATATATGAAAATAATCTTTTATTCTGTTATGTTTTTTTATGGATTTTTTTAATGATTTGTTTTTAAATGATTAAATAATAATAAAAGTATTTTTTTATGTTTTTGATTTTAATACTTCAATAAAAAAAGTAGAGGATTTTATTTAACAAACAGTTAAATTTAATTATTTATGATAAATTAATAAATAAATAAATAAATTTATTTTCATAAATTATTATTACTTAAATATGAAAGAAAATAAAATAAAAGTAGGAAATACAATATCAACAAATATAAATGATGAAATCAATATAAATCCATATCTTTTAAATATAGAAAAAAGAGCAAATTATTTAATAAATGAAAACTATAAAAAAATAGGAACAACCTATAATTATCTTATATTAGATAATTTATTATCAAATGGAAAATGTCATATTGTTGCTTTATTTAAAGAATATCTAATTGTAGATGATTGTTCAGAATTTTTCAAAAGATATTATAAAAAAAAAGAATCTTTACCAAGAATAAAAAAAGTTTCTCAATATTATTATGAAACTTCGGTAATTTTCCCTAATTATACTCCACTTATTGAAGCTAAATATTTTTATAAAAATATTATGAGAAAACAAAAAGTAATTGATCAAATTCAAGAATTAGAAGAAAGAGAAAGATATAATAAAATGGCAAGAAAAAAAAAAGAAAAAGAAAAAAATAATAATAATGATAATGTTTTTAATGACACAGCATATAATGAAATTTTAAATCAAAGTGAATCTGTTTTAAGAATAGTATTTGGTTTAAAAAAAGAAAAATTAAATATATTTTCAGATGAAGAAAATAATAATGATAATAAAGACATTCAAAATATAATTAATGAAATATCAAAATATGAAAATAATAAATTACAAATATCATCAAATTCATTAACTAAAAATAATAAAATTAAAATAGCAATTCCAAATTTAAAAAATAAACCAAAATTATCAATTCAAAATGGAAATAATTTAAAAACTATATTAGATTATAAAAATAAATCAAATATATTAACAACAGTTTCTTTAAGAACTTTTTCTCCAAATACAACAAATTATAATACAATAAATAATAATTCTACTTCAAGAAATTTAAAAGTAAATATGACATTATTAAATAATAATTCAATTAATTCAAATAGACAAGTTAATCATAAATCAACATTTTCAATGCCAAAAATAAATATTTCATCATCAAAAGATAAAAAAAATATTTCAAAAGATAAAAAAATTAAATTGTTATCATTTAATAGTATAGATAATAATAATAATCTAAATAATTTTTCAAATAATAATTTTATAAAAAATAAAAACGCAATTAAAAATGTAGAATTAAAGACATTTTTTATGTCGAATTTAGTATCACCTTCAAACAATAAAAAAATGCATAAAAAAATAAGAAGTGTTATAGGAAGAAATAATGGTAATGATTTATATATAACTTTTCATAAAAATTTTAATACAAGTGGAAATATTGATAAAGAGAGAAAACATTTTCATATTAAACAACCTGAATTAAATGGGAAAAAAAAAATTAAACCTTCTCTTTTTTTACATGAAGAATTTTTAGGTTTTTATACCGAAAGAAATAAGAAATAATTTGTTTAAAATTTTTAATTTATTACAAAGTTTATATACTAATTTATAATAATATTTATTTATATAATTATAATTTGTATCCCTTTAAGTAATTTTCCCAATGTTTTATTTAAAAAAGTTTTTTTTATTAAAATAATCTTTATTATTGCTATTCATATATTTTTGAATAATATTTTTATTCTCTCCTTTTGTTAAATGGCATCTATTACAATTAGTTCTAAAACCGAAATTCAAATTATCACAATTAAAACAAATCCAATCACCTTCTCTTTCAGAAAAATGTTTTTTTTTCTTTTTATTTTTTTTTTTATTTTTTGGAGAATAACTGTGACTGTATTTCAAAGGAGATAAATTATCAAAAACGTCATTTAAATTTTCATTATAATTATTATTTGTATTATTATTTATAAAATTAGAATTTGATAATTTACTTCTTACATAATTATTTTCTGTTGAATTTAAACTTCCATTATTCGAATTAAAAAGAATTTGATTTTGAAATTCGCCACATCTATTACATTGAATTCTCACTAAAAATATTTAAAATAAAATTAAATATACTTTCATAATTAAAATTTTTACAATGAGGACAAACCCAACCAGACCTTCCATTCATACTAAAAGAATTATTAGTAAAATTAAATCTATTATTAAAATTTAAATTAATATTACTGAAACTATTTGAATTTTCATAAAAATTTAATGAATTATCAAATCCAAAATTATTATTATTATAAATTGAGATTGGAAGAGGATCAGAAGGAATTCTTTGAATTGTTTTATTATTTAATTTTAAGATATTTTCTATTTGATTGCTATTTTTCCCTTCCATTGAATTTGAAATATATACATTATTATTGTAATTATTTATATTTTTTTCACTCTGTTTTCTTAAATATTCATCTAAATTTATTTTTTCTTGCTTATTATTTATTTTTTTTTCAACAAAAATTAATTCTTCATCTGAATTATCACTGTTATTATTATCTTCTAATTCTCCATCATCTTTTGTATAATCATTAAAGGGATTTATATTAAAATTTATATTATCATTTAATTCTTCTTCATTTAAATTAATTTCTTTTATTAAATCTGAAGAAAGAAATCTTTCTTTTTTATATTCATAATCTTTAAGTGATTCATTTTTATTATTTTCTTTTTCCTCACTTATTGTCTCTTCGGACATATATGGTATCAAATTATAAATAACTTAAATAAAAACAATTAAATTAATTTTTAAATTTAATTCAAAAAATAAAAATATAACAAAAATTAAATATATTATAATTTCTGTACTCTTGAAAAAACTAAATAATATATTATTTTATTTTAATCGTCATCATTATATAAAGCATTATAAATATAATGTTTAATCTCCTCATCTTCTAAAAAGGATTTAATAATATTTCTAATATCTTTTTTATTTAATTTTTGTTCTAAACTTTTATTTTTAAAACTAGTTAATTGATTTTTAGTAATAGTTCCCTCTTTAATATCATAATTAAAATGATTAAAAAAAATTTCTTGACTAGAGACTTTTTTAAGCATTTGATTTTCTTGATTATTTTGATATTCTTTAATTTTATTACCTAATTTTTCAATAATAGGATTACCAAAATTTTTCATAGATTGATAAGTATTAAATTTATCTTTTTGCATTTTTTCTTCAAAATTTAATTTTTGTAAAATCATTTCTTCAGTTTTTCTAAAATATTTTTCTAATTTCATTATTTCATTTCTTCTTATATTATTTAAATTTTGAGAAAATTCTAATAAATTTTTTTCTTGACTAACTAAACTTTTATTCATTTGATTTTGATCTGAAATATTAATTTCTATATTTTGTTTATTTTTCTGGTTTTCTTCACATTCTTTTAATCTATTTAAAAGATAATATTGATAATCTTGTGAATTTTGAATTTCTTGATTTAAAAATTTATTTTCTTCTTTTAATTTATTTATTTTGTGTTCATTTTCATTTAATATTTTATATTGAATTTGTAAGTCTTTATCAGTATCATAAACTTGATTTTTTTTATTCGTAAAATCTTTTTGTAATTTTTTAAGTAAATCTTCACTCGTTGAATTTTTTAATGCATCGACTAATTTAAATCTTATTTTTGAAAGTTCTTCTTCAATCATTGCTTTGTTTGAATTTAATACACTATTATATTCTTCATAACTTCTTTTCTTTTTTCTATCACATATTTTACCTATTACTTCTATATTTGCACTTATTTCTTTTAATTTTTTTTCTATGTTTTCTTTGCCAAATATATAATCTTCTAAATTATATTTTTCCTCTTGTTTACTCTCATTTTCATTTTTAGAAAGAGAAAAAATATTCTTATGTTTAGGAATATTTTGTGAATTTTTTGTTCTAATCATATTTAATTATTAAAAATAAAACTTCAAAAAAAATCACAACTTTTTAAAAATTAATAATTATAAAGAATTAATGATATTCTGAAATGAAAACATAAAAAAGATAAACATTTTAATTAAATTTAAAAAAAATTAATAATAATTCTCATTGAATTAAAGAATATTATTTCCATTTCAATATCAATCAAAAAAATAATCTGAAAATATAAATTACTTAAATAATAATTATTTTATGTTTTAGAATAGTTAACAAATTTTGAACAATAAACAATTAAATGGAAAATAAAATAAAATACAAAATTAATATAATAGATCATATAAAAGAATCAAATTATGTTAATTATATCTTTAATTTAATTGAAATAAATTCTCCAAATAATATAATAGATTTTAAAGAAAGATATTCTTCACTTTTAGATTTACATAATTTACTTTTGAGTGAAACTAATTCAAAAAATTTTCCAAAATTTCCTCCTAAAAAATTTTTTGGGAGTAATTCGGATACTTTTATAATAAAAAGGCAAAAAGAATTAAATTCTTATTTTAAAATAATTTTTGAAAATCAGCAATTTTACTATTTAAAATCTTTACAAAATTGGATAAAAAGAAAAGTAGATTTATATAATAATAATAATAAACAAAAAGAAAATAATAATCAAAATAATAATATAATTAATGATCATAAAGAAGAAGAAGAGAAAAGCAAAGATACTTCATTTATTAATTTAAAAAATGATGGAATTGAAAATTTAGAAATAGTTCAAATTGATAATTATTTTAATCATATTAACTTTGATAATTCAAATCTTTTCAATATTGATATTGGAGATGATAAAAATTTTGATTTAATTGGTAATGATAATCAAATTTTTGATTATGAAAAAAATATAATTGAATATGCTAATTTTTTTGATAATGTTATTGAAAAAATAAAATCTTTGTATAGGGAAAATAATGAAAATTTCTGGCTTATATCCAATTATTAATATATTTTAAATATGAAAATTATAGAAGCTCATAAATTTTTAAATTATTATTTACTTTATAAATTATTTTTTTACATTGAGTTAATTTTAATTATTATATTTATAATAGGATTAACTAATAAGATAAATATTATACAAATTAATAATGGAAAAGATTTTACTTATTATAACAATTAAGAAGAGTATTTTTGTATAATGAATATTTTTTACCTTTTCATAAAGACTAAAAATTTGATTAAATAAATAAAAATCTCAATATTAATAAATTTTATTTCCCTCAATGTTTAAATAGAAATTAAAAAGGTGATAATTCTAACACTAAATCAAACTTAAAGAAGGCTAAAATATAAATAAAAGACAAAATATATTTAAATAATAATCCCCAAAATCCCATATAAAGCCATCCTATTTGAGTATTATAATACATTGAACACCAAATTATACAATAAAATCCAGATAATCCAATTCCTCCTAATATAAATATTCCAATAATTGTATACACAAAATATTTAAATACATATGTTTTATCTGCTCCAAATCTTATTAATTTTAAAATAAATGATACTATCATTGAAAATAACAATGACATAATTATTATTTTTGCTTCATTTTTAATTTGATATACAAATTCTTTCCTATCGTTGTCTTTGATTCTCTTTTCTATTCTATCTTCAGTTAATAAAAATGCATTACATATAAATATACATGAAATACTTGTTAAATGAATATATTTTGTTGAAAATTCATAAAAATATCCTAAATTTAATAATGAATGATTTTCAAATAATTTTTTGATAAAAAATTTATATCTTTTTAATTTTTCTTCTTTTTCTTCTTCTTCTTTTTCTTCTTTTTTTGTTTCATTTTTTTCTTCAATTTTTTCTTCTTTATTTTCTTCATTTTTTTCTTCTTCTTCAACTTTCAAAATATTTTTTTCACTAATTTTAATTGAGCAGTTATCTTCTTCTTCATTAGCATTTTCATGATCTTTAGTTTGTACATCTGACTTATTTTTTGGGTTTGGAGGATTTGATTTTGGAGTATTTATCGATTTAATAGGTTTTATCCAATTTATAATTGTGAAAAGAATTAATAAAAATAATATAATTCCATATAAAAATAATGCAATATTTTCCTTTAATTTATTCACTTTTTTATAACATTCAAATGGTAAATTATATATTTTTGAATTTTCATCAAAAGGATTATTAACACCATCTAAATATATTGTACTCTTTTGGTTACCTGTACAATTAAATTCAGCTCTATTTGTTTCTTCATTAATTTTGACAAAAATACAATATTCTGTATTAAAATTTATATTTTGATATACTTTAAATTTCCTATATTTTTGAGTCAAATCATAGTCGAATGCAAAACTTTGATAACAAGGGTCATTAAATGCTTCATCACTTTTATTATAAATATTAATTCCTTTCTTCTCATAAAAACTATATAAAGTATAATTATAATTTAATAAAAATGCAGGAACATAAATTTGATAATAATAATCTTTACATTCTAAAAATAATTGTTTTCTAGAATTGAATTTAGATGAAGCAAATATTTCCAATCCAGGAGAACTTTTATTTTTATTATCTTCAATATAAGACAATAAATTGTTTGGAATTGATGTTAAAATAATAATATCATTCAAATTACTTTTATTAATTTGTTCATAACAATCAGTAAAATCAATTAAACTTATTGTACTATTAGAATAATTTGCTAACATTGAATATATATTTTTGGTTTGACTTACATTATACCATATATATGATATTAAACCTAAACAATCTTCAAAAAACTTATAATCTGTAATATTAGTTTCAGCAGCCACTTCTATATTTAACATATTAGAAACTTGTAAAAATTTAGAAATATAATCATGAGTTTGATATAATCTTCTATTTTTATTACCAAAATTATTAAGATTAATTAATAAAAACAGTTTAGCAAAATATAATAAATTAATTTTATTTTTATATTCCATTTCCTCAATAGTTGAAAGAGTTGTATTCATAAATATTTCCATATTATCAGTAGTAGAATCAGGAATAGTTACATCAGAATTTTCAATTAAGCTAATACCACTTTTAATTTGAGAAACTAAACTAGGATTTGAATAATTAAAATCATTATTTGCAATAGAATATCTATTTATAGCTTCTAAAACTTTATCAATTGAGTCCACATCATTAGGATATTCACAATATAATCCTTTATAACCATCTTTACATATACAAATCATTTTTTCTTTATCACAATCCATAGTATGTTGATAATTACAAAAACTTTTACAGAAATCATCTTTTGAAATATTTTTCACCATTTCATCATCGGGGAAATAACATATTTTATTTTTTTCTACTGTTCCTGGTGGACAATTATATTCGCATTTTGGATTTTCTTCATTAGGATTTTGAATATTTAAACAATAAGAACAAACTTTATCATCATTTGGATTAATTGCATTATTTTTTTCTTTTGAACATTTTTCCACACATTTTCCTTCTTCATATTTATGTTCTGTTTCTGATATTTCATTGCATAATTTACAACTTGGATTAACTTGTTCTACTCTAATTAATGGAGGTGAACATTTTAATTTTGATATATCTATTATATTGTCATATTTAATTATGGTTTTACATTTATCTTCACAGGATAAATTATATTTATTTTGCTCATTTACACCAATTAAATCAAAAATTAAAAGTATTTGATATTTATTTGAAGTTAATATTGGTGTCTGAGAACGTATTTCATTATCATTTCTAATGTTAATTAAACTGCAACTTGTTATTTCATCGTTTAATAATTCTTTTTCAAAATATATTGTTAATTGTTGTGATAAACTTCCTTCAATTAATTTTCCTGTTATTCCAGTAATAGTATTATTAATTTCATTTGATGATAAATCTATTTTTTTTGAAAATAATTTATTGTATACATCTGATGTTTTTATTTCAATTGTTGAATTAGAATCTCCTATTATCTTACATATATAATATAAAAATGAATGATCTTCAGAAAAAGGACATTCAATTTGATTAAATGTAATCTCATTCGGAAAATATTTAGTTGTTTGTAAATTAAATATTATTTCACCTTTTTGATGTGGACATATTGAACCTGTTGATTCATAAGCAAAAATATAGAAATATCTAATCCAATACTTATATTTAATAGTTAATATAGTAGCCTCTAATAATTTTGGAGAATATTTACAATTTACAAGTTCACTGACTTTTCTGCATAATTGATTGTTATTATTTTTTTCTGAATTAATATATATTTCTCTAATATTATTTGAAGTTAATTCACTTTTTTCAAATTCCAAAACAAATTCAATATTTTTATTTTTTTGATTAGATTTATTAATAAGTACAATAGAATCTCCGGAGATATTAAACAGAGAATGTTGAATATAAAATGTTCTTTGTAAAGAAATATTCATGCTTGGATAATAATCATCTACTTTTTTACTAAACAAATAAAATGAATAAGTATGACCTTCTATTCCAGTGAATTTAAAGCTAAATCTATTTTTATTATATTTTATATTTCTTGATTCTTCGTTTCCTTTATTTGATATTATTTGGATTATATCTAAATTATCCATATAAAAATCTCCATTTGTATTTTCAATAGTAATTGATAATGTTCCAGGATAGAATATATCATTATTTATAGTTGGTTCTATAATATTAAAAACAGATTCAGTAAGTGTATTATAAATTGAAATTGTTTTATTCATTGCATTTCTTCCATAGTAAAGTTGATATTCACCAAATATAAAATTATTTGGAATTTTGCAAATTAATTTATTTAAATCATAATTACAAATCAATGAAATAATTGATGAATATTCATTTATTTTTAGTTTAATACCTAATAAATCAAAAGCACAAATAGTATCATTAAAATATATATAATCTTTATAATAAACTTGTTGATGAGTAAAATTACTATATTGTATTGGGAGTTCATATAAAATATTATTGTTATCTTGACTTAATTGTAATGTATAATTTCCTTCTTTTAAAGGCTCATATTTATATATTGTTCCATTTTTTGAACAATTTGATTCTATCTTCTTATTTTTATTGTTTAATATTCTTCCATTTATTTGTTCTAATTCATTGTCTGTTAATAGTGAATTTAAATCAATTTGGAAGTAATTATTTATTAAAATACATTGAGTATCATAATTGAAAAAGTTTTGATCACTAAATATTATTTTTTTATTTTTATTATATGAATATGTTTTATTTGAATTTAAAAGACTATATGCAAAAACATAAGTTCCATTTTTATTTACTTTCGCTGAATAATAACTATATTCATCATCATTATTTTGTTTAATAAATTCATTTTTAAATTCTTTTTCATCTTTTAATTTATAATATATTGAATTAATATAATTTCCTTTAACGTTAATTTTAATTTCTTCTTCTTTTTTATATTTTGATATTAATAAAATCTTATTATCTATTTGAATATCTAATGTATAATTAATAGGTAGATTTTCATTTCCAACAAATGAGTCTTTAATTTCAATGTTATTGTCCTCATTGACTTCGATTTCCTCAATAGTCTGATTTGAAATGTAATCTATATTAATTTTAATATAATTGTCATTTATTTCTTCAAATTCTTTATATGTTTTATTTGAAATCTTAATTGATTGAATATTACTCATTTTATAGTTTTTAGAATAAACAATAATATCTGTTTTACCATCATCACTTGTAATATTTAAAACATTAATATTACATGATTTAAGATTATTATATATTGTTTTTTTTTCATATAATGATTCATTATTTGTATAATTATAGAAGATATAGAAATTCTCCTTCATTGTATCTTTAAAATTATAATCGAATTCACACTTTCTCGTTGTTGCGTTACATTTTAAATTATAATTTTTATTATCATCTATTTGAGTTTTAACTAACAAAGTTACTGACTCATTACCATAAAATTCAAATCTATTTTTATAGTAAATATCTTTTGTTAGAGGTGAACTTATAATCTTAACAGACTCATTAAAGAGAATGTCATTATTATATTTTATAATTATTGAATGATTTGTGTCATTTGCTATATTTTTATCAGATAAATGATATTCTTCATTTTCATATTCAAAGTCATAGTATTTATTATTATTAATATCATATATACTAATGTTAACTTCAGGGGTATATGAAATATTTAAACTAGGATTAAAGGATATTATAGGGGAATAACTAGAAAAAATAAACTCTTGATAATTAAAAATAAATAAATCTGAAAATTTATCCACAACAACAACACTCTCATCAATATCAATTGATCTTTCATTTTCAAATTTAAGTTTGAATTTATATACACCAATATCTTCATTTTTTATATTATAAGAATATTTATCAACATCATCCTCAGTTAAATTCATTTTATTTTCCATCCCATTTGGAAATACTATATACATTCCTTTTATTTTAGTTTTATTTTGTGTGAAATTACTACAACTGATTATAATATTAAAATAATCATCATTTTCTTCATTGATATTTTGTATAATGTAATATCGATTAAATTGTATTTTTGAATAAAACATAATTGGACCAATATTAAAAGGATAATTTAATGTATATATACAAGAAGAACAAGTTTCTTCATCAAATATATTTTCTCTTTCTAAACTCATTATATTTAAAAATATGATTCTTTTAAAATCAATTTTTACTTCTATCTTTGATGTTGAATTACCAGTTTCGTTTTTTTGAATTGAATATTCAAAATTATCATTATTGTCTTCGTTAAAATTAATTTTTTTAACTTCATCTAATCTGGTATTGTTACTTGAAATAATAATTGAATTATTCTTTAAATATATTTCTTCAAGTTGCTCAAAAATTATTTGAGCTTCACTTAATGGTTTAGATAAGAAAACAGTTGAAACCAAATTGTTACTAATTGATATATTATAATCACCTGATTCAAGTTTTCTAAACAAATTATTAGATACTAAAAAACATTGATAAGTATCATTATCTAATTTAAAGATTTCATCACAAGTAATAAAATATTCATTAATATATGATCGAAATTTTAAAACTTTAATAAATTGAATATCAATAATAGAATTACTAAGAACTTTAAAATTGATATAAGGGGCATTTAAATAAATAAACTCTTCATTAGGATAAGATAAAGAAATAATAGGGAAATAAATATCTTCTTCTTTTTCTTCTAGTTCCTCTTCGACTTCCACTTCTTCTACTTCCTCTTCAACTTGTACTTCTTCTTCATTTTCTTCTAGTTCCTCTTCGACTTCCATTTCCACTTCTTCTAGTTCCTCTTCGACTTCCTCTTCTTCTTTTTCTTCTACTTCTTCTTCTTCCTCTTTTTCTACTTCCTCTTCTACTTCTACTTCTACTTCTTCTTCTACGACTTCTATTTCTTCATTTTCTTCTAGTTCTTCTTCGACTTCCACTTCTACTTCTTCTACTTCCTCTACAACTTCTATTTTTTCTTCGATGACTTCTACTTCTTCTTCATTTTCTTCTAGTTCCTCTTCGACTTCCACTTCCACTTCTTCTACGTCTTCTTCATTTTCCTCTTCTTCTATTTCTTCTTCTTTTTCTTCTTCTTCCTCTTCTTCCTCTTTTTCCTCTTCTTCTACTTCTTCTTCATTTTCCTCTTCTTCTATTTCTTCTTCTTTTTCTTCTACTTCCTCTTCTTCCTCTTTATGCACTTCTTCTACTTCTTCTACTTCCTCTTCAACTTCTATTTCTTCTTCGACGACTTCTACTTCTTCTTCATTTTCTTCTACTTCCTCTTCTTCTTCTATTTCTACTTCCTCTTCTACTTCCTCTTCAACTTCCTCTTCTTCTATTTCTTCTTCTTTGTCTTCCTCTTCGACTTCCACTTCCATTTCTTCTACTCCCTCTTCAACTTCCTCTTCTTCTATTTCT
>JAEEGK010003531.1_pt1 | contig 38887 bp, 37 predicted proteins | sample 8958771 | NCBI WGS metagenome assembly JAEEGK01 (sample SAMN16246547, study PRJNA631951) | gut metagenome | biome: gut microbiome; feature: rumen; material: SC-attached | host: Bos | place: Iran: Karaj | collected 2018-10
GCAGTCGAACAGGTCGATGCCGCGCAGCACGCCTTCCAAAAGGCAGTCAGGGCTGCCGACGCCCATCAGGTAGCGCGGCTTGTTCTCCGGCATGTACGGACGGATGGTTTCGAGCATGTCATACATGACCGGTTTCGGTTCGCCGACGGACAGCCCGCCGATGCCGTAGCCGATAAAATCCATCGACGCGAGCGTCTTTGCGCTTTCGATGCGAAGGTCCGGGTACACGCTGCCCTGCACGATGCCGAACAGCGCCTGATCGACGCGCGTATGCGCCTTTTGGCAGCGCTCCGCCCAGCGGTGCGTGCGGTCCATAGCGCGGACGGCGTACGCGTGATCCTTGTTCGGATCGGCGCATTCGTCAAAGCACATGGCGATGTCCGCGCCGAGCGCTTCTTCGATCTCCATCACCTTTTCCGGCGTGAAGAAGTGCTTGCTGCCGTCGATGTGCGAACGGAACAGCACGCCGTCCTCGCGGATGTCGTTGATCCCGGCGAGGCTGAATACCTGGAATCCGCCGCTGTCGGTCAGGATCGGCTTGTCCCAGTGCATAAATTTGTGCAGACCGCCCGCCTCTCTGACAAGCTCGTGGCCCGGACGCAGGTACAGATGGTAGGTGTTGCTTAATATGATCTGTGCCTTCACGTCGTCGAGATCGCGCGGCGTCATCGCCTTGACGGTCGCCTGCGTGCCGACGGGCATATACGCCGGCGTCTCGATCACGCCGTGCGGCGTATAGAACCTGCCGCGGCGCGCGCCGGTATGCTTGTCCACATGCAAAAGCTCAAATCGGAATGGCTGTTCCATAGACCCCTCTCTATTCGATAAACATGGCGTCGCCGAAGGAAAAGAAACGATACCGTTCTTCAACTGCGTGTCTGTAAACCGCAAGCATCTCTTCGCGCGAGCACAGCGCGGACACCAGCATCAAAAGCGTCGATTCCGGCAGATGGAAGTTCGTGATCAGCGCGTCGGTCGCCCGGAACCGATAGCCCGGCGTGATGAAGATGCTCGTCTCGCCGATGCCGGGATGGACGACGCCCGCTTCGTCCGTCACGCTTTCGAGCGTACGCGTCGTCGTCGTGCCGACGCAGACGATCCGTCCGCCGTTTTTGCGGACGCGGTTGATCGTTTCCGCCGCCTCCTCCGTCACCTCGTAATGCTCGCTGTGCATGTGATGCTCTTCGACGTTCTCGACCGAAACGGGCCGGAAGGTGCCGAGCCCTACATGCAGCAGCACGTCGACGATCGGAATGCCCTTATTACGGATCTGATCCAAAAGCGCGTCGGTGAAATGCAGCCCTGCCGTCGGCGCGGCAGCGGAGCCGAGCGTTTTGCTGTACACGGTCTGGTAGCGTTCACGGTCGGTGAGCCGCTCCGTAATGTACGGCGGCAGCGGCATCTGCCCCGCGCGGTCGAGCACCTGCTCGAAGATCCCGTCGTACAGAAGGCGGATCCGCTTGCCCCCATCAAGGTTCAGATCGCCCAGCACCTCGACGGACAGCTCGTCGTTGACGCGATAGACCAGCCCCGCCTTTGCGCGCTTTGCGGGCTTGCACAGGCACTCCCAGTCGCCGTTTTCGATGCGGCGCAGCAGCAGAAACTCCATCGTGCCGCCCGTCTGTTCGCGAACGCCCATGATGCGCGCCGGAATGACGCGCGTATTGTTGCGCACCAATACATCCGTCGGCCGCAGCTTTTCCAGAATGTCGGTAAAAACGCCGTCCTCGATTCTGTGCGTGTCCCGATGGTACGTCAAAAGCCGCGATGCGCTGCGCACCGCTGCGGGCGTCTGTGCAATCAGCTCCTTGGGCAGATCGTAGTAAAAATCGCTTGTCTTCAATCGTTTCCCTCATGAAAGGAGTCCACGAGCGTGGACTCCTTTGCGTTGATCTGAATCTTACAGGTTCTTCAGAAGGCCCGTCGCCTCGTTGAACTCGTTGATGAGTTCGTCGATCTCGTCGACCTGCGCATGCATATCGGTCCAGTAATGCTTGTCATACCACTGCGCGTTGAGCTCGGCAACGTCCTTGCCCTGCTGCTCGACCCAGGTGTAATACTTGAGGTTGTGCACGCGCTTGCGGGCGGTGTAGGTCAGCTCTTCCATCGTGTCGGTGCGCAGGCCGTGCAGATGCTCCGCCCAGTCCGCCGCCGCCATTGCTTCGGTGTACGCGCCGTTCTGCTCCTCGAGCTCGCGGATGCGGCTCTGGTACATGACCGCGGAGTCCGTGCCGACGGTTGCGAGGATGTCGTGCTCGTCGAGCTCGTAGTACTTCGCCATCTTGATGCAGCACAGCAGGTTCGCAATGCCGGAGATGCCGAGAAGCGAAAGCTGTTCGACGGTCTCCTGCGGAACGCCGACGACCTCATGGAGATACTTCAATCCGACCGGATCGTTGAACAGGCGAAGCAGTTTCTGGCTGTCCTCATCGTCGATCGCAATGACCATGTCGGTGTTCTTGACGTTGTGGATCCACGGCACGTGCTTGTCGCCGATGCCCTCGATGCGGTGACCGCCGAAGCCGTTGTTCAGGAGCGTCGGGCACTGCAGCGCTTCGCCGACGGCGAGCTTGGATTCCGGATACTTCTCCTTCAGGAAGTCGCCCGCGCTCATGGTGCCTGCCGAACCGCTGGTGAACGCCGCGCCCGCAAAGCGGTCGCCTTCGCGGCGGACCTCTTCGACGACGTCGTAGATGGCCTTGCCGGTGACGTTGTAATGCCAGAGCGGATTTCCCATCTCCTCAAACTGGTTGAAGATCATCATGGACGGATCCTTTCTGAGTTCCCACGTCTTGTCGAAGATCTCCTTGACGTTGGATTCACAGCCGGGCGTTGCGATGACCTGACCTGCGATCTTGGAAAGCCAGTCGAAGCGTTCCTTGGACATTTCCGCCGGAAGGATCGCAACGGAATCGCACGCAAGCAGCTTGGAATTGAACGCGCCGCCGCGGCAGTAATTGCCGGTGGACGGCCAGACCGCATGATGATAGGTCGGATCGAACTGACCCGTGACCAGACGCGGCACGAGGCAGCCGAACGATGCGCCGACCTTGTGGCAGCCGGTCGGGAACCACTTGCCGGTCAGAAGAACGATTCGCGCCTTGACGCCGGTCAGCGAGGACGGAAGCTCGATGTAGTTCACGTCGCCGTATTTGCCGTCGCCGCCCTTTTCGACAGGGTTGTTCCTCCAGGTGATGCGGAACAGGTTCAGCGGGTTGACGTCCCAAAGGCCGACGCCGGTCAGCTTGTCCTGAATCTTCTCGGGGATCTTGGTCGGATCCTCCATCTGTGCAAAGGTCGGAATGATGATGTTCTTTTCGCGCGCGCGTTCGACGGAACGCTTGAGGTTGTCGCGATTCATGGTCAGATCGATCATTGTATTTCTCCTTTATTCATCAGAATTACACAGCAAAACGCCGTTTTCATACAGTTTATATCTTACACTGTTTTCCGTCATTTGTAAACAGCTTTTCCGCGCTGCCGAAAAATATTTTATGCGAACAAATTTATATTTATCTTCCTATCTTTACAAAAAAATGGTACAATGGGTGCGGAGGCGGAACATGATCGCAACGGGACTGTCAACTGCAAGCTTTTTCGATACGCTGATGCTGGAGGATGCGCCTGCGCTTCTTCAAAAATGGGGCATCCATACGGCCGAATACTATCTGAACAGCTATTGCGAATACGATCCCGCATTCATTGACGATCTTGCAAAGCGGACCGAAGACGCGGGCATTCGTGTCGTCGGCGTCCATCCGATGAGTCTGCAGTACGAGCCGCTTCTGTTCACGCCGCACCCGCGCCAGCGCGCCGACGCCGTAAAAGCGTACGAGCTGGTTCTGAAAGCCGGCGAGCGTCTGCATGCGGACCATTATGTGATGCACGGACCGGTGGTCCTGAACGGTGTTGCGAAGAATCTGCAGCTTGAACGGCTTGCGCCGATCTTCGATACGCTGTCCGATATGGCCGAGGATCACGGCTTGCACCTGACGCTCGAAAACGTCAGCTACAGCATCATGCCGACGCCCGAAGTCGGACTTCAAATCCATGCGCTTCTGAAACGGCCGCTGTATCACACGCTCGACGTCAAGCAGTCGATCCGCGCGGGCGTCGATCCGCTGGCGTTTGTCGATGCGCTCGGCGAACAGATCATCGCCGTGCACGCGTGCGACTGCCGGACGGAACACGGCGTCCCCCGCTACTGTCTGCCGCCGAAGGGCGGATATGACTTTGGACGGCTGATCGAAGCGCTGAAGTCCAAAGGCTTTCATGGGCCCGTCCTGCTGGAGGCGTACAGCGATATGTACCGCGACCCGATCGAGTTAAAAGACGCAGTCTATGCGTTGGATCATATGATAAATACCGAAGGAGGCAAACAATATGGAACAAAAGAGCTTTGACCGTGCAGCAATGCGCATTCGCGTCGACTACAACAACATGATGCAGGAAACACTCGGCGCACGCGGTCTTTCCAGGGAAGAGCTGACGGCGCTCCCGCTCGAAGCGGCGGCGAAGGCAATGCGCGACAAGCGCGAGCAGATGAAATGGCGTGAGCTTCCGCACAACCAGGATGCGATTGTCAAGGAGATCGAAGCCGTTGCGAAGGACGTGCGCGAGCGGTTCGACAACTTTGTCGTGCTCGGCATCGGCGGCAGCGCATTGGGCCCGATCGCGGTCCAGCAGGCGCTTTCGCATCTGCACTACAACGATCTGCCGAAAGAGAAACGAAACGGTCCGCGGCTCTATGTCGAGGATAACGTCGACCCCGAGCGCATGAACGCGCTGCTTGACGTGATCGACGTCAACAAGACCTGCTTCAACGTCATCACGAAATCCGGCAGCACGTCGGAGACGATGTCGCAGCTTCTGATCGTGACCGATCTTTTGCACAAGCTGCTCGGCGAGGACATCTCGACGCACCTGATCGCAACGACGGACCACGTCAAGGGCAACCTGATCAAGATCGCAAAGCGCGAGAACCTCACCACGTTCTATGTGCCGGACGGCGTCGGCGGCCGCTTCTCCGAGCTGTGCCCCGTCGGTCTTTTGGCGGCAGCCGTCTGCGGCATCGACATCCGCGCGCTGCTTGCCGGTGCGGCCTATATGGACGAGATCACGCAGAACGACAACGTGTTTGAGAATCCGGCGTATCTGATGGCGGCGCTGCAGGTGGCGGCCATGAAGCGCGGCGCGAACATTCACGTGCTGATGCCGTATGCCGATTCCCTGAAGTACGTTGCGGACTGGTATGCGCAGCTTTGGGCGGAATCGCTCGGCAAGCGCACCGGAAACGACGGCAGCGAGATCTATGCCGGTCAGACGCCCGTGAAGTCGCTCGGCGTCACGGATCAGCATTCGCAGGTCCAGCTCTATACCGAAGGCCCGTTCGACAAGGTCGTGACGTTCCTGTCCGTCGACCGCTATCGCAGCACGATGCCGATCCCGAACGGCTATCTTGATATTCCCGACGTGTCGTTCCTGTGCGGTCACACGCAGAACGAGCTGATCGCCGCCGAAGAGGCCGCGACCGAATACGCGGTCATGAAGAGCGGGCACATGAACTACGCGATCCGTCTGCCCGAGGTCAACGCCTTTACGATCGGCGAGCTTCTGTACCTCTTTGAGATCCAGACGGCGTTTGCCGGCGAGCTCTTGAACCTCAACGCATTCGATCAGCCCGGCGTCGAAGAGGGCAAGAAGGCGACCTACGCGCTGCTCGGCAAGCCCGGGTTCGCGGAGAAGAAGGCGGAGCTGGACGCGGCACCCGCAAAGCTGGACGCATACATCGTAAAGTAACATGAAGCAAAGGGCCGTCGGAACCAAGGCGCCTTACCGTGTCGACGTCGTTACGATCGTTTTGGTAACGGCCTTGGTTCTGTTCGGTCTTGTGACGCTTTTGGACGTCCTGTCCGACCCGTTTGACGGCACGGAAACGACGCTTGCGGCATTCTATGACAGGCTCAACTTTGAGTTCGTCTCCCGGCAGATCGGCAACATCCTGATCTCGCTGTGCGTGCTGGTTCCGCTTGCCGTGTTCGATTACGACAAATACAAGCCGTTCACAAAGGCAGCCTACATCGTCTGCCTGATCCTGCTGTTTCTGCTCGTCATCGCAGGAGAAAGCACGCGCGGCGCGCTCGGCTGGTACAAGCTCGGCACGCGCGCCTTTCAGCCGTCGGAGATCACAAAGGTCGTGCTGATCCTGGTGCTCTCCAAGGCCGCCTCCGAGGCGTACGACCGGCGCGGACCGATCAGCACGCTTAAAGACTTTCTGAAGCTGTTTCTGTATTTCTTCGTGCCGTTTCTGCTCGTGCTGCTGCAGCGCGACTTCGGCACGGCGATGGTCATGCTGATCATCTTCGGCGGCGTCCTGTTCTGCGTGCGCGTGCGCTGGCGGTTCATCTTTGCCGGGCTGTTCACGCTCGGCGTCGGCGGTGTGTTAAGCTGGCTGTTCCTGCTGACGAACACGCAGAAGGAGCGCATCCGCGTCTTTCTGGATCCGTCGCGCGATCTGGAGGGCGAAGGTCTCAACGTGCTGCACGCAAAGCAGCTGATCGGCAGCGGCGGCTTCTGGGGCAAGGGCTACTTCACGAAGGGAACGCTGATCCAGACCGGCTACGTACCCGAATGGCGCACGGACTTCATCTTCTCCGGCATCGGCGAGGGCCTCGGCTTTTTCGGTGCCATGGTCCTGATCGTCGTCTTTTTCGTACTGCTGTTTCATTGGCTGCATACGGCGCTCGTCGCGCGCGATACGTACGGGCGCTGTCTTGTGATCGGCTGTACGGTCATGATCGTCACGCACGTATTTGAAAACATCGCCATGAACCTCGGCGCGATGCCGGTCACCGGCATTCCCCTGCCGTTCATCAGTTACGGCGGATCCAATATCCTTGCGTCGTTTGCGTGCGTCGGGATCGCCATGAGCGTCTATGCGCGCGCCGCGGGAAGGAGACAGCTGTGATCCTTCGCAGAATGACGCAGCGCGACCGCGCGCAGGCAGAGGCCGTTTGGATCGACGTTTTTCAGGAATCGCCTGCGTTTACGTCCTATTATTTCGATCAACGGTTCCGTCCGGAGCATTCCTTCGGCGCGTTCGAGGGCGATCGGCTGATTGCCATGGCGCAGGGCCGCCCGACGGAGATCGTCGTGGAGGGCCGCGTTTATCCCGCGATGCTCGTTGCGGGCGTCTCCACGCTTCCGGAATATCGCAGACAGGGTCTGATGCACCGGCTGATGACCATGCTGATCGCACACGCGAAGGACAGCGGCTTTGCCTGCTGCTATCTGCATCCCGTGACCGAATCGCTGTATGCCTCGCTCGGCTTTCAGAACGGCGCGGATATCCTGACCGTGCATTCCGGTCTCACCCGTTTGCATAAGGCGTTTTCGCTGAAAGAGGGTTTCTGCGCGGACGAAATGCTGTCCGTGTACCATACGCTGCAGCAAACGCACGACGGCATGCAGGTCCGCGACGAAGCGGAGCTTCGCACCGTATTTGCGGACTACGCGATCGACGGCGGAAAGGTGCTGATCGCCGCGCACGGCGGCCGTACTGCGGGCTATATCATCTACTGCCCCGACGGGCTGGTGTATGAGCTGATGGCGCTGTCTCCGTCCGCCTATGCCTGTTTGCTCGACGAAGCGGCAAAGCGCATCGGCAGGGAAATCAAGGCGATGGTGCCGGTCGACTGCGGTCTGCCCGGCGAACGGCATTACAGTATGCAGTATCTCGTATTCGACGACGCTTTTTCGCTTCCGTTGAAAAACGGCTTTTGCCGATTAGCCTACTGATCTTCCCCGCCCGCGATGCGGGGTTTTCTTTTTTCGGTATAATCCTCCGTCCTTTCGCGTACAGTGCGGTAAGGATCGGAGGTTTTGAACATGAAAATACTGGTCATCAGCAAGCGCGTATGGATCGGGATCCTTCTTTGCGCTGTCATTCTTTGTATCGGGCTGATCATATTCTTTGCCGTGCGGGAGACGGACTCCGACGCGATCGAGCCGACGATGGCGACCGTCGATTCCTATGAACTGAACGCTATCCCGGTGATGTCGCGTCTTGTCCCTGTGTACCGCGTGGAACGGAGCGACAAGGTGCTCGCGCTGACGATCGACGCCGCGTGGAGCGCCGACAAGACGGCGCAGATTCTGGACATTCTCGATCGATACGGGGTCAAGGCGACGTTCTTTCTCTGCGGCGTCTGGGTGAAGGCCTATCCCGATATGGTGAAGGAGATCGCGCAGCGCGGGCACGAGATCGGCAACCACTCGCTGACGCATCCGCATATGAACCGCCTGTCCGCCGATGAGATCCGCAAGGAGCTGACAGCGCTTGACGATGAGATCGAAGCGCTGACGGGCGCACGCACCAAGCTGTTTCGCGCGCCGTTCGGCGAATACAACGATACCGTTGTGTCGACGATCCGCGACATGGGCTATGAGGTCGTGCAGTGGAACCTCGATACCGTCGACTGGAAGGAGGGCCGCAGCCCCGAAACGATCCTGAACGCCGTGCTTCCGAAGCTCTCAAACGGCAGCATCATCCTGTCGCACAACAACGGCTACGGGATCGAAACGTATCTGCCGAAGCTGATCGAGCAGGCGCAGTCGGAGGGCTATCGCTTCGTTACGATCTCCGAGCTGCTGCCGGACGGCGAACGCACCGTGGACAACAACGGGCTTTGTAAACCCAAAAGCTGAACATACCGCACGATCGGAACGAAAGAGCACGGTTTGTGCTCTTTTTTCATTCTTTTGCAACCTTTCGGTCACATCGTTCATCTATACTGTGTACGATCGGACAACGGTACCCGCTGCCGGCGGCGGGAACGAAAGGAGAAATCATGCTGACAATGAAAGACAAACGGTGGTTTACGCAGCAGGTGTATCCGCTGTTGGATTCGCTGTACCGGATCGCGTACACGATTCTGCAGAACGACGCCGACGCGCAGGACGCCGTGCAGGACGCCGTGGAACAGGCGTATATGTCGCTGCCGAAGCTGAAGGACCGCGACAAATTCCGGCCCTGGCTGATGCGGATCCTCAAGAACGAGTGTTACATGATCCTGCGGGAGAAGAAACGGTATGTTCCGTTTGACGACATCAAAGAGCAAGGCACGGAACCGTTCGACGCGCTGGACCTGAAAACCGCCTTTTTCAAGCTTTCGCCCGAAAGCAGACTTTGCATCACACTGTACCACATCGAAGGCTACAGCATCCCCGAAATCGCCGCATTTTTGAACGAGCCGGTCGGCACGGTCAAGAGCCGTCTCTCCCGTGCCAGAAAAGCGATGCGGCAGGACTTGACCGATCAGGAGGTATCCCATGCTGAATAAACAAACAAATCCCGTTTACCATACGCTTTTGCCGAACGTACCGGAGGACTACCGGTCCCGTATGGAGGACGTGCTGGCCGCACTGCCGGTCGACAGCGCACAGCGCAGCGTTCCGATCCGTAGATTCGGCAAAAAGAAGATCATTCTGCTTGTCGCCGCGCTTGTCACACTGCTTTCTGTCGGCACCGCGTTTGCGATCGGCGTTTCGAGAATGCAGGAGGTCCGCGACGTCGGTCTCGAAAAGCTGGACGAGATGTCCGAATATGTGAACGACACGGATCATCCGAACGCAACTCAGCCTGACAACACGCTCGGCAGCAGCGGCAGCGTTCCGATCGCGGTCGGTACGCGCGACGAAAACGGCAACTGGCAGCCCTGGAGTCTGCAGGAGCTGAACGAAAGCGTACAGGTCGGATCGTTTACGGTCCGTCTGGACAGCATCCATTACTACGGAAGAACGACAGATCCGCTCGAGATCCTATGCTATGTAGAATCCGAATCAGCCGCTTCCTATCGGCTTGAACCGTTTACGTTCTCGATCGACGGCGCAGAGCCGGTTCGCGAATCGGACGGCATGATGCGTGCGCAGCAGTCCGCCGTCTCTTCCCCGTCCGTTTCGGGCGCAGACGGGCAAAGCGACCTGCTGGTTCTTTCCTTCGAAGCGGAGAACAACCCGTTCCGTCCGGGCGTGACCTTTACGCTGTTCTCGGAGCTCAACGGCCAGCCCTTTACGCTGACCTATACGCTGACAAAGGAGCGCTTCGAGGCCCTTCGGCAGAACATGCTGAACGATATTGAAAGCTATGCGACCGAGCTCAGGAGCATTCCGGAAGACACGATCCCGCTCGACATCACCTGCAACGGCAGCCGCATTCTGGACATTGCCGTGAAGGATCACTGGCTGTATTACACCTATGAACCGGATAAGGCATACTGGGAAGGCCGCGAAGGCGGCAAGGATCCCCTGCCTTACGGTTCGTTCGACGGAGGCGGTTTGTATTCGGTCGTCGACGGCATGTACTGTCCGGATGAGTTCATCAGCAGCAAACGGACCGGCGACGATATGCGCGACTTTATCGAGCTGTCCCGCGTCTATCTGCCGTACGGCGAAGCGCTGCCCTCTTCGTCGCTCGTTTCGATCAGCGGCGCAAGCTTTCGGATCGAATGGGCTGCCGGCAAGGTGACGCTGCCGAAGGACGACGCAGAATGGCTTGCATGGCGGCAGGAATGCGAAGCAAACTTCAACTACTATGCGGATTATGATGCAAACTATGTTGCAAAGCCCAATGCACAGGCGGACACGTTTACGGTCACCGATTTGATGTACAACAACCGCACGGGTCTGAAGGGCATGATCGGCCTGGTACTGGAAACGGAGACGCCCGTCAAAAAGCCGCACAAAGGCAAGGAGAATCAGCCGGTCGTCACGATCAACGGCACGACGCTTGAAGGGATGGCCGTCGAATACGGCCTCGACCGATTTGAAGGCGGTACGGAAAACGGCGGTAAGCGCGTGGGCTTTCTGCTGTACGGTCCAGCCTGCCGCACACTGCCCGATTCGTTTGAGGTGACCATCGCATGGAACGGCAGCACAACGTCGTTCACCATGCGGAAATCGGATCTGGTCCGTATGTACGACGGCGATCTCGGCGTAGAGACGTTCCACAGCGATTACGCCGCGGTGCTGGGATTATAAAACAAGCGCAAAATACAAAAGGCACTTGCTTTCGCAGGTGCCTTTTGCGTGGCGCGGAAAGTGGGATTTGAACCCACGCACGGCTTCAGACCGTCTACTCCCTTAGCAGGGGAGCCCCTTATAGCCACTTGGGTATTTCCGCGTGCTATATCGAGAAAATGGCGGAGATGGTAGGATTTGAACCCACGGATGCTCTCACATCAACGGTTTTCAAGACCGCCTCCTTAAGCCACTCGGACACATCTCCTCGCGCATTGCGCATTATAACAAATCAATCTTTGAATGTCAATCCTTTTTCACGAGTTCTTGTCCTCTGCCCCCTCTTTTTTCGATTCTTTGATTGACGAATCGTGTTTTAGATTGTAAAATATGGGATATGGCAAGTACCATTCACGAGGGTCACCGGGAACGCATCCGGGAAGCATATCGCAAGCAAGGCATGGACGGCATGGCCGATCATGTCATTTTGGAGATGCTTCTGACCTATGTCATCCCGCGCAGGGACGTCAACGGTCTTGCCCACGCGCTGCTCAACAGATTCGGCTCGCTGACCGACGTGTTGGCTGCCGATCCGATGCGGCTTGCCGATGTGCAAGGCGTCGGTGACAAAACCGCGCTGTATCTGCATTCGCTGTACGATCTGCACCGCAGGCTCACGCTCGAGGCCGCTGCCGCACAGCGCGGCGCGGCAAGGCTCGAAACGCCGGAAAAGGCATGCCGCTACGCCGTCGCGCTCGGCATGGGCGATCGCTACGAAACGCTGCGCATCATCTGTCTCGACGCCAACATGACGGTCCTGCACACCGAAACGCTGCAGGTCGGTACGCTGTCGCACGTCGCCTTTGAACCGCGGCGGGTCATTGAAACCGCCATGCTGCACAAGGCGCGATATCTGATCCTGACGCACAATCACCCGTCCGGCATCCTGATTCCCTCCGGCGACGACATCGATACGGCAAAGATGATCGCGGAGATCGGCGCAAAGCTCGAGATCGACGTGCGCGATCAGCTGATCCTGTGCAGCAACGCCGCGTACAGCTATCAGTACGACCGTGTCTTCCTGTACAGCACGCCTGCGATGTGCAATGTGATGTCGCTCGAAGAATACAACAACACGATCTACCCGATGCACGATCGAAATACGATATCCTGAAAGAGGGGTTGTTATGACGTACAAATGCTATTGCCGCGTTCCCGATGTGGAAAACTGGTCGGTCATCAAGATCTCCGGCCGCGACTGGATCGTCCGCTGCTCCAAGTGCCGGCAGGTCTGGCATACGACCGCCGCCTACGCTAAGGAACTGCCGGAAAACCCGATCTCGCCGTATCAATGGCGCAAGCTGATCCACACCTCGGACTATCACAAGGGCGAACTGCCGGTCGAGGGCGACCCGGACGGATATCTGAGCCCGGATTTCAAGAGCCGCTTTACCGAGGAAGAACCGTGAAAACCGAACTGCTGCGCACCGTCAAATATGTGCTGATCGCCGCGTCCGCAGGTCTCATTCAGATCGGCAGCTTCACGCTGATGAACGAGCTGCTGCACTGGGACTACTGGGTCAGCTACCTCATTGCGCTCGTACTTTCCGTCGTCTGGAACTTCACGATCAACCGCCGCTACACGTTCAAAAGCGCCAACAATGTGCCGAAGGCAATGGCGCTTGTCGTGGCGTACTACTGTGTCTTTACGCCGCTCTCAACGCTTCTGGAGAACTATCTCGCAAAGGATCTCGGCTGGAACGAGTATCTTGTCACGTTCATCAACATGTTCCTGAACCTTGCGACCGAGTTCCCCTTCCAGCGCTTCGTCGTCTTCCGCAAGTCCATCGACACCAACGACCTCGCGAAGAAAAGCGAAGAGCAGGCCGAGGAACAGCCGGAGCAGCAAAGCGCGGAATCATCCGGGCAGCAAACGGAAGAGCGGACCGATATTTGATCCTCTCCTCCATCCTTTCTTGCCGTCCTGCAGGGCGGCTTTTAATATCCCTTAAACACGTCGATGATGCTGCCGTCGATCGCATTGATCAGCACCAGTGGAAAATCGTCCGTATACACCTGCCCATGCGGTTCGCCGGACGCATTGTCGAATCGGGACGTAAAGCGCCATACGGGCACAAGCAGGCCGTGTTCCATATCGTTCTTCTCACGGATGCGGAACAGACCGAGCTCCGCGCCCGTAATCGTCAGCGTTCCGTCGCGAGCCTCGTCGTAGCTGTACAGCCGGTTGACTTGCTGCGCAAGAATGCTCTGTATTTCATCAAGCGGCAGCAGCGTCGTTGTTTCTGCAATCGTCTCTTCCACGGTTTGCGGTCCGAGCCACAAGGCCGCAAGCAGCTTGCCGCTCCCGTCGACTGCGACCGTTGCGGATTCATACGTCCATCCGCGCGCAAATTCCTGATTTTCGTCGTCGTGGCTGTCCGCTCCGCCTAAGATATACAGCTGCTCCGCATCTCCGTATCGCGGTGCCATCTCAACAAGATACGCCCAATGTCCGACTTCGCCCTTGGTCATGCCGTCGGTCGGCGCGTCGTTGCTCCAATAGATATCCGTGACGGCGAAGTCCTCCATCCCTTCAAACGGCTTGAGAGCGATCGCTGCCGCCTCGTTCGGCGTGATGGACGCATCGGCGGCAGGCGTATCGTATGCCGCCGGCTCTATGCGGGTTACGCCCGGTTTCAAGGTGTACGTAAAGCTGTAGATCGAGAAAGAATGCGTAAAGTCGTCAACGCCGATCTGAAACAGCACACCGCTGTCGCTGTTTCTTCCGTACAGCGTACCGGTGTCAACCTGCCACGGTTCACGCTGATCGTATGGGCTTCCGACGATGTATTGGATATTGTACCCCTCGTTGTACGGGCGACCCTCCGGCAGCGACCCGTCCCAGACCGCAAGCGGCGCCATGGCGTCGTCGTCCGGCAACGCCGCGTATTCTGCCTGCAGCTCCGCTAAACGCTTGTGCCGCCGCTCCAGCATTGCCTTGACGTCCTCATCCGTGCCGCCGACTGCATGCTTCCAGCTTTGGATCTCTTCCTCGGTCGGGTCCTGAATGTATACGGCAATCTCTCGCTCCACGTCCGCGCGCGTGCGGTGGAACTGATGCACATACAGCTCGTCCTTGCCGAACAGCCGCTTATAGACCGTCAGCAGCTCTTCATTTGTCAGATACCGGTGCCCGACGCGAATCATCGGAAAGCCGCCGTCGGAGCGCACGCGCAGCGGGACATCCGATACCACCTGCACATGCTGAATGTCGGTGTAAAAGTCGCATTGATACCGCTCCGGAAGCTGCGTCCGAACGGACGTCTGCGTCGCATGCGGTTCACTCTGTTCCTGCTGTTCGTTCCGAACCGTGTCGATCAGTACGTTCGTGTCCTTTCCCTTCACCGCGTCCTTCTCCGGCGTCGGCTGGCAGGCAAGCAAAAATGCTGCCATCAAAAGCACTGCGATCCGTTTTACCATTTTGGTTCCGCCTTTCTTCCCATGTTTCGCTTTCATCATACACAACAAATGCGTCAAAACCGTCACAAAAGTATGAATTATGGGACGTTTTTCCATTCCAACAGTAAGACGTTTGAAAACAATGAAATGTGACGCACAAAAAAGAGCAGCGGGATTGCTGCTCTTGCATTCGTTCGTGTGAATCGGTCAGGAATACTGCAGGGCGTCGAGGACGATTTGATAATCAAGATCGCCTTGATACATTATCGTCATATTTGATTCTTCTAACAATATTTCCAATACGCATTCACCATTTATAGTATCTACATAGCCAATTACCTGTTTACCATCCAAAGCGGTTGTTTGAACCAGTTTATCATCCTCATTTTCAAAAATAGTTCCGCCACGTGCGTAGCCCCATACCTGCCATATATGGATTTGCACACCGTTTGGGCTTTCGTAGGTGACAAGAAGCTGATCAAGCAGATCCTGATACGATTGATACTCAATATCAACAACTCTAAACGCATCCGATACTAATTGAACAGGTTTATATCCAGTATCATCGCTAAATGATGATAAATCAGGATATGACGTCTCGAATGACACGAGGTCAGAATCATCTTCCGTTGGCGGTACAAGTTCTTCAGGCGACGGAGTTCTGTGAATATTGATCTCTCCTTCTTCCTGAATGTCTATTCCTCCATCGAATATATGCACGATATACTGGATCACGCTTTCCGCCCATGCTCTTGCAGGCGGGACGAGCGTAAAGGTCAGTACGATGATAATCGCGGCGGCGACGGCGATCTGCCACCAGCGGATGTGCAGAATCTTGCCTTCATTCGGCTGCTTCGTTTGATCGTGCTTCGCGACTGCCTTCTCAAAGTCCGTCCATGCTTCTGCGGCGATCTCCGGATGCGCAGCTTTTGCGCGCCGGATCAATTCCGCAGCAGAGCGCGGATGCTCCTTCGCCCACCGATCGGCTTCCGTCAGGGAAGTCTGAAAGGCGTCGTCCAGCAGCTCCGGGTGCTCGTATAGAAATTGTTTCAGTTCGGATTCTTTCATGTTGCCTCTATTGAATAGACGTTTGAAACACGCGCCGCGTTATGCGACAGAATGTAAAATGTGCAGAAGCATGCAGGACAAAAAGACGTTCTTCGGGATCCGTTTGCGAATGCGGTAGAACCGCGCCTTGAGCGCTTCCATTTCGATATGCAGATCGTCGGCAATGCTTTGGATCGGCTCGAACTCAAAATAATGCCGGATAAACGCCTGCTTCATTTCCGGAGACAGCTCACTGAGGTACTTATCCAGCGTCAGCCGTGTATCGGCCTCTCGGTATTTGTCCGGTGACGGATCGGCATGTGCAGCAAGGATTTCATCCTCCTGCGGGACTTCGCGCCGTCTGTTCACACAGTCCAGCGCCAGATTGCGCGTACAGCGGTACAGGTACGATTTCGGGAACTGAATGCTCGTCCCCGTCTCGCCGACTTTGATGATGCGCACCGCCAGCTCCTGCACGACGTCGTCCGCGTCGTCGGCATTGCGAACCACGCTGTACGCATACGCGCGCAGCGAATTGATGTTTTCGATATACAGATCAATCAACGATTGCTTGCTCATCGTGTCACATTGTAGCGGATTTCGGGACTGTTGTCAATTTGGGGGGATCTCATCTTGTTTCCTTGGACTATCCTTTAGATTCTCTTTTGCCGTATTGATGGAAGCAATCAGTATCCTCTTTATATCGAGGCAATCGACAAGCAAAGAGTTCATCAGGCTTAAATCAAGATACCCGGATTTTTGAAGAACATGCAACCAGTATTCCGTTTCAGCTGTTTCTTTCAAAGCAATATGCAGCTTTGCAATGAAGTCAGCCTTGCTGTTTCCATATTGAGCTTCATTGATATTGGCCCCGATGGAGGTTCCGCTGCGAAGAATCTGTTTTGACAGCACGGATTCCTTTTTCTCTTTTGTCAGATAACGATTGAGTTTAGCGATTCTCGCACCGAAATCAATGGATTTTTCGATCAGTATGTTATCTTTCATATCATCACCCGTACCATTATACCAAGTCAGTAACGGCCACGCAATCATTATTCATTTTTAAGTCTTAAGTTTTCAGTATTCATTTAGAAAGCCCTGTCGATAAATGAATACTGAAGACTGAAAACTGAATACTGAAGAATACAAAGCGAAAACCCCGCCGATATTCATCGACAGGGCTTTCGCTTTGGTGCGATTGGCGGGATTTGAACCCGCAAGGTTTCCCCGACGGATTTTAAGTCCGTTGTGTATGCCGTTCCACCACAATCGCATCGGGTATTATTGTACACGGATTTCGGCGTTTGTCAACCGCTAAAGCGAAAGGATCGCGCCGATCGCGCCGCCTGCAAGGATATAGAACAGCGGGTGGATCTTCGCCGTCTTTTTCCAGAACGCGAAGAAGGTGAACACGCCGTAGATCCCGAGCTTCAAGAGCGAATACCAGTTCGCGTTGAAGCTGAACCGCAGAAAGTTCGCATTGACGCCGAGCGAGGTCAGAAGCAGCGAAAAGCCCGCCGCCGTGATGAGCCCGATCGCCGCAGGACGCAGGCTTTTGAACAGACTCTGCACAAGATGCGAATCAGAATACTTTTTGATCGCCTTGGCGACCAGAATGATGATGATGACCGAAGGCGTGACAAGCCCGATCGTCGCAACGATCGCGCCGGGGATCCCGCACACGAGAAAGCCGACGTAGGTTGCGGCATTGACACCGATCGGGCCGGGCGTCGATTCGGCGATGGCGATGATGTTGGCGATCTCCGCCTCGGTGATCCAGCCGTACGTCGCGCCCATCTCGCGGATGAACGGCACGGTGGCAAGCCCGCCGCCGACCGCGAACAGCCCGGCTTTGAAGAACTCAAAGAAGAGCAGCGCAAGGTTTGCAAGGAAGGTCAGCATCGTTTCAGCCCTCCCCATGCAAGCCCGACGATCGCCGCGCCGAGCACGACGAACACCGGCGAGATACCGCCGACGGCGACGAACAGGAACGCAAGCAGAAAGATCGCAAAGGTCGTAATGTTCGTGACGGTCTTTTTGAACAGCTTATAGACCGACGCGGTGATCAGCGCGCACACGGCAAGCCGGATCCCCGCAAAGATGTGCGCGACGATCTCATACTGCATCAGGCCTTTGAGAACGGCGGCGATCAGTGTGATCAAGATCATCGGCACGGTGATGACGCCGAGCGACGCGACGATCGCGCCGATGACGCGGCGGACCTTATAGCCCACAAACGTCGCCGTATTGATCGCAATGACGCCGGGCGTACACTGCGCGACCGCCATATAGTCGGTCAGCTCGTCCTCGGTGATGATCTTGTTGCGCTCCACAAGCTCACGGATCAGCAGCGGCAGCATGGAATAGCCGCCGCCGATCATCAGCGAACCGATCTTCAAAAACATCAGGTACAATCGCCAGAGGCTCATCCGATCCCTCCCGTGAATCCCGCGATGAACGCGTAAAAGTATGCAAGCCAGCCAGCGCCGAGCAAGATCGAGATCAGCGCGTCGATCCAGCGGTTTTTGACGCGCGCGGCAAGCGTGATCACAAACGGCGCCGTCATTGTGACGATCCGTGCGGTGTCGCCGACTCTGCCGGTTGCCACGATGACGGGAACGGTGATCGTCATCAGCAGCACGAATGCAGCGGAAACGGTCCCGTTTGCAAGCAGGAGCATCAGCAGCGCAAAGAGCAGATACAATAGCTGCGGAAGGTACGTCCCGCAGAGAATCTCGCCCGCATGGTTGCCGACGAACAGCGATTGATCGAACGCTGCGTCAAAGAAGCGCGACAGCCCTTCCGTGCCGAAGCCCGGCGTGCCGAGCGCGTACCGGTACAGGGACATGCCGTCGCCGAAGCGAAGCTTTGCATAGAGCATGACAAGCCCTACGCCGATCGGGATCAGCAGAATGGATGCGCCGTTCAGTATCTGCTTTACAAAATAGCCCTTCCCCATCTCCCGGTTTGAGCGGATGTTGCCGATCAGGTAGTTGATGAACGTAACGAGGATCGGGAAAAACAGCAGTATGCCGAGCGCGTGCGTCAGCGTCGCAAGCATGGCAAACACATTCGCAAGGATGAACTTCTGCTTGCGCAGAAAGAGCAGGCACATAATCGACAGCAGCAGAAACAGACCGTCCGGCACCGTGCCCATCAGTACAAAGGAGAACGGCATCAGAAGGAAGTACCGCACCGACCGCCGCGCAATTCTGCGATTGAAGTCAAGCTGTACCAGATAATACAGCGCAACGACCGCCATCGCCGTAAAGACGTAGGAAGCGATGAAACGCGCATGGTTGAAATTGAAGGTGAAGATCCAGAAGATGCGCGATAAAAGGTCAAACAGCGGGAAGGCGGTCTCCGCATGGTAAAAGTCGAGCCAGAGCCGCTGGACCTCGAAGAAGGTCCCCGTTGTATAGCCGGACAGCGCAAAGCGTGTGATGTACGTCAGCGGGAATTCGAACAGACGAACGGCCATGACCAGAAGGAACAGCTTTCCCAGTTCCCGCGTACCGCAGCGGCGGAACGTGCGGTCTCCCTCGCGGACGAGGTGCTCCTCCGGCTCGCCGATCAGCACGGAGACCAGCGACGGAATAAACCGTACAAGCGCCGCGCCGAAGAACGCCGTTATCAGCGCGGACAGTACGATCGACTCCCAATAGCGCGGCATTTTCTCATACAGAGAAAGACCGTACAGGAGAGCGAGCACGGTCAATACGGTTATTTGTATGCAAAGATTCAGAATGTTTCTTCTGCGCACTTAGTTACGGGCAGCTTTCGGCTTACCCAAGATCTCGGACAGGATCACGCCGTTCAGGATCGAATCCGGTGTAAACTGCAGAGGCGATCTGTTCTGCTGCACAGTTGAATGCGCATGCGCGGTTCCTTTCGGATCGTCGGAACGCAGCGCGCACAGATCGTGCTCCGGGTGCATCGCCTGGCTGTTCTTCGCCGAACGGGACGGCGGTCCTTCCATAATGGTGGGCTGCGTCTTTCTCGGCGCCGGCGTAGGCTTCAGGGTGCTCGCAAGCGGAGCGGGCGCTGCGGCCTGCCGTGCAGGACTCGGAGCCTGCACGGTAGGACGTACCGCAGGACGCGGCTGCTGTTGCTGAACGGGCTGCGGAGTGAATGCTCTCGCCTGCTGTTCACGCGCTTGCCGCTGCGCTTCCTGCCGCTTTTTCTGTTCCGCCGAACGCAGGACCGAGAAGATGATCGAGATGATGATCAGCGGGATTAAAGCAGCGAAGTACATGGTTTATTTTCCTTTCGAATCCTGCGCGGGCGCTGCGGACTTGCCGATCGCGGTGCGCATTTCGGTATCGGACATGACGTTCTTCATGTTGTAGTAGTCGAGCACGCCGAGCTTGCCGTCGCGGAGCGCTGCGGAGATCGCCTGCGGGACCTCTGCTTCCGCCTCGATGACGCGTGCGCGCATGCGCTGCACCTCTGCGATGTTCTCCTGCTCCTGCGCGACTGCCATGGCGCGGCGCTCTTCCGCCTTGGCCTGTGCAATGCGCTTGTCAGCTTCCGCCTGATCGATCTGCAGCTGTGCGCCGACGTTTCTGCCGACGTCGACGTCCGCGATGTCGATCGAGAGGATCTCGAACGCGGTGCCCGCGTCAAGGCCCTTGGAAAGAACGGTGCGGGAAATGGAATCCGGGTTCTCGAGGACCTCCTTGTGGCTCGAAGCGGAACCGACCGTCGTGACGATGCCCTCGCCGACACGCGCGATGATCGTTTCCTCGCCTGCGCCGCCGACGAGACGGTCGATGTTGGCGCGGACCGTGACCTTCGCCTTTGCACGCAGCTCAATGCCGTCCATTGCAACCGCGGCGATGATCGGCGTCTCAATGACCTTCGGGTTGACGCTCATCTGAACGGCGTTCAGCACGTCGCGGCCCGCAAGGTCGATTGCGCAGGAGCGCTCAAAGTCCAGCGGAATGCCTGCGCGCTGCGCTGCGATCAGCGAGTCGACAACGCGGTTCACGCTTGCCTTGCCGCTCGATTTGCCGCCCTTTGCAAGGTAGTGCGCCTCAAGCTTGTTCATGGGGATCTTAAGACCGGCCTTGGTCGCCTTGATCATCGGGTTGACGATGTCGGCGGCGTTGACCTTACGGATGCGCATACCGATCAGTTGGAACAGACCGATGCGCACACCGCTCGCGCTTGCGGAGATCCAGAGTCCGAGCGGAACGAATGAGAAGAAGATGATCAAAAACACAACGACTGCTGCGCCGATGATCCAGGGGATGAATTGTTCCATAGATACCTCCTATTTATTGCAGGGTTTTGAACAGTTGCACCACGCCCATAATGAGCAGAATTGCCGCGGGAATCGCAATCAGCAGAACGATCCACTGCTTGCGAACGGATTTCGGATCGGCCTTTACAGGTTCGTCCGACGGTTCGGGAGCGACGACGCCGCACTTCGGACAGACGTCCGTCGTATACAGCACGCCGCACTTCTTACAGTATTTCATTTGACGGTGATCTTGGTCCCGTCAACGGAAATCACCGTGACCTCGCTGTCCTTATTGATGAAGGTCGCCTGCGTCTCAACGGAATACCGCGTGCCCTCGATCATTGCGATGCCGCTCGGACGAAGCGGCGTCAGCGCCGTGCCGGTTTTGCCGATCAGATGCTCCAGCGATCCGGACGAAGGCTTCACCGCCTCCGCTTCGATCCGCTCCTTCAGAACGATCGGCGAACGGAACAGCAGGCCCTTCTTCAGAGACACCATGAACACGATGACGACCGCAATCAGAATCACGCCGAGCACCGCCGTCACAAGGATCGCCACCAGCGGCTTGTTGGACAAAAACTGGATGATGCATACAGAAATGAGACACAGAACGCCGCAGATACCGGAAACGCCGAAACCCGGCATAAACAACTCAGCAATCAACAGCGCCAGTCCCAGCAGGCTCAGAACGAGGCACGGAACCCAGAGTGCGCCGAAAACAGTTGCCATAGCCTTACCTCCCTTTTGTTCTGCGAATAGTATACCATATCGGGGTTGCAATGAAAAGGCTTTTTTGCAATTGTTTTTTTCCTTAATTATGCTATAATAGCAAAATAAGAGGTGCTAATGATCCGATTGCTTGCAAAATTGTTTATTCGCAGAAAAGCGAACGATACGCCCGAACGTGTGCGCAGCGCGTACGGCGTCCTTTCCGCATGCTTCGGGATCTTTCTGAACCTCGTTCTGTTTTCGATCAAGCTGCTGTTCGGCCTGATCGCGCATTCCGTTTCGCTGAAGGCGGACGCGTTCAACAACCTCGGCGATGCAGGCTCCTCCGCCATGTCGCTTCTGGGCTTCCGGCTTTCCGCAAAGGAGCCGGATCGCGATCACCCGTACGGACACGGGCGGTTTGAATACCTCACCGGCCTGTTCGTGTCCGTCGCGATCCTGCTGATGGGCGCAACGCTTTTGAAAAGCTCGATCGAGGTAATGATTAACGGAGGCGCCCCCGCTTATGCAGAGCACTTCATCCCCTCCGTCTGCGTCATGGCCGCCGCGATCGGCATCAAGCTCTACATGTTTTTATATAACCGCGCGCTTGCAAAGCGGTTTTCCTCCCCGGCGCTGAAGGCCGTTTCGTTCGACAGTCTGTCCGATGCTGTCGCAACGTCGTCCGTTCTGCTTTCCGCGCTGATCACGCATTTTGTCGAGCTGCCCGAATGGGTGCGGCTGGACGCGTGGTGCGGCGTACTGGTCTCGCTCTTTATTCTGTACACGGGAATCAAATCCATTCGCGAAACGACGCGTCCGCTGCTCGGCCGCCGTCCCGATCCGTCCTTTGTTTCCGAACTCGAAGAAGCTGTCCTGTCCTTCGAAGGCATCGGCGGCGTGCATGACGTGATCGTGCACGATTACGGCCCCGGCAGGATCTTCGTTTCCCTGCACGCGGAGGTATCCGAGCATGCCGACATCCGCGACATTCACGAGGTCATCGACAATGCGGAGAAATACCTTGCCGAGCGATTCCGCTGCAACGCGACGATCCATATGGATCCGATCATCACCGACGATCCCGAGGTCGCGCGTCTGCACGAAACCGCAGAGGCCATGCTCCGAACGATCGATCCGGCCCTGTCCGTCCACGATTTCAGGGTCGTTCCCGGCCCGAACGGCAAAACGCTGCTGTTTGACGTTTCCGTACCGTATTCATACCCCGGCTCGGACGACGAACTGACCGAAACGATCGAAACGGCGGTTGCCGAACGCATCCCCGGCTGTCACACCGTTGTAACGATCGACCGCACCGAACCTGCCGAACCCGATCCGAAAGGAGAATCCGTATGAAGCCCGTCCTGTGTCTCGGCGATATCTGCGTCGATCTGATCATCCCGTACGCCGCCGCACTGAAGGCGAAATCCGGCGATCCGTCGCTGCAGCAAAGCACCGACGCGCGTCCCGCAGAGGGCGGCAGCGTCGCCAACACCGCGTGTACGATCGCGCGGCTCGGCATGCCTGTGCTGTTTTGCGGCACCTGCGGCGACGACGCCTACGGTCAGATGTTGAAAAACGGACTGCAGAGGGAGGGCGTCGACGCGTCGCTTCTGCGCATGGAGTCCGAAAAGCCCACACAGATGGTTCTGCTGGTGCTGAACGAGCAGGGCGATCGTACGGCGTTTGCTTGCCCGGCGCATCTCGGCGCACAGCATGCGATCGTTCCGGAACAGATCCCGGACGATATCACATCCCGCATCTCCTGGCTGCACGTGACCGGCATGATGCTTCGCGAAAATCCGGCGGCATCCACACAGCTCGATCTGATGCGGCGCTGCAAGGAAGCCGGCATCCCCGTTTCGTTCGATATCAACGTACGCGTCGAAGCGCTGAAAAGCCCGGCTTTCTTTGAGAATCTGCACAAAGCCGTATCGTATTCCGACTATATCCTCGGCTCGGCGATCGACGAGATCCCGATGCTCGCCGAAGAGCATGACACACGGCTTGCCGCGCAGAAGCTGGCTGCCCACGGTGCGACCGTGATTGCGCGCAGCGGCGATCAGGGCGCGGACCTTTGCCGCGCCGGGACGCACCTGCATTCCCCCGCCTTTCGCGTCACAGTCGTCGATACCGTCGGCGCGGGCGACACGTTTGACGGCGCGTACATTGCGGCAAAGCTCTCCGGCAAAAGCGATACCGACGCACTGTGCGAAGCGAACGCCGCCGCCGCGATCTGCGTCTCCAAAAGCAGCGGCCGATCCGGTCCGATGCGCAGGGAGCTCGACGCGTTCCTTGCAAACGCATAACAGAAAAAACGCTTCACAAGGAAGCGTTTTTTGTTTGGGATCCGTTATGCTTTTGCGGATTTGGAGCGCGGACCGGCGAACGCAAGGAACAGCATGTACGCGCCGGAAAGCAGAGCGATGCCCGCAACGATGTAGTAAACCGTCGAGGAAACCGGGTCCGACGGCTCGATCAGCTCGGAGACCTCGTAGAGCGACATGTAGTAGTCCTCGAAATGGCTTTCGTAGCCCTTCTCCGTCGGATAGACATAGACATACCGGCGGACGGTCGTTTTCGGCGCGTTCTCCGGATCGAGCTTTGCCGCTTCGCGGTCGAACATGTACGAATCGTAATCGTGCCGGTCGACCGACGGCGAATACACGATCTCGCCGTACTTCGGGTGGATGTAGCGATAGTGGATGGTATACTGGCCCTCCTCGCCCTCCTCGTCCGGCGCGGCGTCGTATGCCTCCAGCGTCAGCTCGCCGAGTGATTCCAATCCCTCGATGACGGCGGGCTTGCTCGTTCTGCGGACGCCGATGACGATCAGGATGCCCGCGCCGATAAAGCACAGGACAGTAAGAATGATGAAAAATGCCTTTCTGTTCATAGATCCTCCCTGTCGGGTCAGCTTTTCAGGGTCACCACGGTCACGCCTGCGTCGCCCTCGCCGTACGCGCCGATGCGGAAGCTCTTTACGCGCGGATGCGTTTTCAGATAGCTCTGTACGCCTGCGCGCAGCGCGCCGGTCCCTTTGCCGTGGATGATGTTGAATTCGGTGCGGCCGGTGCGGATGCAGTCGTCGATGAACGCGTCGATCTCAAGAACCGCGTCGTCGACAAGGTAGCCGCGAAGATCGAGCTCATACTTGACCGTCTTGATGTCGGTCATGATCTCGCGCGGCTTCGTCACCGCACGCTCCGGCTGCTGTTTCTTCTCGATCAACCGGAGGTCGGACAGCGGAACGAACACCTTGATGAGCCCCGCCTGCACCTGGACCATGCCCTTCTGGTCCTGCGGCTTCAATACGGTCGCATTGTTGTTCAGGCTCACAACGCGCACGGTCTGGCCGCGAATGACGGAACGCGGGATCTCGCCGTCCGCCGGGCTCGCTTCCGCCTGATCGGACAGGCGGTTTGCCGTTTCCCGAAGCTTATCGCGCGAGGCCTGGATCGCACGTTCCAGCGCCTTTGTGTCGATGTTTTTAACCTGGCGCAGCTCCGTGATCAGCGCGTCCATTTCATGCTTGGTCGCCGCAACGACGGCGCGCGCGTCCTCCCTCGCCTTCTCACGGATGGCGGCGCGGTCCTCCTTCAGCTTTTTACGCTCGTTTTCCAGCGCGATCCGTTCGGCTTTTGCGCGTTCCAGCTCCTCGGTCAGCTCCGTTGCCTGCTGCTCCGCAAGCTTGCGCTGCTCCTCCGCGCCGGACAGCACGTCCTCGAATGCGACGTCCTCGCGCTTCAGATACTCCCTCGCCTGCTCAATGATCGATTCGTCGAGGCCGAGCCGTTTGCTGATCTCAAACGCGTTGGATTTGCCCGGAATGCCGATGTACAGCTTGTAGGTCGGGCAGAGGCGGTCGACGTCAAATTCCATCGACGCGTTCTGCATGCCCTCGTGCGTCAGCGCAAACGCCTTGATCTCGCTGTAGTGCGTGGTCGCAAAGGTCGTCGCACCGGCCGACTGCAGATGCTTCAGGATCGCCTGCGCAAGCGCAGCGCCTTCGTTCGGATCGGTCCCCGCGCCGAGCTCGTCCAAAAGGACCAGCGTGTCGTCTCCGGCGTCCTTCAGGATCGAAACGAGATTCGTCATATGCGCCGAGAATGTGGACAGCGACTGCTCGATCGACTGTTCGTCGCCGATGTCGGCAAAGACCTCGCGGAACACGGCGATCTCGCTGCTTTCGTCGGCAGGAATAAACATGCCGCTCAAGGCCATCAGCGTAAACAGGCCGACGGTCTTCAGCGTGACCGTCTTGCCGCCGGTGTTCGGGCCGGTAACGATCAGCGTGTCGTAGCCGTCGCCGATCCAGACCGAGATCGGTACGACGGTTTTGGCGTCGATCAGCGGATGACGGCCGTTTTTAATGCGGATCACGCTTTGATCGTTCAGCTTCGGGCAGTACGCGCGCATATCGCGGGCAAGGATCGCGCGTGCAAAGATGCAGTCAAGGTTGCCCAAAAGCATCAGGCTTTGATACAGCTCATCCGCATACGGCGCGATCAGCGCGGTCAATCCGGCAAGGATGCGTTCGATCTCGCGCTTCTCCTCGGCCTGCAGCTGCTTATAGGCGTTGCCGAGCTCGACCACCGCGGTCGGCTCGATGAAAACCGTTTGTCCGCTGCCGCTCTGGTCGTGGATCAGTCCGCCGATCTGCGCGCGATGCTCGGCCTTGACCGGGATCGCATAGCGGCCGTTGCGCACGGTCACGATCGGCTCCTGCAGGTATTTCTGGTATGTCGGGCTCTTGATGATGCTGTTCAGCTTGTCCTTGACGCGTTCCGCCGTGATGCGCATCTGACGGCGGATCCGGTTCAGCTCCGGAGACGCGTTGTCGGAGATCTCATCCTCGGACAGAATGCAGCGCGCGATCTCGTTTTCGATCGTGTCATGCGCGCTCAACGGATTCGCAAGACGGTGCAGTTCACCCTCCTCATCGCCCGCAAGCAGCGTCTGCCGCGCACGGCGGCTGGCCTTCAGGCATGCCGCAAGGTTCAGCAGCTCCGCGGGCGACAGTGCGTACGCCGCGCGGACGCGTTTCAGCGTCGCGCGCGTATCCGGAAACGTGTCGATCGGAGACCCGCCGATCCGTCGGCAGACCCCGTCCGCCTCCCATGTCTGCCGCAGCAGCATCTCGGCGCGTTCGAGGTCGTCGGTCGGCGTCAGCGCATCAACAAATTCGCGCCCGATCTGAGACGCCGTGTGAGCGGCGCATTGGGCGCGGATTTTGTCAAACTCCAAACTGTGTAAAGCTCTCTCGTTCATTTGTGGATCTGATTCATATCGCCGACGGTCACGGTAAGGTCGAGCTTCTCACCGCTGCGTTCGACGGTCAGCGTGATCGTATCGCCGACGTTTTTGGCACGGATCGCCTCGACGAATTCCTCCTGTGTCAGCTCTTTGCCGTCCAGTGCGACAAGCCTGTCGCCCTTCTTGATGCCCGCCTGTGCAGCGGGACCGCCTTCCGTCACATCATAGATGTACACGCCCGGCTGTTTCACGGTTTCCGTCGCTTCGAGATACGTAACAATGGTCACGCCGATACCGGGGCGCACGGTGGAACCGTTCTGGATCAGGGACTGCACAACCTCGATCACGTTGTTGATCGGCAGTGCAAAGCCGATGCCTTCGGAGGAAATGCGCTGTCCGTCGTCGTCATAGCCCGCAGACGTGTACTTGGCGCTGGTAACGCCGATGACCTCGCCGCGCATATTGATGAGCGGACCGCCGGAATTGCCGGGATTGACCGCCGCATCCGTCTGCAGATACTCGTTGACAAAGCCGTCGATGTTGATCTCCCGCTTGAGCGCGGAAACGATGCCGAAGGTAACGGAACCGGAAAGCTCGTCCGCGCTGATCGGATCGCCGATCGCAAGCACGAACTCGCCGACGCGCGCTGTGTCGGAATTGCCGATCGGCAGCGCGATCAGGTCCGTCGCCTCGATCTTGAGCACGGCGACGTCGGTCATGATGTCGCTTCCGATCAGGACCGCATCGTATTCCTTGCCGTCATTCAGCGAGACCGTGAGCTTCGCCGCGCCCTCAACAACGTGCTGGTTCGTGATGATAAAGCCGTTCGAGCTGTATACGAAGCCGGAGCCGCTGCCCGCAACCACGGACTCTGTCTTTCCGAGCGCCTTCTGGTAATTCAGGATCCCGACAACGCCTTGCGATACCGCATCGACCACATCGGGAATGCCGGAAAACTCGGAGGTATCAAACGGCTGCGCAAGAAATCCCTCCACGTTCGGATCGATGGTCGGCCGCGCCGGCTGCGCCGACTGCGTCGTGTCCATGGAGGGCTTGGCCTGCGCCTCCGGAGCCTTGCGCTCGGCGACATTGCATGCAGGGCAGTACTGCGCGGCAAAATCGACCAGCTTTTTCCAGCCCTGTCCGTCGTTGGTCAGCGCAAAGAACAGGCCCGTGCCGAGAAGCAGTACGATGATACTTGCAAGACAGATCACAAGGATGTTCCCGCCGCGGCGTGCACGGCGAAGCGAACCTGCGCTTGTGTAATCACAAGGATACGGAATGAATTTACGAGACATTGCGTTTACCTCCGTCCGATACTCGTTTCATAGCGCTTGCGCGCTCCAGTGTAAATGTGAATTGCGTGCCGCGGCCGTGCGCGCTGCGCACCGTGATCGACTGGCCGTGGCTTTCGATGATGCGCTTGACGATCGAAAGGCCGAGACCGGAGCCCATCTGCGGCGCGGGTGTGTGCGCTTTTTCGACCTTGTAGAAGCGGTCGAATACGTGCGGCACGTCCTCCTGCGGAATGCCGATGCCGTTGTCGCGCACCGTCACATAGACGGTCTTGCGCATGGAATACGTGGATACGCAAAGCGAACGGCCCTTCGGCGAGTATTTGATCGCGTTGTCGATCAGGTTTCTCAGGACCTGACCGATCTGCGCGGAATCGGCAAAGACCATGCACTGCTCCTGTGCGAAGCGGACCTCCATCTCCATTTCATTTTCATTGAGACGCGCTTCGAAGGTCAGCAGCGTTCTGCGGATCAGCTCGTTGACGTCGAACACCTCATAGTTCAGCTGGATCGTGCCGGATTCGATGCGGGCAAGGTCCAGAAGGTCGTTCACGAGCGTCACCATGCGGCGCGTTTCGTTGAGCACGATGCCGATGTACTCCGGATAGTTTTCCTCCGGGATCGTGCCGTCCTGCATCGCCTCAAGAAAGCCCTTCATGGAGGTCAGCGGCGAACGCAGCTCATGGCTGACGTTTGCAACAAAGCTCCTGCGCGTATCCTCGAGGCCTCTCAGCTGCTCCGCCATTTCATTCAGGCTTTTGCCGAGCTGCGCCGCCTCGTCGCGGCCCTCTACCGGAATGCGCGTCGAGAAATCCCCGCGTGAGTAGCACTGCACCGCATGGTTCATTTCGATGAACGGATGAATGACGCGATAGGCGCTGTAGTAGGAGATCACGACCGTTCCGATCAGCGCAAGCGCGCTCACGAGCAGAGTCCACAGAAGGATGCTGCCGCTTGCGCTGCGGATCTGCGACAGATCGCCGTGCACGAGCACAAGCCCGCTCGGCGCCGTGTCGGAAACAGCGCAGTACGCGGTCAGGACCGGAAAGCTTGTGCGGTCGAAATAATGACGCGTCGTATCGCCGAGCAGGGACGCAGATTCCGAAATGCGGGTAAACGACGTATCCGAAAGCGGTACGGCTGCCGCGGCAGCCCATCGCGGATCGGCATAATAAGCGGATACGTCGCTGTGCGTACCGACATATTCGATCAACAGGTCGTTTTCGGATGCGAGATTGCTGAGATACGTTTCCGATCCGGCTGTGTCGGATACAATGTGTGCGCGCGCGTTCTGCGCATAGCGATTCAGCTGTGTCCCGTACTCCCCGATCCTTCCCGCGTAAACGATCACCGTAAGCACAATGCCGATCAGCAGTACGGCGGCCGCCACCGTCAGGCACTGCATGAACATCATGCGCGAAAAGATGGTACGGAACCGATATTTATGCATGCAGCTCCTTACTGACGAACGTCAAACTTGTAACCGACGCCCCAAACCGTACGAAGCTGCCAGCTTTCGCGTTCGCCGAGCTTCTCACGGATGCGCTTTACGTGTACGTCGACCGTGCGGGAATCGCCGAAGAAATCGAATCCCCATACCTGTTCCAGAAGCTGCTCGCGCGTGAACACGCGGCCGCTGTGTGAAGCAAGGAAATACAGCAGTTCGATCTCCTTCGGAGGCATCTCAAGCTGCTCGCCGTCGAGCATGACGGAATAGTTCTCGAGCGAGATGGACAGATCCGGCAGATTGATCGTGCGTTCCGTATCCGTTGCGGGCGCAAACCGGCGCAGAACGGCCTTGATGCGCGCGACAAGCTCGTTGGAATCGAAGGGCTTTGCGATATAGTCGTCCGCCCCGAGCTCCAGTCCGCGCACGCGCTCGCCCGTATCGCCCTTCGCTGTCAGCATGATCACCGGCGTTGAGCTCTCCTGACGGATCTCATGCAGAATCGTCCAGCCATCCTTGCCGGGCAGCATGACGTCCAGCACGACCAGCGTCGGCTTTGTGTTCCGGAATGCCTGGATCGCTTCGTATCCGGTCGTGCAGGTCGCAACGGTGAACCCGGCCTTTTTGAGATATAATTCGATGATAGCAAGGATATTTCTGTCATCGTCGATCACAAGAATCGTATTGTTGTCCATTTGTACCTCCGTCAATCTTTCACTTCTACCGTAATCCCGTTTCCCAGGAGCAGCTGTGCCGTTACGCCGTTGCCCTCGCGAAGCGTTCCGGAAAACGAGCCGTCGTAAATGCGTCCGCATCCGCAGGACGGGCTGCGCGCCTTAAGGATCGCATGCCGGCATCCGTACAAGCGCGCCATACGAAGCGTTTCCCTTGCTCCCAAAAGAAACGCTCCCGTTACATCACGACCATCGGAGGCAACAACCTTTGATCCGTCCGGCAGCCGTTCCGACGGAATGCGCGGGCACGGCAGTCCGCCGAGCATTTCCGGACAAACCGGGATCGCCTTCCCCTCCTTCACGAGGGCGACGATCTCGTCGTTCGGAACCGTTTTTCCGTCATACCTGCAGCGATATCCTGCAAGACACGCGCTGACGATAATCATCTTATGTTACCTCACTATAGGTATATATAGTTTAACACAAGTTCTGATTTTTGTCTATACTTTGTTCACAAAATCGAGACAAATATGGGACATGGAGCATCCATGTCCCGCCCGGATCAGTGTTTTTTTCCTTTCTTTTCCGTTTTTTTGCGCTCGATCAGCATCTCGTAGCGTTTCATGGCTTCCTGCGTGATCCTGCTCCACGGGATCGGGATCGTCTGCCGTGCGCGGGCGCCGACCTCCTTGGCCGAAAGCAGCGCGCGTTCCATGCAGGCGCAGATGTCCTCCGGCGTGTTTTTGCACAGAAAACCGTTATCCCCGTCCGTAATGCCCTGCGCAGCGTCGGAGCCTTCGATCAGAAGGCTCGGCGTGCCGGCCGCCGCCGCCTCCCTGACGACCAGCCCCGCCGTATCGTACAGCGACGGAAACAGGAACAGATCGGCGCGGGCGTACAGGCACTTCATCGTCTCGCGGTCGGTGATATGCCCGGTAAACACGGTATGCTCCTCCAGCCCGAGCGTTCTGGTCAGCGCCGCCATCTTCTCCGCGTCCGGTCCCTGTCCGACGAAAACCAGTCTGAAATCCTCATGCGACCGGTGATACAGCGCGGTCGCTTCGATAATGCTCTTGATATTCTTTTTATAGTTGTGCTGGCCGACGAACAGAAAGACGTTCCCGCTGCCGAGGTTGAATTGCTCCTCCGCCTTCTTTTCATCCTCCGGCGTCGGATACCAGAGATCCGTTCCGTTTTCCATGACAACGATCTCCTTTTTATACCCGTACCCGCGAAGCATATCGGCCGTCGCCTGATTGACAGCCCAGACCTCGTCGCAGCGATTGTAAAATCTGACGATGACGCGAACCGCGAGCTTTGCGAACAGCTTGCTGTGCGTTTTCGCCATAAAGTCGTCGTAATACTTCGAATGGAGCGTGGCGATCAGCGGAATATGCCGCCTTTTCGCGATGCGTTTCGTTTCAAGTCCGGACAAAAACGGCGTGTGCGCATGCACGATATCGAACGGTATCTTTTTGATCTCGCGTCTGTACTTCCAATCAAGCATGGGCATGCCGACGGCGTACTCTTCCTTCGGCAGCATGAAGCTGTTGTAAAGCTTGATGGGGTATTCTTCTTCCTGATCGGAATGCGCATACCGCTTGTCCCTGTTTTTCGGCGCGACATAGTAGCAGGTATGTCCCTCTTTTGTAAACGCCTGCGCATAAGCGCGCACGACCATACCGACTCCGTCAATGTGCGGCGGATAGCTTTCATTGAACAGTCCGATGACCATTTTTCTTTTCCTTTCGAGACATGCATGTTTCGTGCATCCGTTATTCTTGATTCGCCGTCAGTTGCGAACGACCTGGAACAGATAAAACTTCAGATAATCCGTCTCCGGCACATTCCAGAGGATCGGATGATCGGGCGCCTGCTGTCTTTGCTCGATCTGGCGAAGCTGTACGCCCGCGTCAAACGCGGCGCGCTCCAGCATACGTTCAAACAGCTCCGTCGGCATGAAATGGCTGCACGACGCCGTTGCCAGATATCCGCCGACCGGAAGCAGCTTCAGCGCCGCGGAGTTGATCTCGCGATAGCCGCGTTCGGCGCTGTTGACCGTTTTGCGCGATTTCGTGAACGCAGGCGGATCGAGGATGATCAGATCATACGGTTTTTTCCCATCCGCAAGCATCTGCGTCAACAGATCGAATACATCCGCCGTCACAAAGTCCATCCGGTCCGATAATCCGTTGCGCTCGGCGTTCGCCTTTGCCATTTCGATCGCGGTTTCCGAGATATCGACCGCGGTGACATGCGCGGCGCCGCCCGCAGCGGCGTTCAGCGCAAACGAGCCGGTGTGCGTGAAGCAGTCAAGGACGTTCCGATCCTTTGCGATGCGGCGCACCGCAAGCCGATTGTACTTTTGATCAAGGAAGAAGCCGGTTTTCTGGCCGTTCTCAACGTCGACCGAATACACGATCCCGTTCTCCGTGATTGTCGTGACGGGCGACTGCGGCGGCTCCATGCCGGGAAGCGCAAACCACCCTTTTCCCTGCTCCAGTCCCTCCAGCGCCCGGATCGCGACGTCGTTGCGTTCATACAGGCCCTTGATCCCGGCGCCGTCCGCGTTCAACACCTCGACGATCAGCGGAAACAGCATCGGCTTGATGCGCTCGATCCCGACGGACAGCGTCTGCGCGACCAGCAGGTCGTTGAAGCGGTCGACGGTCAGGCCCGGAAATGCGTCCGCTTCTCCGAAGATCACGCGGCAGGCCGTACAGTCCTCACCCATGACCGTCTTGCGGTAATTCCACGCGTACTGGATGCGTCTTCTCCAGAACGCCTCGTCAAACCGGTCGTTCGCGTTTCTGGAGACAAGCCGGATGCGGATCTTGGACCGACGGCTCAAAAAGCCTGTTCCAAGGTATTTCCCCTTTTCGGAGACCGCGTCGACCAGCGCGCCGTTTTCCGCGCTTTCTTCCTCCGAGAGCACCTCCGCTTCATAGATCCACGGATGTCCGCCTTCGACCCATCGCGTACCCTTCTGCGTAATGATGCATTTGGGGAATGATCGCTGTGTTTTCATTGTCTGCCTGCCTTATCAATATGATATATTCAGTATACCACAAGTCCTTTGGATTCTCAAACAATATAAAATCCCCTCCCGGCCATCGTCCGAGAAGGGATTTTCATACATTTCCGAATGAATTGCATTACTTGAATGCGATCATGGTATTTGCGATTGTCATGGTCGTCATCAGCAGCGCATTCAGCACGGCCGGCGTCCAGATGTTGCCGGTCTTCTTGTACAGATTGCGCGAAATGATCGCCGCAATCGACAGCGTCGGAATCATCGCGACAAGCACGATGCCGGACAGTGCCGAGCCGGGATGCGCAGCCACGCCGGTCGTGAAGAGCTTTCCGTACTGGTGGATGAGCCACAGCATGCCGCCGCCCGCATTGAGCGCGATCGCAAGGAGATAGCCCTTGATGCCCTGCATCTTCTCGGTGTTCGTGTTGATCGTGATCGATGCGGTGGACACGATGTAGAACAGCAGGAACGTCGGCAGATACGTGAGGATCTTCGGGACGATGCACATGTCGAAGGTCTTGAACGCGAAGGTCCAGATACGGAAGTCCGCCTTGAAGAGCAGATCCATCAGGAACAGGACCGCATATGCGACGACGAAGGTGATGATCGCGACCAGAATCGAAACGAGGATCGGAATCGGCTTGAAGGTCACGCCGTAATCCTTGAACGTCACGCCCTTGTTCGCCTTATTGGCAACGTAGACGACGCTCATTGCAAGCAGTGAGATCGCAGCGCAGCCGATCGTCCAGTACGCAATGCTGTTGACGCCGAGCGCAGAGAACACCTTGCCGCTCGTATACATCGGATAATGCGCGATCAGCGCAAGACCGACGCCGGAGATCATGACGCAAATGCTGCCGATCAGCATCGGCTTTTTGTTCTGCTTGCCGATCAGCCCGTAGATAAAGCCGACCAGGCCCGCAATCGCGAACGCGCAGCCCGCATACAGCAGAATGTTGACCATATCCGAGCCTGCGCCGCCATCCATCAGCGGTGAGAAGAAGATGCCGGGCAGCAGGATGAAGCACAGCAGCATCGCAAACGTGCCGAACTTCGCGCCCGTTCCCTCGACCGAGGGCAGCGGCTTCAGCTCCGTCTTTGCCTTGTTGAAGAACGGAAGCTCAATGAGCAGCGACGCAATGCCGAGGATCAGGAATACGAAGCCGACGAGCGCAACGCACTCGAAGAGTTCCTTCAGCTGCCAGATCTGATTGCCGGCATCGATCGGTTCAATGTCTTCGGAGAAGTCCTTGAACGCTTCGGTGTAGAACTCGACGGCATACGCGGTCGTGTTCTTGGAAAAATGGTTCCACGGATGGGTCTGCGCCGGCTGATAAATGATGCGCTTGCCGCCGTCCGCGGTCTCATACCACGTATTCGCCTGCGCCGGTTCCGTCTGCTCTAAAAACGCCATGCCCTCCGCCGTGGACACGTAATCCTTACGACGGACCGTTCCTTCGGGCGCTGCCGGATCGTTGAAGAAGAATTCGTCGTACTGCGCCGCGACCTTACCCATGATGCGGCCGCCGCCGAGTGCATCCGCCGTTGCAGCGTCGATGCCCATGAAGCCGGTGTACGAGAAATCGGAGCCCTCGGTGAGGCCGCAGTAAAGCTTGCGGATGCCGGTTGCCATGAACTCCTGTTCGTCAAACGCAAGCGCCATGGTGCTGCCGAAGCCGCCCATCGAGTGACCGGTGACGCCGATGATGCCGTTGCCTGCCGCATCCTTCAGCACGTACGGCTGATCGTACATATAAGCGACCGCGTCATGCATGGAATTGACCCAGAACGGGAACCACATGCCGGTGAACGTCTCGCCGCCGAACGCCGCATAGATCTCGTCGTTCAGATCGGAATGACCGTGGTCGTACTGGTCCAGCGCCAGCACGACATAGCCGCGCCGCGAAAGCTCAATGGCGTTCGCATCCTGCATTTCAGCGGAGTTCAGGTAGCCGTGCGTGACGATGACCGTCGGTCTCGGATTGTCCGCCCCCGCTCCCTTCGGCATGTACAGAAGTCCGCTCAGCGTGCCGTTCTTCGTTTCAAACGAGATGCGGCTGACGCTTGTCGCCCCGGCGCCGGTGTTGAATACGCTTGCAAAGATGCTGCCGAGCAGAATCAGTCCAAGCCCGATGCAAAGTGCGATCAGTGCTCTTCTTTTCATATCATTTCCTCCCTTTTTATTGTAATGTTTCCATGTGAAACATTATAAATACAGTATACAGCACTTGGCTTCAAATTGCAATATATTTTATATCATTATTCGGGACATTCTCACAAACGGATATTGCAATCCGAGCGATTTTTGCTATACTATTATCGATATTGATGCAGGGAGAAGGAGCCATGTTTCCGGATTGGATGGGAAACCATCGGGAAATCGTCGAAGCGCTGATCCGCTATTGCAACGCATATGCAAGCGTTTATCGCGTCGAAGAATTGGAGTACAACGGAATACGGTATTCCTATGCGCAGATCCAGGTGCTGGACTATTTGCTGGCGAACGAAGGACTCTGCGACAATATGCGCGCAGTCGCAAAACGGCTCGGATTCAGACGCAGCCACTTCACCAAGGCGATCAACCGGCTTTTGGGAAAAGGGCTTGTCGAAAAGGCATTCCTGCCCGGCAGCAGCCGCGATATCAACGTAACTGTCACCGCGCTCGGAAAAGCGCTGTACGAGGACTATTACCACGGCAGGCTGAAGCGACAGCTTGCGCCGCTGCTCCGCGATCTCGACCGTCTTTCTCCGGACGCACAGACCTGCGTGCGCGACGCGCTGGTCAACGCCGTGAACGAAGCGTATTCCGAATCGTCAGAAACAACCGAATAAAACGGCAGCGGCGTTTTTCGCGCCGCTGCGTGTTTATATTCATCATTTTTGAATCAAATCATCTTTCCCGACCGTACTGTCGTGTACAATCTGTTTCCACTGCGGCTTCGTAAAGATGGCGCAGACCGTGATCGGCAAAAACAGGATCATGCTGATCGGGAACGCGAAGATGGTCAGGATCTTCCATCCCGCGGAGGCGCGGATCCGTTTCCATTCGGAGATCGTGGTGACGACGCCCAGGAAGAAGAACATGCCGTAACCGCCGGCGAGGATGATCCCGATGTCCTTCAGCACGCCGAGAAAGTCGAGTCTGCCGGAGAAAAAGCTCAGCACCAGGCCGACCGTAAACGCAAGCTGGCCGAACACGCACAGCAGATAGACCGGCGACAGGCTCATAAACATGTCAAAGCAGGTAAAGCTGCCGCGAAACGTCTTGGCGATCAGCTTCCATCCGTACCGCCGAAGGATCTGCAGATACCCCCTCGTCCAGCGAATGCGCTGATTCCACGAGGTCCTGAATCTCGTCGGCTGCTCGTCATAGGTGATCGCCTTTTCGCAATAGCCGATCTTTTCTCCGCGCAGCGAGGCGTCGACCGTAAACTGGATGTCCTCGATCAACAGATCGAAATGCCAGCCGCCGATGCTGTTCAGATACTTGCTGCTGATCATGAACCCCGTGCCGGACACCGCCGCGCCGACCTTCAGGACGTTGCGCGGATAGTTCAGATAGCGGCTGTCGCGGATGAACCAAAGGCCCATGCAGGACGCAACGAGGTTGTCGGAATAGTTCTTTGTGTTGCGGTAGCAGGTCGAAGCAATATAGCCCGCCTCAAGCATATCGTTCATGGAGGATACAAACATCGGGTCGACGATGTTGTCGGCGTCGAAGATGATAAAGCCGTCGAACGCATCCGGATAGTCGCGGTCGATCTGCTCAAACAGGAATGTGAGCGCAAAGCCCTTTCCGACCTTTTCAGGATTGCTGCGTTCATACACGACCGCGCCCGCCTTGCGGGCAATCGCTGCCGTCTGATCCGTACAGTTGTCCGCACAGACAAAGATCGTGATCAGCTCAGCCGGATAATTCTGTACGCACAGGCTGTCGATGCAGTTTGCAATGACCCGTTCCTCGTTTCTGCCGCAGATCAGGATCGCAAACCGGTTCTTTTTGTCTGCAACGGGGATTTCCCGTTTGCAAAACCACGCGATCGGCATGTACACGTACTGGTACAGATAGCAGACCGTGAACACGATCATCAATGAAAATGTGAAAATGTCGATGCCGCGAATCACCGCCGATACGGAGGAAGCCTGCGCCGTTTCCTGCGGCACTTCGTCCAACAGCAGCGGAATCTGTATTTGAAACATCTGATATACCCCGTTCGTCTTGTTCTGTTTGAACAGAATGTCATTATACCACCGATCGCACGGTTGTCAACTGCAAAAGCCGTCTGTCGGGAACAGCAGTCAGGCACAGCGCACTGGTCAGGCGGACAATCGTCGGCGCGCCTTTGGGCTTTGCCGCAGCACTGCGCAGCCTATGCGAGAAACCGCACGATCTCTCCGAACACGGCAGGATCCGGTTCCATCATTCTTTTGGTCGGTTTGTCATGGAAAAAGGCCTTCTTCTCCTCCGCGGTATTGATCTCCTTGCTGTACACCGCGCGGTTGTATTCGCCGATCCAGGCGTTCATCGTGTCCAGTGCCTCTTTGGTATACTGCGGCATGTGTTTTTTGTTCTCGACCGTCATCACGCGCACATTCGGGTTGCCGAGCTTCTTTGCCTGTCCGGCGTTGTATCGATAGCCGACCACCGGATCATCCGTCGAATGGATCCACAGAATGCTGTCCTTCGTGCAAGCAAGATACGCCCGATTGTCTAAAGCGGAAAACCGGGGAATGCGCTTCTTTTCATACTTCTTCACGCGGTTTGCGAGAATGCGCAGCTTCACAAAACCCATCATTTCATCGGCAATGCTCAAAAAGCCGGAGATGATGATCGCACGCTTCACTTGAGGCAGATCGTTTGCAAGATTCAATGCCGTATATCCGCCGAGCGAGTGTCCCACCGGGATGACCTCCTCCCTCGGCGCAAGATGCTCTAAAAGCTCCTCTGCGTCGCGCGTCGGCGCGTTGACGGAGGTCAACCGTTCCCCGCCCGAAGTGCCGCAGCCCGCATAATCAAGCGCCGTCACCCTGTAACCGGCTCTGCACAGCTGCTCTATATCGACCGTGTACGGCGCATGTCCTGCCCCGAGCCCGTGGAGAAACAGGATCCGCTTATCCCTTCTGTACCCCTCGTAACAATACGTGCAGTACCGGATTTCTACGCCTTCCGAGTTTTGAAACGATCCGCGCTCGCAGATGAGCCCCGGATAATCCGCAGGCCCCGGAAACGGGATTTCATCCGGATCATATCGTTTCATAAAGCTTTCCCGATACTTCTTTACAATCAAACCCATTTTCGCGTCTCCTTCCATCGGTGCCTGCTTTTGTAAGGAGTATACCATGAATCACCGTCGATATCAATCACGATTCGCGATCTGTCCGCGCAAATCACGTATCTGTCCGCAAAGCCGGTCTTTGCCATGCGGCATCCACCGCACTGCGGTGTTTTTGCGACGACCGAGTCGTCGCCGCGGCGTTCGAGTCTTCTATCAAAATGCCAAACAAAAGACCGCCTAAACGGGCACCAAACCATAGAAAGACCGCCTAAAAGTACACCAGAGATCGGTATCCTTTCTAACTTTAAATACTGCGAATGGATCGCGCACGTCTTCTGTGTCAGTCCATATCGAAGGCGTCTTTCAGGAATGCTGCGGTCTTTTCCATGGTAGCTTCCTCAAATGGACTGTGCAGGCCAACCTCTCCAAG
>JAEEGK010003533.1_pt1 | contig 38877 bp, 23 predicted proteins | sample 8958771 | NCBI WGS metagenome assembly JAEEGK01 (sample SAMN16246547, study PRJNA631951) | gut metagenome | biome: gut microbiome; feature: rumen; material: SC-attached | host: Bos | place: Iran: Karaj | collected 2018-10
TGTCACCAGCGAGATTACAGGCGGCAACATCCGCTTGAACGAGGGCGGCGTCAGCCAGGGCGGTGCTGAGTAAGCATAAACAATAGGTATTAAGTAAAGGATAACAACACAGAGGGTGTGTCAAAATAGGCACACCCTCTTTTGTGATTCGGATGGTGCTTGCGCTCGGCTTTGCCGCTTTTACCAAGGCGATAGCCGACTAAAAGAACCCTGACCCGGTCATGGGTGAGAGCCGAAAAAAAAAGAGCTCTCAAGATTTGAGAACTCTTTTGTGATTCGGATGGGGCTCGAACCCATGACCCGCAGCTTAGAAGGCTGCTGCTCTAATCCAACTGAGCTACCGAACCAACCTATTTGCCGTTAAGCGGGTGCAAAGATACAAAAAAAATGAAGAGTGGAGAATGAAGAATGAAGAATTTTTCTTTTTTCGCTTATTTTTTATGCTTTTTGGCCGTTCCGGTAACCGGAAATTCCAGATTGACGGCCCGCTAACCGCTAACCCTTAACCGCTAACCTCTACAATTTCTTCGCTTTGAAATTACTAATTTGACTGCTAAAAGCACCCGTTTTCTGGAGTGGGAAGACCAGAGTGCGGACGTAGTTGTAGGTCTTGTCCTTGGTGTAGTAACGCTTCTCTATGCCTAATTCCTGCACCAGCTTGCCGTTTACGTAGAGGGATGTGCTACGGTTGGTACCCTTGATAGCCAGGTGCTCTTTCTTACCTGCCTTGCCCTTATATTTAAAGGTATACAGGTAACCGTCTCGACTGAATCCTATCCATCCGCCTATGGGGTCTGCCAGCCAGACTTTGGCATAGGGGCCTTCCGTCAGGATGGTGCCATCTGGTTCTGATGCCCAGGTGATGTCAAATTCCACCTGATAGTCGTAACCGATCTGCGCCTCGTCGCTGGGGTTGATGACGGTATTGGGTTTCAATGTTGTGAGTTCCATCTGTGTGTTGCCCAACTGGTTGCACTTGTAGCCTTCGCCCAGCACCTTGCGCCCCTTATCCCATGCGGCATAGCCAAGGGAGTCGTTCACGGCATGCCAGGTCTTCTCTGAGATAATCTGAACGGCAGGCACCATACGGTGGTGAATATCGCCTACGGAGATGCCGTTATAGCAGATGTCGTTCCATACGCAGAACATGCCGCCATGAATTTGCGGGTCGCGCTCTGGGAATATCTCGCCGGCAATGTTGGCAGGTGTCCAGGTCTCGTAGAGCATCTTGCAGTTCAGGTAGTCGAAGTAATAGCCGGCTGCAGGAACCAGATACACCTGACGACTGGGAACGGTAATCATCTGATAGCCCAGTGCCTTCATATCCTTGGGGTTGGCGTAGCGGTTGTACCACATCTCCATCATCACATTCTCTGCCTTTACGGGAGTCTCACCCTTGGCATGGGTCAGCTGACCCCAGAATACGGCTTGCTTGCCGTAGCGTTCTACCTCACGGATAAGGTGGTCTACCAGGCCGCGGAACAGTTCTACCACATCCTTGTCCTTGTTGCTGTATTCATCCACACCTATGTGCATACGGGGGCAGCAGAAGACTGGGTCGGGACCGCCTAGATACTCCATATACAGGCTGTCCAAGAAGGGACGCAGCTCGGGGTTGCGCAAATCCAGATGGTTCTTGCCATAATCCTTGCTGGCCAACGAAGGACGGTATTGCGAGAAGCAAAGCGAATGTGATGGGGTATCCAGCTCGGGGATAATCTCCACGCCCATCTTCTTGGCATAGAGGATGAAGTCGTGGAACCCTTTCTTCGTATAATAGCCGTCCTTGGCCGTCAGTTCGGGGAAATAGTCGCTCTCCATGCGGAAGGCTGCGTAGGTCTCGTCCCAGTTGTCGTTGTAGAAGTTGTGCGAACCGCAGTCGTTCAGATGCACCTGCAGGGTGTTCATCTTGTAGTATGACATCATCTCCACCAGGCTGTAGAGGTAGGAGAGGGGCATGAATTTACGTCCTACATCCACCATGGCGCCTCGGATGGCATAGGCGGGTGTATCCGTTATGGTTCCGCAGGCGAGGGGTTTGCCTTGTACCTTCAGTTGCTGAAGCGTCTGAATGCCCCATAGCACGCCTTGTTCCGTTTGTGCCTTGATGGTTACGCCCTTGGGGGTGATGGTCAGCTGGTAGCCTTCCTTGCCCAGTTTCTTATCCTTTGTGAGTTGCAGGCTAACCTTGCCGCCCTTGCCCAATGCAGTAGGGATATTACCGGTAAAGCCAGCCAGATATTGTGCCTCATCTTGCAGCGAGGCATCATTATAATTGATACAGGAGAGTTGATTCCATTGTAGTTCACCCTTGGCGGCCTTCCAGTTCTCGATGGCTGGTACCACAAAGGGTTTCTCTTGCGCAAAGATAGCGATGTTTGCCAAAATGGCAATAATTGTTGTTAGTGTCTTTTTCATTGTTTTTAATTTATTTATTAAAGTTTCGGTTGTTAACAAAAACCATAAAAACCCCTCTTCCGATGTCTTTGCTCTTCGAGCATCAGTGCCGATGTCATGGCTCTGTGCCTGTGAGCAAGCTCCCACACAAGCCCTGACATCATCACACGTTGCTTCGCAACTTAAGACACCTCCAGAGGAAAAACACCGTTCCGCTTCGCTCCACTGGAAAACAGCTCATGGGAAAATAAGTTTTTGAGTGCGAAGCACGGTTTTTTTTTTGGTCTGGTAGAAATCTCATAGAGATTGATGTCGTGGCTGTGAGCTTTTATCTGGAAGCTTGCTTACAAGTAAAAGAACACAGATACGGCATCAGAGGCAAAGCCTTAACCAGAACAAAAGGGTTTTCTGGGTTTTCTTTAATTTTGATATAACGTTATTACGATGTTTGGGCCCCTAAAGTGAAATTCGGCACAAAGTTAAACAAATCAGATTAGAAACAATGGGATGAAATAAAAAAAAAACTTAATATCGGAAGACAATTCCGCCTGTTTGGGTTTGTGCTTAACAAAATAAGTGTATATTTGCAGCGTTTAAACCTAAAAATGATATGAAAATACGACAAATTTTCGGCATTGTATTGTTTGCCGTTAGCTCAATTATCTATGCTCAGAGTATGAGTCCCAACACTAAGTGGCATTGGGACAAAGGAACTATCGTTGTTGACACCCCCGCTCGTCCGGCAGGACAGCAGTCGGCTTTGGGGCTGACTTGTCCCAAACTGGAGACTGTACGCGTCGGTTTTGCCGGACTAGGCAGCCGTGGCCCATGGGCGGTGAAGAGGTATTGTCACATCCCCGGCGTGCAGATTGTGGCCCTTTGCGACTATGAGGAGTCACGTGCCCGTGATGCCCAGAAGTACCTGCGTCAGGCCGGTCTGCCACCTGCTGATATCTATAGCGGAGAATACGGGTATGTTGATATGTGCAAGCGTAATGACATAGACCTGATTTACGTGGCCACGGATTGGGACCATCACTTCCCCATAGCCAAGTGCGCTCTGGAGAATGGCAAGCATACTGCCATAGAGGTGCCCAGCGCTATGAATCTGGACCAGTGCTGGCAGCTCATAGACCTTAGCGAGAAGAACCGCCTGCATTGTATGATGCTGGAGAACTGCTGCTACGACTATTACGAGATGTGTGCCCTGAACATGGCTCAGCAAGGCCTCTTTGGCGAGATTATCCGTGCCGAGGGTGCCTACATACATACGCTGAACGAGGCAAACATCTGGAAAGGTTATTGGCATAATCCCGACGGCGATGATGCAGAAAAACTGCATTGGCGTCTGAAATATAACAAGGAGAACCGTGGCGATGTCTATGCCACTCACGGACTTGGTCCCATTGCTCAGGTGCTGAACATACATCGTGGCGACCGTATCAAGACCCTTATAGCCATGGATACCGAGAGTTTCTGCGGTCGTGAGGGCTACAAGGAGGTGACGGGCAAGGATTGTGACAGCTTCCGCAATGGCGACCATACTACCACCCTGATGCGTACCGAGAAGGGCAAGGTAATGGAGATTCAGCACAACGTGATGAGTCCTCAGCCCTACAACCGCATGTACAAGTTGACGGGTATGACGGGTTTCTGTACCAAATATCCCGATCCTAAGATTTATCTTAGCAAGAAGGGTGCCAGCGATATGGGTCTTGCTGAAATGGCTGGCAAGATTTCCGGCCACAACTTCCTGCCCAAGGCCGAGTATGATGCCTTGATGAAGCAGTACTACCATCCCATCCTGAAGAAGTTTGGTGAGCTGGGGCGTGAGTTCGGTCATGGCGGTATGGACTACACCATGGATGCCCGCCTGGTATATTGCCTGCAGAACGGTCTGCCCCTGGATATTGATGTCTATGATCTGGCAGAATGGTGTGCGCTGGCTGAGTTAGGTGCCCTCAGTATGGATAACGGTTGTGCTGCCGTAGCGTTCCCCGACTTCACCCGTGGCCAGTGGAACGTTCAGAAGGGTTACCGTCATGCCTATGCCGCCCCAGAGGATGAGGCTGCCGCAGAAAAGGCTGCCCGTGAGAGTACAGCCCGCCAGAAGGAGCTAGCCACCAAGAAGAAACTATGGGAGAAGTATGATAAGAGTCTTAAGCGATAGTGGCTTAAGAGGATTAGTGGATTTGGGAATAGAGATTAGGGAATAAAGAATAGAAATCCCCATCCGTAATGCTCTACGGATGGGGATTATTGTTTACTAACCGCTAAGGCTGCGATTAAGCGAGAGGAGAGCGATGCTTGCATCAGCTTTTCCGAGCGTGAGCAGGCTCGAACGAAGTTCAATCGCTAACCTTTGATGCTTTGAAGTTGCTAATCTGGCTGCTGAAAGCGCCCGTCTTTTGGAGGGGGAAGATGAGGGTGCGGATGTAGTTGTATTGCTTCTTCTCGCTGGCGAAGCGTCTTTCTATGCCTAATTCCTGCACCAGTTTGCCATCTACGTAGAGGGAGGTGCTACGGTTGGTACCCTTGATAGCCAGGTGCTCTTTCTTACCTGCCTTGCCCTTATAGTTAAAGGTAAAGAGGTAGCCGTCGCGCGAGTAACCTATCCACCCGCCAATGGGGTCTGAAAGCCAGACGCAAGAGTAGGGGTTCTCCAGCAGAATGGTCCCCTTGGGTTCTGCTGCCCAGGTGATGTCAAAGTCCACCTGATAGTCGTAACCTATCTGGGCTTCATTACTATTGTTGATGATGGTGTTGGGCTTTAATTCTGTAAGTTGCATCTGCGTGTTACCCAACTGGTTACATTTGTAGCTTTCACCTAATGCTTTACGTTGCTTATCCCAAGCATTATATCCCAAAGTGTCGTTAACGGCACGCCATGTTTTCTCGGCTATCACCTGTACGGCTGGGAAGACACGATGGTGGATGTCGCCTACCGAGATGCCGTTGCCGCAGATGTCGTTCCAGACGGCAAACATACCGCCCGAAATCTGCGGGTCGCGTTCCTCAAAGCGCTGGTCGCCAATCTGAGCCGGAGTCCATCGTTCATAGAGGTGTTTGCAGTTCAGGTAGTTGAAGTAGTATCCTGCCTCGGGCACTATGTACACGTTGCGGTCAGGTATGCTTAGCATCTGGTAACCCGCTGCCTTCATATCCTTGGGGTTGGCGTAGCCGTTGTACCACATCTGCATCATCACGCCATCCGCCTTTACGGGTGTCTTGCCCTTGGCATGGGTGAGCGCCCCCCACAGCACTGCCTGCTTGCCAAAGCTCTCCACGTGACGAATCAGATGGTCGGCCAGCCCGCGGAACAGTTCCACCACGGCACTATCCTTGTTGCTGTACTCATCCGTACCTATGTGCATACGGGGGCAGCAGAAGACTGGGTCGGGGCCGCCCAGATATTCCGTATAGAGGCTGTCTAGGAAGGGTATGACGGCAGGATTGCGCAAATCCAGATGGTCGGCTCCGTATTCCTCGCAAGCCAGCGAGGGGCGGTAATGCGTGAAGGCCAGCGAGTGTGCCGGCGCATCAAACTCGGGGATAATCTCCACGCCCATCCGTTTGGCATAGAGGATGAAGTCATGGAACCCTTTCTTGGTGTAGTAGCCGTCCTTGGCGGTCAGCTCTGGGAACAGCTCACTCTCTATGCGGAAGGCCGCATACGTCTCGTTCCAGTTGCCATGGAAGAAATCGCGAAATCCGTTATCATTCAGATGCACCTGTAGGGTGTTCATCTTGTAGTAAGACAGCATGTTCACCAAGCTGTACAGGTAGGATAGGGGGATGTACTTGCGGCCCACGTCTATCATCATGCCGCGCATAGGGTAGGCGGGTGTATCCGTTATGGTGCCGCATGTGAGGGACTTGCCTTGCACCTTCAGTTGCTGCAGCGTCTGAATGCCCCACAGCACGCCCTGCTCTGTCTGAGCCTTGATGGTGACGCCCTTGGGGCTGACAGTCAACTGATAGCCTTCCTTGCCCAGTTTCTTATCCTTGCAAAGCTGCAGGCTAACCACGCCTCCCTTGCCCAATGTGGCTGGAATGTTGCCCGTAAAGCCAGCCAGATATTGTGCCTCATCTTGTAGAGAGGCGTCATTATAACTGATGCTGCTTAGCTGGTTCCATTGTAGTTCACCCTTAGCGGCCTTCCAGTTCTCTATGGCTGGTACCGTAAAGGGTTTCTCCTGCGCAATGATAGCGCTGCATGCCAAGAGGGCAAAAACAAATGCTATTCCTTTTTTCATTGTCCAATTTTATAAGTTAACGTTCGCAAAGGTATGAATAATCCAATAATGCTGCAAATACTCTATACATTATTTATTGGTCCAAAATCCTTGTCATGATGTGGTATTGCAAACAGGCCTGCCTTCCGAGATGGAGAGCAGGCCTGTAAGGATATAGACAGTGTATCTTATTTAATCATCACTTTCTTGCCGTTAACAATAATGAGGCTCTTGCTCCTTGCTCCTTGCACCTTACGACCGGAAAGGTCGTAAACCTCCCTTCCATTACGGGATGGGTTGGTGGTGGGGCTGTTGATTGCATCCTCTTGGTCTTTCAACAGAGCCTTCAACTGTTCCAGGTCAGGAAGTACTATGCTTTCCGGACGTTCTTCGTCTGACAGATTAGTTGTGAAGTAGGAGGTCAGCGGTGTCATAGTTTTCTTTGATGTGGTGTATTGGAAGGCTGTACCCTTCTCGTTCAGAATATAACAATTGCTGACTGTTGTAATCAATGTGAGACCATGGAACAGGTATGCGGGAGACGAGATAACCATCTTGTCGGTGCCTGACTTGTAGAAGGGTACGTCAACACCTCGGAACTCAATAGAACGACCAGCCATGGTGGAGTCTGCTGCTATGATGTATGGTGTTGCTGCTCTGAGCTCTGTGGCAGGTGAGAAGATAACCTCGCCATTGGCTCCCTGAGCAGAGAATTCATAAATCCAGAAGTGCTTCAGACAGTCGTCAAGGGCAACGGGAATGCTGTCGACGTATACACTATCAGCTTTGAAGGGCAGGGTCAGGGCGTGCCAGCCAGTACCTTTCTCTGTTTCAGGGAATGTATAGGTGAAAGAGGCGCTGTCTGCCTGGAAGCTTACAGGGATGAAGAAAGGCCTGTCGTTGACCATCCTGATATGCTTGGCCTGCTTGCCGCTAACGGCATTGCAAGTATCCAGGCTTGCCGGAACAATCATGTCTTCTGCAAAGGCGTAGATGACATTAGGGTTATTTCTGTTGGGCGTCATGCGATTGATCCTGGCACTACAGTTGGCGAGAACTCCACAGATGTTTGTACCTGTGCTCATGCTGGTCTTATTTGCCGTGCCGGAAACGGTTCCGTCGGTCTTCCAGTTGAGGACACCATCTGACATCTGACATTTATAATCAAAGATTCCACCGCCACTGAGCGTTCCTTCCTGATTGCTATACATGGCCTTAAGGTGGGCGATGATGTCTGAGCTGAGATTATCGAAGAAGACGTCCACGGTAACAGACTTACCCTTGGGTATCACTACGTTATACATGCTGCTTGAGCCACTGGTGGCTGTGCTGGAGCCTACTTTTTGTTTCCAAAGTTGGATCTTGACACCTCCATCGTAATCCGTTGTGCCGTTGTTCCTGATGGTAGCCCTGGCATAGAGCTGTTTTCCGTAGGCGATGTTATTGGCACCATTGACAACGGAGTAGCTGATGGAAAGATTTGCCTTGGTGGCTTCTGCCTCTGTTATCACCTCCAATGTTCCTTGTCCTATAACATTATTTCCGTTCTTGTCTGAACAGAACCACAGGTTATAGGTTCCGGTCTCCTCGGGGGTATAGTAGAAAGAGAACTCGGCGCTCTCTCCCTTGCGTACGGCTACACGAGCCAGATTCTCGGTGTAGACCTTGGTGTTTGTCTTGCTGGCAAAGAGATAGACATCCTTGTAGTACTCATCGGCATTGTTGCGGAATTTAACCACAATCTCCTGCTCTTTGCCCACAATTCGGGTACCTGGGAAGGTTATGGTGTCTATGCTGATGTTGTAAACCGGTTCTACAAGACGTAGTTTTGTATTACCTTCTGCATCAACAATTGCTTCTATGTAGCGGTCGCGCATATTGTAGAGCGGTTTCCATTCTTCGCTTGATTGTGGTTTGCTAGCAAGGGTGAGCTTGTATGTTCCTTCAGTCAGTTTGCCGGAAACGTAGAAAGTTTTGCTCTGAGAAGTGCCGTCGGCCATATTAGTAATGCTTTGCTTGTTGCCTACCAGCGAGAACTCGCCATCGTCATCAAGTTTCAGGAGTCCTACATGGAATCTGCCGTTAGCACCTGTTTCGTTCTTGCATGTAGCCCTGACAGTTGTGTTAGTGACTGCAACGTCACTGATGGTAAGGTAGCCATTTTCCCTGTTGTTACTGGGACGGCGCAACCCGATTACTGCGGCCTGACCTCTGGCATAACCGCCACTACCGCTGGCGGCACCTATGCCGCTGTTGTCGCCTGAGTTGAGCACGCCAATCAAGAACCAACCGTTGCTTCCGCCACCCCAACCCCAGTTGACGTGGAAGAGCTGCTCGCCATCGAAACCGTCCAGCACAAAGGCATGTCCGCCGCTTAGCTTACTGCCACTGAAGGGTACAGGATAACCGGCAGCTATCTCGTTGTAAATAAGATCTTGCCATTCGTCTATGCTATACTGATCACGCCCGGCTCTGTAGCCGCTAGTATCAAAGCCGAAGTACTTGATGACATCAGGAGCCTTCCAATTGGCACCTGAGGATGGTCCGTAGCTCATCTTTACAGCCTGACCGCAATAGCGCATCAGGTTTGCTACGGCTGTATCTGCAGCGGTGTGTGCATGACTCTCGCTACAGCTATAGGTGTCCTGCATATTGTCCCAGTCAATCTTGGAACCACGTGGTACCTTGGGGAAAGTGACGGTCTTCTTGGTACCGTCCTTCAGGGTGTAAGTCTTGCTGAATTCAGGAATCTCGACCTTAATCTGATCCGGGTATCTGTGGAAGTTGATTACCTGTGCCCAAGCCGTTGCGATACAACCCGTGGCAGGGCGTGCCTGAGAGCCGTCCTCCTTGTAGTACTTCTCGATGGTCAGGTTGTAGGGCATTCCCTGGTTCCAGCGTGTAGTCAGGATTTCTGGGATGCTGTGCTTGGTGTTGATAACCTTGCTGCGCCTTCTGAGGACGGGGGAGCTGGGCTTCAAGTCGTTGTCGATAACGTACTTGATTTCCTCCTCATATCCCTCAAGCCATGCACGCATGTTATCGGGAATCTGTTCGGGGTCAAAAGAACCTTGCTCTACATATCCCAGGATAGGCTCTACGCGGTCATCGCCGGATACAATGACATAACCGCCATTATTGCCTGCGTTGAAGACATAGTAGTATGCCTCTTCCTCAGTCTGGGCAGATGCCGTCTTGCGTGCAGCCCTGAAGGGCTTCTGTGCTGTGTTGATGTGTTTACCCTTTGACATCATATAGGACTGGGCTGTGTAGAGCGCAGTTTGTCTGCCTACAGGTTCTGCCATTCCCGCGAGGGAACAGCAAAGCATCAGAAACAATAAGTTGAGTTTTCTCATAATATTAATTAGTTTTAATAAAAGGTTTAACAAAGGTTTGTAGGTGTTGTGCGTGGATGTGCTATTCAGCACCACCACCAAGGGCCTGATACAGGTCGATGGTGGCGTTGATAGCATCCATGCGGTTCTTTATCTGACTCATCTGGGCAGAGAGCAGTGAGTTCTGTGCTGTGATGACGTTCAGATAGTTGGTGCTGCTAAGGGCATAGAGCTTCTGTGTGGCATCGAGGGCTTTCTCTAGTGCCACAACTTGCTGGCCTATGAATTCCTTCTGGTCCTCGGCACCCTTCAGCTCTACCATGGCAGTGTTAACTTCGTTGCCGGCAGCGATAACAGCCTGCTTGAAGTTGTTGGTGGCAACCTCCATCTCGGCCTTTGAAATCTTGTACTGGGCACGAATTCTTCCATTAGAGAAAATGGGCTGTGATAGGTTGGCTACCACATTGCCAATCATGATGCCAGGATTGATGGCACCACCACCAAGGGCATTGGTGAACTGGCCTGTAGAGCTGATATTCAGAGAGGGATAGAACTGGCTGGCAGCAATATTCTTCTCATAGAAAGCGCTTGCCAACTCCAGTTCTGCAGCCTTGACGTCAGGACGACGTGACAGAATGCTGATAGGAGCACCTGTTGTAAGGATGGCAGGTGTCTTGAAAGTGCTGAGGGCACCACGATTGATGTGACCGGCAGTCTCGCCCAGGATAGTACCCAATGAATTTTCTATCAGTTTGATATTGTCCTCTAATGCTACAACGCTGGTGCAGATGCTGTAGTAGGTAGCCTCGATGCTAGCAACGGCAGCAAGGTTGGCTTGTCCGGCATCCATCAGTTTCTTCTCCATATCCAGATACTTGCCCCAGTTGTCGCGTGTAGTCTGTGTCAGTGCCAACTGCTCGTCCAGAGAGGAGAGGGTGTAGTACATAGAGGCGATATTTGCTACCAGGGCAGCCTGTACAGCCTGCTTGGCATTCTTGAGTTGTTGTACGTTCACCTCGGCCTTCTTCTTAGAGTTGCGCAGGCTTCCTATACTACCAATCTGCCAACTCATAGTAGCGGGCAGGCTGTAGGTGGTACTGGTGCTATAGTCCTTGCGGTCATAGGGGTCCCAGGGACGGCTGGCCGTTCCGCTGGGGTTGAAGTAGATATTGGGGAAGTAAGCCAGTTTGGCACACTTCAGGGCATACTGAACCTCCTGAATCTTGAGGTCGGCATTCTTCATGTCCGTGTTGTTTGCCAAGCCTTTTTCTATGAGCGCCTGCAACTGTGGATCAGTGAAGATGTCACGCCACTGCACATCGCCCAGTCCCTGCTCGCCACCGCTCTGTACATTGCCATAGATGCCATCGGTGTTGATGTCTGCAGGACGTTCGTAGTTTTTGAATAGCGAGCAACTGCTTAGCAGAACGGTTGCCAATGCTACTTTCAGAATATTTGATGTTCGCATAATGAATTTTATACCTGAAATGTTATTTGTTTTTGTTAGCTTCTTCTTTCTCTCTGAGTGAACGCTCGCGCTCCTTTATGAATTGCTGGTCGGCCTCTTCCAACATAACGGGGCGGATACGCTCCTGTAAATACTCGAAGATGATGAAGAAGAGGGGTACAGTAAACAGAATGGCCAGTGTTCCTACCGTCATACCGCCAATTACGCCAATACCGATGGTACGGTTACCATTGGCTCCGGCACCTGTAGCGAATACCAGAGGAATCATACCGAAGATCATAGTCAGAACGGTCATGAGGATAGGACGCAGACGAGCCTCAGCAGCTGCGAAGGCAGCCTCCACGATACCCATTCCCTTACGACGGCGTTCCAGGGCGAACTCGGTAATAAGAATGGCTGTCTTTGCCAACAGACCAATCAACATGATTACACCTGTCTGCAGGTAGATGTTGTTCTCGATCTGACCCAGGAACAACAAACGTCCTATAGGCATAGCCTGTCCATTCATGGTGATTGTCCAGTTGAAGCCTGTGTTCCACAGCCATGCAAATCCGTATGTTCCCATCAGACCTGCAGGAACAGAGAGGATAACGGCAAAGGGAATCAGGAAGCTCTCGTACAGACAGCTCAGAATCAAGAATATCAGAATCACACAGATAGCATAGGTGAGGTAAGTGTCATAGCTGCCTATGGTCTGTGCCTCCTCGCGTGCCATACCACCGTACTCGTAGCTGTAGCCTTCGGGGAAGACCTCCTTGTGCACCTGCTCGATAACCTTCATCACCTCGGTGTTACTGATACCTGTGTTGGGAGCAACGTTCACGGAAATAGAACTAAACAGGTTGAAACGGTTATCAATCTCAGGACCAAGGATGGGCTTCAGCGTTACGAACTGGCTGAGTGGTGCCATCTTGCCCTGGTTGCGGATGAACATATTGTTGAGGTCATCTTCTGTGGTTCTTGCCTGAGGATTGCTCTGCAGCATCACACGGTACACCTTGCTGAACTGGTTCATGTTACTGATGTATGAACCACCGCAATAGCTTGCCAAGGCATTCAGTACCGTAGTGGGTGAGATACCCGCACGTTTGCATTGTGCGGCATCAACATCAACCTGGAACTGGGGGAAGTTGCGTTCGTAGGTAGTGATACAACGTCCTACCTCGGGGTGCTCGCCCAGTTTGTTGATGAACTGCTTGGTATAGTTGAAGAATACCTCCTTGTCAGCTGTTCCTGTCTTATCCTGCAACTGCAGCTCGATAGAACCCATACCATAGCCGGGAATCATACCAGGTTCGAATACAAAGCACTGAGCCTCGGGAATCTCCTTCAGCAGACGAGCATTTAACTTGGCATTTGCCACCATGGTGCTGGTACTCATCATATTATCCAAAGGATGATAATTCATCAATGCCACGGCAGTGACTGCTGTTATGCATGCAAAGACGATGGCTTTCTTGCCAATCTTCTTCTTGTTGAAAAGACTGCGGATGAATACTATCAGGGCAACAACGAAGGCCAGGACGGCAAGTGTTACGAATCCGAATCCCAATCCGTATTGACGCTCGCCCCAAGGCTTCATACGTATAACTGACATACCGTATGAGGTACCCTGACCCGACATGAATCCATAACCGGCAACCTTGGTGTATTCCTTAACCTCGGGCACTTCTTCAATAATCTTTTGTGCCTTGTTCAACACCTTGTAGGTAGATGCTACGTTGCTACCGGGAACAGCACTGACGTTCATCATGCAGACGCCTTGGTCCTCACTTGGTACCAAACCGCCGGGCAGATGACTGGCAAAGAACAGTACGCCAACAATGGCTACTGCCAGGGCACCGAAGCTGATGTAATATCTAACCTTGCGTGAAACCATTCGACGCAGAATGTTGGCATATTTCTCCATCATGGCTGAGTAAGTAGCCTCGTATGCCAGACGTGTACGGTAGTTGATAGCTCCGAAGAAGCCCTTACGACGTTCCTCGCTGGCGGGACGCATCATCATCGCACAGAGGGCGGGGCAGAGCACTAATGCGCTGACACATGACAGACCGACGGCAGTTGCCAGGGTTACGCCAAACTGTGTATAGAAGATACCTGCGGTACCACCTGTGAAACTAACAGGGATAAATACAGCCATAAACACAAAGGTACAAGAGATAACAGCCATTGTAACGTCACTCATGGCATCCTTCGTAGCCTGGTAGGGGCTGGTATATCCAGCATCGAATTTGGCCTGAACTGCCTCTACCACTACAATGGCATCGTCCACTACCGTACCGATTGCCAATACAAGGGCAAACAATGTCAGCAGGTTAAGCGTAAATCCGGCTATTGAAAGGCAGGCAAAGGTTCCTACCAATGATACAATGATTGAAATAGAGGGGATGATGGTAGCCCTGAAGTCTTGTAGGAAGAAGTAAACTACCAATACCACCAGGAAGATGGCTACGAACAGTGTCTCCTCTACGTTGGCAATAGAAGCCATAAGGAAGTCGTTGCTGGACATCATCTTGATGAACTTCATGCCCTTTGGCAGCTCCTTACCTAGTTCATCCAACTTGGCGCTGACACGGTCGTTGGTCTCCTTGGCATTGGCTCCTGCCAACTGGAAACAGAGGAATGTTACACCAGGATGACCGTTAGCCTCGCCGTGGAATGAATAGCTGATAGCACCCAGCTCTACATCCGCAATATCCTTCAGACGCAGAATAGTACCATCAGCATTGGCACGGATGACAATATCCTCGAACTCGGAAACTTCCTTCAGACGACCCTTATATTTCAGTGTGTACTGGTAGTAGTTGTCGACACCGTCACCATGTGAACCGTTCACAGGCTTCTCACCCAACTGACCGGCAGGAGACTCCAAGTTCTGCTCTGCCATAGCAGAAGTAATATCGTCAGGTACAACACCGTACTGTGCCATCAGTTCAGGCTTCATCCAGATACGTAGTGAGTAAGTTCCACCCAACAGCATCACATCACCTACACCCTCTACACGCTTGATCTGGGGAAGGACGTTAATGTCCAGATAGTTGGAGATAAAGTCCTCATCGTAAGTTCCGTCCTCGCTGACCAGACAGTCAATCTGCAGGAATGATGTCTGTCTCTTGGTTGTGGAGACACCGATTCGGGTAACTTCCTGTGGCAGCAGACCTTGTACACGGCTTACGCGGTTCTGAACGTTTACGGCAGCCATATCGGGGTCTGTACCCTGCTTGAAGACAACGTTTATGGTGGCAGAGCCGGCATTGGTAGCCGTACTGCTCATGTACAACATATTCTCTACACCGTTGATACCCTCCTCCAGAGGCTGGATAACGGCTTTCATTACGGCATCAGCGCTGGCACCCGTATAGGTGGCGCTAACAGATACGGTTGGAGGAGCAATATCCGGGTACTGCTCCAAAGGAAGGGTGGTGTAGGATATTACACCCACCAACAGAATCATAATGGCTATTGAAATGGCCATTACCGGTCTTTTGATAAATATATTTCCTTTCATGAAAAACTTTCCTTATTTGTAATCTTGTTTATTAGGCGATCAATCCTTGTTTGGCTTAACGTCCTGGCCGTCCTTCAACATACCAGCACCTTCGGCTACTATGATGTCACCAACCTTCAAACCTTCCTTAATCACGTATTCCTTGCCATTAGCGTGTGGCTCGGTTACAACGAGCTGCTCGTGTGCAATGTTGTTCTTGTCAACAAGATAGACTTTGAATTTATCCTGAATCTGTACGGTAGCTGTTGTAGGAATTACAATCTTGTTTTTGTAGATGGTGGGGATAACCACATATCCTGTGCTTCCGCTATGAAGTAACTTCTCGGGGTTGTCAAAGACGGCACGAACCTGAACGGTACCTGTTGTGCGGTCAACGACACCACTTACACTCTCTACCTTTCCGGTATGCTTGTATTCGCTGCCGTCAACAAGCAATAGTTTAATCTCCGGCATGGCGCTGACAGCAGCCTCTGCACTTCCGCTTTCACGAGTCATGTTCAGCAGCTGAGCCTCGTTGATAGAGAAGTAAACGTACATCTGGTTGTTGTCGCTGACAGTTGTAAGGGGTTGACCCATGCTGGGACTAACCAAAGCACCCTGACGGTAGGGGAGTGTTCCCACAATACCATTTGAGGGACTCTTGACAACTGTGTAGCTGAGGTTGTTGCGGGCATTGACAACCTGTGCCTGTGCCTGTGCTAACACGGCCTTAGCTGTCTGCAGGGAATTATTGGCTTTCTGGATGTCAAACTCGCTGACTACATGCTGGTCAAAGAGTTGTTTCTTGCTGTCGTATTCCAACTGTGATGTTGCCAACTGAGCCTTTGCTGACTCTAAAGATGCCAATGCAGTGTTCAATGCAGCCTGATAAGGAACCTGGTCAATGATGAACAGAGGCTGGCCGGCTTTTACAACCTGACCTTCTGTTACACAGAGCTTGGTCAGTGTACCGCTCACCTGTGGCATAATGTCAATATCCTGTCGTCCACGTATAGTGGCACTATATTTTGTGTTCATGGTAACATCTTTGGTGGTAACCTTCATTGTCTCGAAGTTTGCTGATGGCATCTGTCTTTGTGAATTGTTGCTGCATGAAGAAAGAATGCTTGCAGCTACTGTGCCAAGAACTGTAATGTACTTCAAATTCATTTTCATATGTTATCTGTTTTGATTGTTATTTTCACCTGTTAAGTCTAAATCGGGTGCAAAGGTACGACTTTTTGCAATATTATGGGGTTGCGTTTTTGAATTAGTATAAATAATTGTAATTATTTAACAATATTCATCCTTCGTATATGTACAAAAAAAGAGCGCATAATTTGTTTTATGCGCTCTGTATTATATGTATTCTTGAGTTGGATTAAGAATTCATACTAACCAGGAATTCCTCGTTTGTCTTAGTGTGTTCCAACCTTGATTTCACTTCGTTCATTGCCTCGATGGAGTTCATGTCGCTCAGGAACTTGCGCAGAATCCACATACGGTCCAGTGTCATCTTGTCTTGCAGCAAGTCGTCTCTACGTGTGCTGCTGGCAACAATGTTAACAGCAGGGAAGATACGCTTGTTGCTGAGCATGCGGTCGAGCTGCAATTCCATGTTACCTGTACCCTTGAACTCCTCGAAGATAACTTCGTCCATCTTGCTACCTGTATCCGTAAGGGCTGTGGCAATGATGGTAAGACTTCCGCCGTTCTCTATGTTACGGGCAGCTCCGAAGAAACGCTTGGGTTTGTGAAGGGCGTTGGCATCCACACCACCACTCAGCACTTTTCCGCTGGCAGGTGATACGGTATTGTATGCACGTGCAAGACGTGTAATTGAATCCAGGAAGATAACCACATCGTGTCCGCATTCTACCATTCGCTTGGCCTTCTCCAAAACAATTCCTGCAATCTTGACGTGGCGTTCAGCAGGCTCGTCGAAGGTGCTGGCGATAACCTCTGCCTTTACGGTTCGAGCCATATCTGTTACCTCCTCGGGACGTTCGTCTATGAGCAGCATAATCAGGTAAGCCTCTGGGTGATTGGCGGCAATGGCATTTGCAATGTCCTTCATAAGAATGGTCTTACCAGTCTTGGGCTGAGCTACAATCAGTGCGCGCTGTCCCTTACCAATTGGGGCAAAGAGATCAACGACACGTGCCGACATGGTATCGTTCACTCCGTTGCAAAGCTGGAATTTCTCGTCGGGGAAGAGGGGGGTGAGGTTCTCAAACGGACTGCGGTCTCTTACTACATCGGGGTTGCAGCCGTTGATGGTCTCAACCTTTATGAGGGGGAAGTATTTCTCGCTTTCACGTGGAGGTCTTACGGGACCTTCAATTACGTCACCGGTTTTCAGTCCGTATTGACGGATTATCTGTGAGCTTACATAAATATCATCGGGACTGCTCAGGTAGTTATAGTCGCTGCTGCGCAGGAAACCGAATCCCTCATTCATGACTTCCAGAACACCCTCTCCACGGATATTCTCTCCGAAGTCGTATTTCTCTTCTTCTTTTTGCTGAACAGGTCTTTCTATTTCGGGAAGGTCGTCAATTATGCGAGTATCTGATTCAGGTCGGCGAGTGGGTAAGATGCTTGTGGCTGCCATCTCAACCTGCTCCTCTAATTTGGGAATATCCTGAAGGATGATGAAGTCCTCTCCTGTACTGAAGAATTTTTTTACCATCTCCTCGGTAATCTCCTGTTCTTCTGGCTCTTTTGCTATGTCTTGAACAGGTTCTTTTATGGGTTCCTGAATAGGCTCTGGCTGTTTCTCTTCTTCCTGTGCTTTAGCCAGCTGTGCCTTAGCTTCGGCTTTGGTTTCTCCTATTCTCTTTCTTTTCTTCTTAACGGGAGCTTCCTCTTCTGCAACAGGGGCTTTTGTATCCTCGGCTTTTGCTGTTTCCTGAGGGGCTTCTGCCTTTTCTGCTGCCTTTGTTGTTTTCTCTGTGGCGGAAGCTTTTTTGCGGGTAGTCTTCTTCTCGGTAGTCTTTACCTCAGTGCTTTCCTCTTCTTTTTCTACCTTTTCAGCTTTCTCCTTTTTCTTGGCAGCAGGTTTTTCTTTTTCTGTCTTTTTGCGTGTAGTTTTCTTTTTCTCTGTGCTCTCAACAGGTTGCACAGATTCAGCGTCTATGATGTTGTAGATTAGTTCTGTCTGGTCGCTGATAACCTTCACGCCCAATGATTTGGCAAGTGCAGCCAATTCGTCAGAACTCATACTTTCCAGTTCGTTCTTCTTATGCATAGTTTTTATGCTTAATGTTTTATAAAATAATAAGGTGTAGGATAATTTAGATAGGTGCCCGATTGGGGCGTATCTTTCAAAAATCACTGCAAAGTTATGGTAAAACCTTTTATCTTCCAAATATTCCGCGTGAAATTATTTTAATAATCCGCTGTTTTTAACTACTTTTGCAGAAAATTTCACATGGTTTCATATTTACAGGTTCAGAATTTAACTCGCAGAGTAGGGGACCGTACTCTGTTCCAGAATCTGTCTTTCAGCATTGCAGAGAGGCAGAAAGTGGGTCTTATTGCGCAGAACGGAACAGGTAAAAGTACATTGTTGAATATTCTGGCAGGTAAGGATACGGCAGACGAGGGTAATGTTATCTACCATAATGATCTTCGCATTGGCTATCTGGAGCAGGCGCCTCACTATCCGATGGATATGACTGTGCTGGAGGCTTGCTTCTGGCATGGCAACGAGACCACTAACCTGATTCGTGAATATGAGCATTGTATGGCTACTCCAGGGAATCCCGGACTTCAGGAGATTCTTGATAAGATGGACCATCAGAAGGCATGGGATTATGAGAACCGCAGTAAGACTATTCTTTCGAAATTATCCATCACCGAATTTCATAAGCCTCTGTGTCAGCTTTCGGGTGGTCAGTTGAAGCGTGTGGCTTTAGCCAATGTGCTGATTATGGAACCAGACTTCCTGATTCTGGATGAGCCTACCAACCATCTTGACATTCAGATGATAGAATGGCTGGAAGGGTACCTGAACAGGAGCAATATTACCCTCCTTATGGTGACGCACGACAGGTATTTTCTGGATAATATCTGTTCCGTGATTTTAGAATTGGATGATGAGACCGTTTATACCTATAGGGGGAATTACAGCTACTACTTAGAGAAACGTCAAGAGCGCATAGATGTGGCCCGTTCTGAGATTACACGTGCCAATAACCTCTATCGTACCGAACTGGACTGGATGCGTCGTCAACCTCAGGCTCGTGGTCACAAGGCCCGTTACCGTGAGGAAGCTTTCTACGAGTTGGAGAAGGTCGCCAAGAAACGCATAGAGGAACAGCAGGTTCGTCTGGAGATGAAAAGCGCTTATATCGGTAGCAAGATTTTCGAGGCTGAGTATGTAAGCAAGAAGTTTCCTCTGAAAGATCCGACTTCCACTGCTACTGAGAAAGTTATCCTAAAGGATTTCTATTATAACTTCTCACGATATGAGAAGATGGGCATTGTAGGCGGTAACGGCACGGGAAAGAGTACATTCGTGAAGATGCTTCTGGGCGAGGTAAAACCTGACTCTGGTAGATTTGTTATTGGTGAGACAGTAAAGTTCGGCTATTACAGTCAGGATGGCATGCAGTTTGATGAGCAGATGAAGGTTATTGATGCCGTGCGCCGTATTGCAGAATTCGTGGATCTTGGCGGTGGTCGTCACCTGTCTGCTATGCAGTTCTTGCAGCATTTCATGTTCACACCTCTGCAGCAACAGAATTACATCTATAAACTCTCTGGTGGTGAGAAGCGCAGGCTGCATCTTTGTACCGTGTTGATGCAGAATCCCAACTTCTTGGTGCTGGATGAGCCAACTAATGACCTTGATATCGTTACCTTGCAGATTCTGGAACAATACCTGCAAGATTTTCATGGCTGTGTGATTGTTGTCAGTCACGACCGCTATTTCATGGACAAGGTGGTAGACCATCTTCTTGTCTTCAATGGTGAGGGTGATATAAAGGATTTCCCTGGTAACTATTCCCAATACCGCGAATGGGAGAAATTGGAGGAGCGTAAACCAGAACCCGTTTCCAAGACATCGCAAGTTGCAGCTCCCTCAAAGGCTAAACCCCGAGACGACCAGAAAAGAAAGCTTACCTTTAAGGAAAAGCAGGAGTTTGCGCAGTTGGAGCAGGATATAGAACGTCTGGAAGCGGAGAAAACCCAAATAGAATCATCATTGAGTAGTGGTACTATAAGCGTTGATAAGATAACAGAGTTGAGTAAGCGCTTACCAAAGCTTATGGAAGAACTCGATGAGAAATCCATGCGCTGGTTGGAACTTAGCGAGTGGGCTTAATTTCAATATTTTTTTTGCTAATACTTGTTTTCTTGCAAAAATCTTTGTTAATTTGCAAAGTTTTGTGTGAAAAAAGTATTAACCAATGGTAAGAAAATTATTAAACATTATTCTTTTGCTTTGTTGCAGCTCACCTCTTCTGGCAGACATCAATGTTTTGCCTAAATGGGCATTAGGTGGCTTTGAACGCCCCGAAGGAGTTAATCCACTTGTCAGTCCTGTTGAAAATACATTGTTCCTTTGTCCAATGTCGGGAACAAAGGTAAAGTGGGAATGTGCAGATACGTTCAACCCTGCTGCTGTGGAGAAAGACGGCAAGGTGTGCGTGTTGTATCGTGCCGAAGATAATCCGAATGTTGGAATCGGTAGAAGGACGTCGCGTATAGGTTATGTGGAAAGTGCTGATGGTATATCAATCGACTACCGGCAGAAGACTCCTGTAATGTTCCCTGATTCTTCTGCTATGTCTATGAAATACGAATGGACAGGCGGTTGTGAGGATCCTCGTGTTGTAGAGGCAGAGGTGGATGGTAAGTCCTTGTATGTGATGACGTACACAGCTTATGACCGCAAGACAGCCCGCCTGAGTGTAGCTACCAGTCTGGACTTACAGAAGTGGACGCATCACGGACCTTGTTTCCAGAAAGCATACGATGGTAAGTTCAATACCTTGTTCTGTAAATCCGGCTCTATTCTTACTACAGTTAAAGACGGACGTTTGCAGGCTTGCAAGGTGAAGGTGAATAATGAGATGAAATACCTTATGTATTGGGGTGAATATGCAGTCTATGCTGCTGTCAGTGATAACCTTGTTGACTGGACACCATTGGTTGATGCTGATGGCAATCTGATTGCGTTGGCAAAGCCCAGAAACGGTCATTTCGATAGCACAATGACGGAGTGCGGTCCCCCAGCCGTTATGACTGAGGATGGTATTATACTAATATATAATGGTAAGAACAAGAGTGGTTCAAGCGGCGATACCAGCTTGGCTGCCGGGACTTATTCTGCAGGTCAGATGCTCTTCAGCAAGGATAATCCCCTAAAGTTGATTGACAGGTTGGACAAACCATTCTTCCGCCCCATGGCATCGTTCGAGAAGAGTGGCCAGTATGCTGCCGGAACGGTATTCGTGGAAGGTTTGGTATATCATCAGGGGAAGTATTTCCTTTATTATGGATGTGCAGATTCCTTTGTGGGCGTTGCTGTATATGACCCTGAGAAATCTAGTCATGCGGGAGATCCTTTGCCCACGGTCGAGATACCAGAGGGTGTTGTGAATCAATGGACATCGGTAAACAGTGGGAAGATGCGTTGCTTCGTTAATTCCTATAGCGGTTGTACCAAAGAGAGCGAGGGGCCTGCAAACCTGAATGCCAGCTATCTTTATCCTAACGCCAAGTGGTGTGATACCAGTACGGCTAATCCTTGGGTGGTGATGGAGTTTACTGGTATTTACAATATCAATAGGGTTGTTGTTAGGGATGTGGGTCAGCATGAGTCAAACTGCGGCAACGTGCCTGAATGGTGGGTGTACACCCGTATCAACACAACTGATGAATGGAAACTTGTGGCACACGAAGACAATGTGGCAGGTAAGGATATAAAGGATGTTACGTTCCCTGCGGTAGAAGCCCGATATGTTAAGCTTGTCTTTACACGCGGCATACGTCCTTCTGGTGAGGCAGACAACGCCATCCGATTATACGGATGTGATATTTACGGTCAGTTTGTCAGGGATATCAGCAGAGCAGACGGGATGATAGGAGTGGGTAAGACGGTATTGTTGTCTTACGATGTATCCACACAACTGGGTTCTCCGCTGAACCTGCTTACAGGGGCTGCAGATAAGAGCCGGGCATGGAATCCCTCGAAGGGAGTGCCTGGGTCTGATCCATTCAGGTACGTATTGATAGATTTAGAGAAGTCTTATGATGTAAAACGTTTTCAACTCTATGACGCCAAAAGCCTAGATGCATCTGCAACGAATATGGACGCTTATCAGATCTTCTTGTCTGACGAGTGCCCTGACCTTTCACTTATTTCTCCTTCAGGCGACGAGAATGAATGTTGGACGAAGGTTGCCGATAAGAAGAGTGTAGGTTCAAGCAGTAAGAAGCTGCTAGTTCTTTCTACTCCAACAAGATGTCGCTTTGTCAAGTTGGTATTTCCCCGTACTAGCGAGTCTATGAATGCCGTTGCCGCTCCAGCCTTGTATGCCCTTCAGGTTTATGGGACAGAAGCAGAGTCAGCGGATGCGTTGGCAATTCATAATTCTCAATTCAAGATTCAAAATGATGGTAACGAGTACGACTTGACGGGTCGTAGATACAACTCGTCTTATGCCAGACATGGCATCTATGTAAAGGGAAATCGCAAGGTACTGAAATAAGCTCTTTACGACATAATCTTGCAGAAGAAACCTAACTTGTATAGCTTAAAGATCAGCAGTGATGGTTTCTCGCCAAGAAGGTTCTGCTTCATCTTGTTCTTGCTTACATCGAAGAGCCATACCATAAGTCCTTTGAGGTGACATTTCTTAAGGCAAAGGGCAATGGCAGAAATGGTGATTCTTCGTTGTACTTTTTCTTCCAGTCTTGAGAGCGTAAAGAGAGAAGTCTTTACCTTGCGGAGGTAGGAAGGTGTATTTTCTAATCCTGTGTGGATTAGTTTATTGTCGATGTGCAAAATAGGTATTTTGCGATCTTTTAATTCCAATCCAAACAGAGAATCTTCGTGTCCATAATCGCAAATCTCATTGCAGAATTGTATTTGCATGAACAGATCGCGCAGAATCATAAAGTTAAAGGTAGTGAACTGTGCATAAGGATGTCTCTTTCTTTTCTTTAATGATTTCTTTCGCTCAGCATGTACCTCGTATTTGTAACGGAGTGCTTTATCCTTTGAGGGACAACTGTCATAGTTACCTGTTCCGCCGCAAATTACCTGATTACCTTCTGTCAGGTTCATGTATGAGGCTATGAAATCCTTGCTCTTAACTTGAGCATCACTATCTATAAAAAGAATCCATTCACCCTGAGCCATCTCTGCAAGCAGATTGCGTATCTTGGCACGTCCTAAATTCATCTTAGCCTGCCAGTAGCGACATTGTGGGAGCTGAGCTATGCTGGCATTGTTATCACGAATGGGGATAGCGGTGCTGCCGTCATCTGCCACTAAGATTTCAGCATCCTGAGGAAGCTGCTCCAAGAGGTCATGCACTAACTGCGTGCAGTCTTGGTTGAAGGTTGGAATCAATATAGATAGTTTCATGCCGCAAATATAAGAATAAGTAAGCGAAAAAACAAAATTTCTTTTGTATTCTGCTCACTTATTCGTACTTTTGCAGTCGTTATGGCACCATTAGCAGAAAGAATGCGTCCGCTTACGCTTGACGATTATGTCGGGCAACAGCATCTGGTAGGTCCGGGTGCTGTATTGCGTCGTATGATAGAGGGCGGACGGTTGAGCAGTTTCATTCTGTGGGGCCCTCCAGGCGTAGGAAAGACAACACTTGCTACCATCATAGCTCATCAGTTACAGACTCCCTTTTATACCTTGAGTGCTGTTACCAGTGGTGTCAAGGAGGTCAGGGATGTAATAGAAAAGGCAAAGGGGAACAGGTTCTTCAATACGGCAACTCCTATTCTTTTTATTGATGAAATCCATAGGTTCAGTAAATCACAGCAAGATTCATTGTTGGGAGCTGTTGAACAGGGAGTTGTCACGCTGATAGGTGCCACAACAGAGAATCCTTCGTTCGAAGTGATAAGACCTCTCCTGAGCCGTTGTCAGGTCTATACCTTGAAGCCTCTGGAGCAGGAGGACCTAATGGCATTGGTTGAGAGGGTAACCACGCAAGACGCTATTCTAAAGCAGAAGCCGTTTGATATACAAGAGACAGCCGCATTGATGCGATATAGCGGAGGTGATGCCCGTAAACTTTTGAATATCATAGAGCTGCTATATGAGTCAGCAGAGAAGGACGATAAGGTGGTGGTTACCGACCAGATTGTAGCAGAACGCCTTCAGCAGAATCCTTTGGCGTATGATAAGGACGGCGAGATGCACTATGATATTATCTCAGCCTTCATAAAGAGTATCAGAGGCAGCGATCCTGATGCCGCCATCTATTGGCTGGCAAGGATGATAGAAGGGGGCGAAGATCCTGCTTTCATAGCCAGAAGACTGGTGATTAGTGCCAGCGAGGACATAGGCCTTGCCAATCCCAATGCTTTGTTACTTGCCAATGCAGCCTTTGATGCTGTCATGAAAATAGGATGGCCCGAGGGACGTATCCCTTTGGCTGAGGCAACTATCTATCTGGCTACCAGTCCTAAGAGTAACTCAGCATATAAGGCAATCAATGATGCCTTGCAGAAAGTACAGCAGACGGGCAACCAGCCTGTTCCTTTGCACTTGCGCAATGCTCCTACCAAACTGATGGAACAGTTGGGGTATAGCGAGGGCTACAAATATGCTCATGATTACGAGGGTCACTTTGTAGAGCAGCAGTTCCTGCCCGATGATTTGCAGGGGATGCGACTCTGGCATGCACAGCCGAATCCTTCAGAGGATAAACTCCTACAGCGTATGATTCAATGTTGGGGAGAGAGGTTTAAAAGTTGAGAGGTTATTGGTTGAGGCCGCTTTACGACATTTCGATACATCGTTATAACGTTATTACGATAATCTTTGCGGCCCAATTCTTAATTGGAAATATGAATTAAACAATATATTATGGCAAAGAAAATACTTCTTTTAGGTTCAGGCGAGTTGGGCAAGGAATTTGTGATTGCCTGCAAGCGTAAAGGACAATACGTAGTGGCATGTGACAAATATGATAATGCACCTGCTATGCAAGTAGCTGATGAGCGTAGGGTGTTCAGTATGTTGGATGGCGATGCATTGCAGAAAGTAGTTGAAGAGGTAAAACCCGATATCATTGTCCCTGAGATTGAGGCCATTCGTACAGAGAAGCTTTATGATTTTGAGAAAGCCGGTATTCATGTTGTGCCCAGTGCCAAGGCTGTTAACTACACTATGAACCGTAAGGCTATTCGTGAGTTAGCTCATACAGAACTGGGCCTAAAGACTGCCAACTATCTTTATGCCAGCACCTTCGAGGAGTTGAAGGCTGCTGCAGATAAGATTGGTTTCCCCTGTATCATCAAGCCTTTGATGAGTAGTAGTGGTCATGGTCAGAGCAAGGTAGATACTGCCAGCGAGTTGGAGAAAGCATGGGAGAATGCCTGTGGCGGAAGTCGTGGTGATATCATGGAGGTTATTGTTGAGCAGTTCATTCCCTTTGACTACGAGATAACACTGCTTACTGTTACGCAGAAGAATGGTCCTACATTGTTCTGTGCTCCTATCGGCCATGTTCAGAAAGGTGGTGATTATCGCGAGAGCTTCCAGCCTCGTGCCATGAAGCCAGAGCATCTGAAGACGGCTCAGCAGATGGCAGAGAAGGTGACGGCTGCTCTTACAGGTGCCGGCATCTGGGGTGTTGAGTTCTTTGTAAGTGAAAAGGAGGGCGTTATCTTCAGCGAGCTGAGTCCTCGTCCACATGATACAGGAATGGTAACCTTAGCTGGAACTCAGAATCTGAGCGAGTTTGAGTTGCATTGTCGTGCTGTCTTGGGTCTTCCTATTCCAGAGATTACACAGGAGCGTCAGGGAGCATCAGCTGTTATCCTCTCGCCTGTGGAAACAACAAATCCCCAATATGATGGTATGGAAGATGTCTGTGCTGCACAGCGTACTTATCTGCGTATCTTTGGTAAGCCAGAGGCTCATGTGGGTCGTAGAATGGGTGTGGTAGTATGCTGGGATGAACCAACTGCTTCTCAGGAAGCCTTGCGTGATAAGTGCAAGAGTCTGGCAGCCAAGGTGGTTGTACGTTAAAGCTTAGAAGAGAAAGACATTACAATATCCTGTAGTTCCTCATCCGTAAGGGTGGGGAACTTTTCTTTTATAGTCTCCTTAAAGGCAGATATGGCCTTAGCCTTCATCTGCTGTTTCCCCATCTTTATGCCACTTGCAATAGGCGTAGATGGGAGTAATGCTCTGTTGAAATTTCCGTCGCTCATTATTTTATTCTCTAATCTCTAATCTCTAATCTCTAATCCCTAATCCCTAATCCTTTCTCAGAATGTTCCATAAGCACATGCTCAACATCTTCCTTCTTGTCTGTCAGGGTTAGAATCAGATTCTTGTAAATGCCTCTTTCTGTAAGATCCATTATCAGAGGCCATACAGGTACTTCTTTTGTCCAGAATTCTGTGCCAAGGAATACCATAGGGCTTGCGTACCCGAAGGTCAGATAGTGGTTCTGTACAGCTTCCTGGAATATTTCCTGTAGGGTTCCGGCACTGCCTGGTGTGTAGATGATACCACCTTTGGCAATTGTCAGGATGCCGTCTTCGCGTATGCTGTTGTCAAAGTATTTGGCAATATGTGTGGCTAATGGAGTTGATGGTTCGTGACCATAGAGCCAAGTGGGGATCCCCAGACTCTTGAACTCGTTTTGTGGGAAGCGGTCGTGTACGCGCCATGCCGTCTCTAACCAACCCTCGTCAGTGTACATGGGTGCTGTTGCCATTATATGCAATGCATCTTGCAGCTCCAGCTCATTGCGTCCTGCCATCCATGCTCCCAGATGAGTTGCTTCCATAGCTCCTGGTCCTCCTCCAGATATCATCAGAAATCCTTTTTCTGTAAGGTGTTTACTCAGGTGTGCAACTTGTCTGTAGGCAACATCGCAACGCGAAAGGCTGTGTCCGCCCATGATACCTACCAACCGGCGCTCGTTATAATTGGAGAGGAAGTCGTGAAGGCAATCAGAGATGCTATGGTCATGCAGCGAACGAGCCAATGTTTCTTTAACATCAGTAGGGTGCTTGCCCATCTTCAGATAGTGTTTGTAAACACGACCGTCAAAGCATGTTTCGTATGAACCTTTAACGGCAGGGCTGTATCCTTCGTATAGTTCCTCTGGGGAATATAGGTGATTGCGGTATCTGAATGTCTCACCCATATCGGGAAGGAACAGGCAGTCCTTGCTTCTCTTCTTAAGGCCCATCGGCAACTGGCAGCCTATAAAAATGCAATCTTTGTATGTGTGCTTGAGAGCAGCCTCTGTCTCAGTCGTCAGGTTCAGGCTTTGGAAGGCACATCGCCTTATCTCTTCGTTTTCCTGACTTAAAGTCTGGGCAAGTTGCCACTCGTCTTTTATCTGCCTATATGATTCTTTCATGAACTTCTTTATGGCAAGTTTCCCTACCTTATTATATAAATGTCTCACAAAAGTACAATTTTTAGTGTTTATATGCTATGTTTTTGTCTGAAAAAATGTAACTTTACACAGATTTAGACAGAATAACAACCTAACTTGAATTTTTATGAAGAAATATTTTTTAATTGCATTTGCCGTTTTCTTTTCCCTTTTCTCATATGCGAAGTCCTCAGCCAAGCAGCCTGTGGATATCCGTTGGGCAACTTTTAATATCCGTTGTATTAGTAAGGATGATTACAAGATTGACTGTGGTTGGGATCAGCGTAAGGAACGTGTTGTCAAATATCTTTTAGACAATCAGATAGACATCTGTGGAATGCAAGAGGTAACAGCTGAGCAATTCGACTATCTGCGTGCTAACCTGAAGAAATACGATTGCGTAGGCGTGGGTCGTACCGATGGCAAGCGAAAGGGCGAAGCAACTCCCGTCTTCTTCCGTAAGGACAAGTATAAGGCTCTTGACAAGGGAAACTTCTGGTTGTCAGAAACCCCTGATGTGGTAGGTTCAAAGGGCTGGGATGCTGCATTGGAGCGTGTTGCCAGTTGGGTGAAATTGAAGGACAAGAAGACGGGCAGGATATTCATGGCAGTAAATACTCACCTTGACCATGTGGGTAAGGTAGCCCGTCGTGAGAGTGCCAAACTTATTATGCGTAAGATTCAGGAGATTGTAGGAGATAATCCCGCTGTAGTAACTGGCGACTTCAACGTTACAGAGCAGGATGAGGCTTATACCACAATGATAAGCAATGAGTTCAAGATGAATGACGCCTATTACATGACGGAGAATAACACTGGCGTTACGTTTACGTGGCATGATTTCTGCCGTATCCCAGCAGAAAAGGCAGAGAAGATAGACTACATCTTTATAACTCCCACTATTAAGGTCTCTCATACACATATCGAGCCTACTCATAAGGAGGCTCAGCTTACAGACCATAACCCTCACTGGGCCGACCTGGAGTTGTAAATCTCAGATTTATATTTAATTAACATCTTTGTATTCTTTTATTTTGTATCTTTGCCGCCGAAAAACAAGTTTAAAGATTATGAAAGAAGATAAGAAAATAAATTTCTCTATTGAGTCAGTTCAGGACCTGAATTCATCTAATATCTGGTCTTTGTCTGCTGAGCAGATAGGTGCTATGTGGGAGAAGGAACGCGAAGAAGAAGACTTCTCTATTGTAGAGGAGAAACTTTTGAACGTAATCCGTTTGGCTTTTGAGGTGGTTCACTTCAACGAAGAAGATGAGCGCGAAGTTGCAAAATACAACAATCTGAATTGGGTTAGATTTCATCATTGCAAGGAAGGAAAGGGCTGTGTTGCTATCCGCAGGAAGACAATTACCCGTGTTACCGACCTTAGCTATGAGAATGTAAAGCACATCTCAGCTCCCGTCTTGCTTGATTTGATCGACAAGAACTTTGGTGGTGGATGGGATTCTATCTCTCTTGCGCTGAAGGATATTATAGAGAGTGGCTTTGATATCAGCACTACTCAGTTGCCTGCAAGCCGTATTCATGCCCCAGGCGGTACACTTGAGAAGAAAGTAGCTCAGGGTTATGATGTGCTGGAGATTGTAAAGGGTACATGGATTGAGGCTATCTTTGCCAAGAAAAAAGACCCTGTAGAGAAATTGAAGATTGAACCTTCTCGTAAGGAATACGATGAGGATGGCAATCCTATCTATGATGAGGAAAATGAGGAGAATGACGACAATATGGATGATGATGAGTCCGAAGATTCAGATGACACATTCTACAGCAGTTATTCAGAAGAGGCTGAGGTGAAGGCAGAGGATGATGAAGGCTTCCCTTTGGAAGAGGAATAAGGGAAACATATAGTCCGCACCCTACGGAAAAACTATAAAGAGGCAACCTTTTCTGGTTGCCTCTTTTATTTGGTATTTGCTCTTCTTCTGAATTCAGAGCAGACAATGCTGGTGGCAATAGCCACATTCAGGCTTTCTGTTGTCTTGGCTCCTATGGGATAGTTGGGGATAAAGAGCTTCTGTGTAACAAGGCTCCTAATGGCTTCCGAAAGTCCCTTCCCTTCATTGCCCATTACAATGTAGCCGTTCTGACCCAGTTCCTGCTCGTAGATATTCTTTCCGTCCAGCAATGTACCGTAGATGGGCGTGCTGCCTTGTTGGAACAGTTCATTTAGATTTGTGTAATGAACCTTTACTCGTGCCAATGCACCCATTGTGGCTTGCACGGCTTTGGGGTTATAGACATCTACGGTATCCTCTGAACAGATAACATGGTGGATGCCAAACCAATCGGCAATTCTTAGGATGGTACCCATGTTCCCGGGGTCCTGAACGCCGTCTAATGCCAGACATAGTTCATGCTGGGCAGTTTCCGGGTTGAATTGATGCTTAGGGATAGGGAAGAGGGCTATTACCTGTTGGGGAGTTTGCAGCAGACTTGTTTTCTGTAATTCGTCAGGCGTTATTACATCTGCTTCGCAAGTGGACTTTGTAAGTCTCTTGTTCTTGTCCCACCATTCTTGTGTGGCAGCAATGTAAGAGGGTTGCATGGTTGCCAGTAGTTCCTCCACCAACTTGGGACCTTCCGCAACAAAGAGCTGGTACAAGTTTCTTTTTTTGCGTTGCTCTAATGACTTTATTAATTTGATTCTTGCCTTGGTTATCATAAATGCAGCAATTTTTCGATACAAAGTTAATGAATTTTACCAAAATATGCCTACCTTTGTCGAATGAATTGCTTTTGTAGGATAATATTCGCGTGCTTTAGCCTGATTGTATGTCTTTCCTTTACGGGTTGTAGCGTTAATCGTTTCATCCCCGAGGATGAGCATATGCTGGATCAGGTGTCTATCCGTTCTGACAAAAGCGAACTCAAGACGGCCCCCTTGATGGGATACGTTGTTCAGCATCCCAATAGCAAGTGGTTTTCTCTTGCCAAGGTGCCTTTACATATCTACTGCCTTTCCGGCAGAGACAGTACCAAGCGTTTTAACCGATTCCTGAGAAGGTTGGGTGAGCCACCTGTCTTATATGATTCTGTATTAGCGCAGAAGACACGACTCAACATTCAGAGTGCTGTCCAGAATATGGGCTATCTGAATGCCGAGGTTGATTTGCTGGAGGTTACAAAGGGGAATCGCATTGGCGTAAGGTACTACGTTATGCCTCATCAGAGGTACAAAGTTAATGACATACAGAAAGAGATTCGTGATACGGTCATTGCCAGTCAACTTACGGAAGACAATTATCCTTGGATGTTGCAGGATAATATGAATTTCGACCTTAACGTGCTGGATGCCGAAAGGAGTCGTCTGAATACGTATCTGCAGAACAGGGGCTATTACAAGTTCAATAAGGATTTTATCCGATTCGAGGCAGATACTACCATTGGTAATCATCAGGTTGACTTGAAGATGATCTTGCGAGAGTATTCCTCTGGAAAGTATTCAGTTGGAGCTCAGCATCCACGTTATAAGATAGGTAAGGTCACCTATGATATACCCGTCTCTCACAACAGGCCTTTTGTCCGTCCTAAGGTCATTGCTTCTGCCAATGAACTGGTAGAAGGCGAATTGTATCGGGAACAGGATGTGCAGGGAACTTACTCCCGCCTGAACAGGTTGGGGGCTGTACAGAGTGGTCGTGTCAGTCTGACGGAGAATCCTGATGACAGTACCAGACTGGATGCCTTGATATCTGTGACTCCCAGCAAGAGAAATTCATTTAATGTTGAATTAGAGGGAACAAACTCTGCCGGTGACTTGGGTGTGGCTGTCGGGCTCTCTTACCAGAACAGGAATCTCTTCCGTGGATCTGAACTTCTGAACCTGAAGGCACGTGGCGCTTTTGAAGCCATAAAAGGACTTCGTGGTTATAGTGATCAGAATTTCATCGAGTATAGTTTTGAGGCAGGTATTACCTTCCCCGACTTCCTGTGCCCCTTCCTCCGTCAGTCTTTCCGCAAACGTTCCCTTGCAACCAGCGAGTTGGGCTTTATGTTCGATTCTCAGGATAGGCCGGAGTTCCATCGCCGAGTCCTTACTACCTCATGGCGTTATAAGTGGACCCGTGCTGCCCGCAGGATGCAGCATAGGATAGATATGTTGGATATCAACTATGTCTTTATGCCCTGGATCAGTGATACCTTCAAGGAGAATTATCTAGATAATCCTGAAAGTCGTAATGCTATCCTTAGGTATAATTATGAGAACCTCTTTATTGTGAAGTGGGGCTATAGCTTCTTCTATAGTTCTCAGTCTCTGAATTCCACCTCCAAGAACTATGGAACAAATGCCTATATCATACGTGCCAGCATAGAGACGGCAGGTAATCTCTTGTATGGCATCTCTTCCGCAAGTAAGGCTGCCAGGAATGAAGAAGGGCAGTTTACTTTGTTCAAGAATGCCTATGCCCAGTATGTGAAGGGTGATTTTGATTTCTCCAAGAGTTTTGTCATCAATAAGACAAACTCATTGGCTTTGCATTTCGGCTTAGGTGTTGCCTATCCGTACGGAAACTCAACTATCTTGCCGTATGAAAAGCGTTATTTCAGTGGCGGTGCCAATAGCGTCAGGGGATGGAGTGTTCGTGAGTTGGGACCAGGTTCTTTCCTGGGCAATGACGGTAAGATAGACTTTATCAACCAGACGGGTGATATGAAACTGGATATGAATGTTGAATATCGCACCCATCTTTTCTGGAAGTTTGATGGTGCTGTCTTCGTGGATGCCGGTAATATCTGGACGTTGCGTGATTACGAGGAACAGCCCGGAGGCCAGTTCCGTTTTGATACATTCTGGCGTCAGATAGCTGTTTCCTACGGATTGGGCCTCCGTCTGAATTTCAATTATTTCATATTGCGTTTAGATGGTGGTATGAAGGCTATCCATCCTGCCTACGAGGATAGCCGTCGTCATTATCCTATTATCCATCCTAACTTCAAGCGGGATTTCTCTTTCCACTTTGCAGTGGGACTACCATTCTAACTTATCAACCTTCCAGTTGCCTTTTACGTTCTTCAGGTTTACTGTCAGTGAACGATTTCCTAAGTGCCCCTTTGTCTCCAGGGAATCGCAAACAATTACATTCTTGGCATTATAGATAACAGAGGCGGATGTGTCTGTAGTCTCACAGTCTTCAACCTCTATCTCAATGTCAGGCGATATGATAGCCAGGTCGTCTTCTGTCAGGTTCGATGCAAACCAACGGACCTCTTCTCGTCCGTTTGCTGTACATAAGGCATCGCAGGCTTTGAAGTTGCAAGTGTACAGGTTCTCCAGAAAGTCTTTGCCGGTTTTGGCGGCCTTCTGGTTGATCTCGGAACAGGCACTGAAAACAAATGCAGAAAAGCAGAAGGTTGCAAGTGTGATTAGATGTGATATTCTCATTCTACATTCAATTTATTTGACACAAAACTATAGAAAAATTTGTAATTATTCTATAATTGGCGTAAATTTGCAAGTAAAATTAATTAAATATGCTCAAATTTCTCTCTTTGGGGTCGGGTAGCAGTGGCAATTGCTATTATTTGACCACAGGAAATACAAGCATTCTCATAGATGCTGGAATAAGTATCAGGGTTTTGAAAAGAACCCTGAAAACTTATGATATAGAGATTGACCAGATAGATGCCGTTTTTGTAACTCATGATCATGCTGATCATATCAAGGCAGTTGGTAACCTGGCCAACGACTATGGTAAGTTAGTGTATTCTACAGAAAAGGTTCATGCGGGTATCAACTCAAATTACTGCATGACCAGTAAGCTTACTGCGGAGCACATCAGGATTATACAGAAGGATGTTCCCCTGCAGTTGGGTGATATGGTCATTACACCCTTTGATGTGCCTCATGACAGTAGTGATTGTGTCGGTTACAAGGTGCAGGCAGCTGATGTAGTATTCTGTCTGATTACTGATGCCGGACATGTAACAAGCATTATGGAGGAGCAGGTTTCTAAGGCCAACTACCTGGTTCTTGAGGCCAATCATGACGAGGATATGCTGATGATGGGTACCTATCCTGCATACCTGAAAGGTAGAATCAGAGGAGGCAGAGGACATCTTTGCAACAAGGAGTCTGCACGTCTGATTGCCGAACATGCTACCCCTATCTTAAAACATGTATGGTTATGTCATCTTAGCGAAGAGAATAACCACCCCGAACTGGCTCGCAAAACTGTTGAAGGTTTGCTCAGAAGTTTCGGAATTATACCCGGAGTTGACTTTGAATTGGACATTCTGAAGAGGAAGTCTCCGTCTGAATTGTACGAATTGCAGGCTTAATAGAAAAAAAGTTACGAAACATTTGCTCAATTCAGCAAAAGTCCGTACCTTTGCACTCGCAAAAACGAAACACATGCGTCCTTAGCTCAGTTGGTAGAGCAATTGACTCTTAATCAATGGGTCCAGGGTTCGAATCCCTGAGGGCGTACAACTGAAACAGAATTGTTCCGTTTTTGATGCGTCCTTAGCTCAGTTGGTAGAGCAATTGACTCTTAATCAATGGGTCCAGGGTTCGAGCCCCTGAGGGCGTACAGGAGAAGAAGGATGGACTTTAGAGTTCATCCTTTTTTTATTTGTTGGATAGTAGAATAAATATATTATATAATGTATAGAACTAAAACTTGTGGTGAGTTGCGTCTCACCAATGTAGGCGAGAAGGTAACACTGGCCGGTTGGGTACAGAGCGTACACAATCTGGGTGCTCTTACTTTCGTCGACCTAAGAGACCGTTATGGTATCACGCAGCTGGCGTTTACCGATGATGCTCCTGAAGAACTGCGTCAGAAGGCCGGTAAGCTGGGACGTGAGTTCGTGCTGCAGGCAACAGGTGTTGTAGCTGAGCGTTATTCCAAGAACAAGAATATCCCTACAGGTGATATTGAGATTCTGGTTGAGGAACTGAATGTCCTTAATGAGAGTGCTACACCTCCCTTTACTATCGAGGAGAACTCTGATGGTGGTGATGACCTTCGTATGAAGTACCGCTATCTTGACCTCCGTCGTCCTGTTGTTCGTCAGAACCTGGAACTGCGTCATAAGTTCGCCTTCGAGGTTCGTCGTTATCTCGACGAGCAGGGCTTCCTGGAGATTGAGACACCTGTTCTTGTGAACAGTACACCAGAGGGCGCTCGCGACTTTGTTGTTCCCAGTCGTATGAATCCTGGTCAGTTCTATGCTCTTCCTCAGAGTCCTCAGACACTCAAGCAGCTCTTGATGGTAGCTGGTATGGACCGTTACTTCCAGATTGTGAAGTGTTTCCGTGATGAGGACCTGCGTGCCGACCGTCAGCCCGAGTTTACTCAGATTGACTGCGAGATGTCTTTCGTTGAACAGGAGGATATCCTGCAGATGTTCGAGGGCATGAGCCGTCACCTCTTCAAGACTATCAAGGGTATTGATATTCCCAAGCTGCCTCGTATGACATGGGCTGATGCCATGAAGAACTATGGTAGCGATAAACCCGATACCCGTTTTGGTATGGAGTTCGTTGAACTGAAGAACTGTCAGCCTGACAATGCCTCTCGTGAGTTGGTAGAGAGCATCTTCCCTGCAGGCTTCAGCGTATTTGATGATGCCAAGTACATTGGTGCTATCTGTGCCGAGGGTCAGGCCGTTTATACACGTAAGCAGATTGATCAGTTGACAGACTTTGTCAAGCGTCCTCAGATTGGTGCAAAGGGTCTTGTTTATGCCCGCGTTGGTGAGGATGGTAGCGTAAAGAGCTCTGTAGATAAGTTCTATACACCTGAGACATTAGAGGTGCTGAAGCAGAAGATGAATGCCAAACCTGGTGATTTGATTCTCATCCTCTGTGGTGATGATGCCATGAAGGTACGTAAGCAGCTTTGCGAGCTTCGTTTGGAGATGGGTACCCGTATGGGTCTCAGAGACAAGAACAAGTACTCATGCCTCTGGGTTATTGACTTCCCCATGTACGAGTGGAGCGACGAGGAGCAGCGTCTGATGGCTATGCACCATCCTTTCACCTCTCCCAAACCAGAGGATATTCCTCTTCTGGATACTGATCCTGCCAGCGTTCGTGCTAATGCATACGATATGGTAATCAATGGTGTAGAAGTTGGTGGTGGTAGCATCCGTATCCATGATGCTAAGACTCAGCAGAAGATATTCGAGATCTTGGGCTTTACACCCGAGCAGGCACAACAGAAGTTTGGCTTCCTGATGAATGCCTTCAAGTATGGTGCACCCCCACACGGAGGTCTGGCTTATGGTTTGGACCGCTTCGTAAGTCTGTTTGCCGGTCTCGACAGTATCCGTGACTGCATTGCCTTCCCCAAGAATAATAGCGGACGTGATGTTATGTTGGATGCTCCCGGCTTCTTGGATCAGAGCCAGTTAGATGAACTTTGCCTGCAGACTGTTCCTCAGGAATAGTCTTCCAGGCGTCAAGATACAAAAAAGGCTGTATGTTCATTCATACAGCCTTTTCTGTTATTAGTGCTTAACGTATTTCTACTTCTTCCTTCATGTCTATTTCCTGTCCGTCGGCATCCACAAACTGATACTCCAGGAACGCCAGTTTCTGACTGGGAACGACCTTTACTCCAAGGCCGTACTTCCATTGCCATTTGCGCCTTAGTGAGATGACTCCCTGACAAAGGAATGCGTAAACGTAGGGGTGAACATAGAGCGTAAATTCCTTCATGCCCAGTTTCTTGTTCAGTAGCTTGATTTTGCCTTCCAGCACGCTCTCGAAGAGGAAACTGCTCTTTATCTTTCCTGTACCGTGACAGGTGGGGCAGGACTCTTCTACCTGAACATCCATTACGGGGCGTACACGCTGACGGGTTATCTGCATCAGTCCGAACTTAGAGAGGGGCAGTATGTTGTGGCGGGCACGGTCTCGCTTCATGTTCTCGCACATGTGCTCATAAAGCTTCTGGCGGTCTTCTGCCAACTTCATATCTATGAAGTCAACTACTATGATACCGCCCATATCCCTCAGTCTCAGCTGGCGTGCCAGCTCATCTGCTGCACCCAGATTCACTTCCAGGGCATTGGCTTCCTGATCGTTCTTGTTCTTGGTGCGGTTACCGCTGTTTACATCCACAACATGCAGGGCCTCTGTATGTTCAATAATCAGATAGGCTCCGTGCTTGTATGATACGGTTCGGCCGAATCCTGACTTTATCTGCCTTGTTATGTCAAAGTTGTCAAAGATGGGCAGATTTCCTTTGTATAGCTTTACAACGCTTACTCTTTCGGGGGCTATTAGTGAGACATAGTCCTTAACCTCGTTGAAAACATCCTCCTTGTTTACATAGATGTTCTCGTAGCTTGGGTTAAAGAGGTCTCTTAGCATACCTACGGTACGACTTGTCTCTTCATAGACAAGCGTGGGCAGATTCTTTGCCTTCTGGGCTTGTCTCAGGCAGTCCTCCCAGCGTTTCACTAACACCTTCAGCTCGGTGTCTATTTCTGCTACACGTTTACCTTCTGCTACTGTACGTACAATTACGCCACAGTTATGTGGCTTTATACTTTGTATTATCTGCTTAAGTCTGGTTCGCTCTTCTCCGCTTTTTATTTTGGTGGAGATAGAGATTTTGTCGTCAAAGGGTATTAGAACTAAGTAGCGTCCGGGGAAGGTAATTTCACACGTCAGGCGTGGTCCTTTAGTGCTGATGGGTTCCTTTACTATCTGTACCAGTATTTCCTGTCCCTGCTGTAGCACATTCTGTACGCTACCGGTTTTCTCCAGTTCGTTCTGGAACGTAGCCTTCTCAAAGGGGTAGAGGTTCTTCTTGTCGTTCAGAACATGCTTCAGGTATTTGGCATAGGAGTTAAACTGTGTTCCTAAGTCCAGATAGTGCAGGAATGCATCTCGTTCATGTCCTACGTTAACAAAACAGGCGTTTAGGCCGGGCATCAATTTGCGGACTTTAGCCAGATAGATATTGCCAACCGAGAAGGATGCCGACTGCTCTTCTTCCTGATATTCAACAAGTTTCTTGTCTTCTGTCAGAGCAATGGCAATCTTTTTTGGCTGAACGTCTATGTAAAGTTCGCTAGTCATTATTGCTTTTTCTTGTTTTGTTAAATCCTATTCTTAAAAAAATACTCGGTGACATGTAAGTGTGTCACCGAGCCATGTCTTCTGAGAAGTTTTTTACTTGCTCTTATGTCTATTCTTTCTCAGTCTCTTCTTACGCTTGTGAGTAGACATTTTGTGTCTCTTATGCTTCTTTCCGTTTGGCATAATTGTTTGTTATTTATGGGTTAATACTATTGTTTCTTCCTTTTTGGTCTGCAAAATTACAATTTTATTCTCAAAGCGGAAAGCATTTCTTTGTTTTTTTATCTTAAAAACAATGTATACGCTTGTTTCTGTCTTGTTTTTATGTAATTTTGTGCCGCAAATCAGAGGATAAAACAGTAAATGACATCAGAATTTGCCATACAGATAGAGCAGTGGTATAACCAGCATAAGAGAGCCTTGCCATGGCGTCAGACCACCAATCCATATTATATATGGTTGTCCGAGATTATTCTGCAACAGACCAGGGTAGAGCAGGGCAGGACTTATTATGAGCGCTTTGTGCAGATGTTTCCTACTGTTCAGGATCTGGCTTCTGCTCCGGAAGAGGCAGTCCTGCTTCTCTGGCAAGGCCTTGGCTATTACAGCAGGGCTCGTAACTTGCATAAGGCGGCTCAGCAGATTGCTGCAATGGGAGACTTCCCCTCCGACTACAAGACCATCCTCTCCCTGCCTGGTGTCGGGCCCTATACGGCAGCTGCCATTGCCAGTTTTGCCTTTGGTCAGCCTTATTCTGTTCTGGATGGAAATGTCTTCCGTGTCTTGTCAAGATATTTTGGTATAGATACGCCCATAGATTCTACAGAGGGGAAGAAAGAGTTCAAGGCATTGGCAGATGAGATGTTAGACAAGAAACGTCCCTCCCTGTACAATCAGGCTATCATGGACTTTGGTGCTATGCTCTGTAAGCCTATTGGTGCCGATTGCGGGTCTTGTCCCTTGCGTGACGGCTGTATGGCTTATGAGCAGAACAAAGTGCAGAGCCTGCCTGTTAAAGGCAAGAAGATAGAACAGAGAACACGCTATTTCTCATATGTTTATCTATGTACAGATAAAGAAGAGGTGCAGATATCCCGCAGATCTGGTAACGACATTTGGCATGGGCTCTATGAGTTCCCTCTGGTAGAGTCAGAGGAAGAGCTTCCTTTGTCTGCTTTGCAGCAGAAATTCCCTCAAGGGCAGTGGACATTACTCAGGCAAGGCTTTGTGCATCAGCTTACCCATCAGCGCCTGGTTGTGAATTTCTACAGGTTGCAACTTCCTCTTAAG
>JAEEGK010003534.1_pt1 | contig 38854 bp, 23 predicted proteins | sample 8958771 | NCBI WGS metagenome assembly JAEEGK01 (sample SAMN16246547, study PRJNA631951) | gut metagenome | biome: gut microbiome; feature: rumen; material: SC-attached | host: Bos | place: Iran: Karaj | collected 2018-10
AAATGAAATAGAATATAAAATAAAGAATAATAAAATTAGTTTTAAATTTGGAAATTTAGATTTAACTTTTTCTATATATAATAATATTATTTTTTCTAACTTAGATTCAAATATATTTTTATTAATCAAATTTTTTATTTTTGAAGAAACATTAAAAAAGAATATAAATTCAGATAAAGAAAATTCGCCAAAAACATATATTATGATAAATAAAAACTTTTTTGAAAAATTAAAAGAATATATTAAATATAATATTATTTATAATTATATTAAAAATAATAATAATATCATAAATATAGAAAATAATTCTATAGAAAACAGAATGATATATGAAATAATTCAAGCTATACCTAAAAATATTAAAAATTTAATACCTTTAAATATTAACTTTGATGCAAATTATTTAAATTTAAATATATTAAAAGAAGAAAAAACTGGAGATGAACAAAAGATAAAAATATTTAAATATGCTAAAGATTTTAGAATAATTGACTCTAATCTTTTTTTCAATATTTCATCTCAATTTAAAATTGGAAATAATAAGAATTTTGTCTTGGGTAGATTTTATTTTATAAAAAATAAAATATTGATTATATTTAAAGATAAAGAAACTAATTTATATTATTTTCAAATAGGATATATAAATGATAAAAATGAATTTATTACAGATTATTTAATTGATTTAGATTTTGACAAAACAAAAATTAAAAATATAAATAATTTTGATATGTTTTATAATGAAATAAACAGTAAAATTTTTGATAATATTTATAATAATAAAGTCTCTAATACTTTTATATTAGAAAATAAAGTCTGTTATTTTCATAAAATATCTGAAAATAATTATAATAATACAATCAACAATAATAATTCTAATAATATGAATAATAATAAAAATATTAATAATTTAAATTTATTAAATTATCCAACAAATATGGTTATTGATGTAATGAATAAACAAAAAGAAGAAAAGAAAAATGATGATAAATTAAAAAAAAAATTGAAATTAATTTTGAAGTTTTATAGATTAGAACATAATATTAAATCAATAATAAATAGTGGACATAAAATTGAAGAAAAATATTTTCTATTAAGTGAAAAATGGCTAAAAGAATTTAAAAATATTTTTAATTATAACGAAATATTAACAAGAGAAGTAATAAATAAAATAAATGAAAATGAGAATTCTCATACTAAAATAATAGTTGATAAAATAATAAATGATATTTCTGAAAATATAAAAATAAATTTGAGAAAATTAGAAGGAACAAATATAATAAATGAGAAATTAAATAATCCAAATTTATATAAAATAAATAAAAATATAGATTATGGAAATTATATTGATAAATCTTTATTTAGTTATGCTTTAATTAATGAAAAAATTATTAAATGTTTTGAAAAAAATAATATAAATATTAAAAAAGATGATTTAGAAGAAATAAAATGTTTATTTTTAGATAATAAACTATTTATTAAAATTAAAAAAAATGAAGAACAGAGGACTTTAAATATAGGTTATTACAAAGATAATTTATTTATACCAGAATTAATAATTAATTCAAATAGGAATAATATAAATAATATATTAGATCTCTTTAAATCAAAGGGATATAATAAATATATACAATATTTATTATATGAAAATGAAATGAATGAATATAATGGAATAAAAATAATAAATGTAAATAAAGAAACAGATACATATTTTTATAATAAACAATTAGTAAGTGGTAAATTAAAGGCTTTTATTTTTTTAAATATTTATTATAATGATATCATCGAAAAAACTAAAAATTCAAGCAAGAAAGAATCAGAAGAAGTATATTTAGTAAATTTACAATGGTTAAATGCTTTTGGATATAGTAGAGTAAATGAAATAATTAAAAAGAATATAAATAATCAATTTATTAAGAATAAAAATTTTGATGATAATGAATTGTTTAATGAGTTTATATTAAGTTTAGAACATAAAGAAATAAAAGATTTAGAAAAGGATTTAAAAGAAAATAATTTTGAAAATGATAATTTTTATTCAAAACCTTTATATTTAACAATATCAAATAATAAAAAATTATTATATTTTAATGATTTTATAGTTATGAATAGAAAAATCTATGATTTATTTTGTGAAAATTTTAATATTAAAAAAAAATATTCTTCTCAAAAATTTTATTCAGGTAATAAAATTAATATTGTGGAAATAAATAATAGTAAGTTACATCTAATATTATTAGGAAGTATTTTAAATAATGAAAATATTTTTAAATTAAAATATATATTTTCTTATAAGGATTATTTTTTTGATGAGACAATTAAACAAATATATGAAGATTACCAAAATTATATTAATAAAAATATTATATTTAATCAAAATGATGAAAATAATAATGATTGTATATCACCAATATTTAATGAATATGATGATTCAATTATTGGTTATTGTTATAAATATGATAATTCCTTATTAAATAATCCATTAAATGTGGATTATGATATAAAAAATGAGTTAGTTAATCTTATTCAATTATATCATTATTATGAATTTATTAATAATAAAATAAATGATAATAGTTATTCTGAATTAAATAATGATAGTTATTATTTAGTAAATTCACAATGGATGAATCAAATAAAGGACTTTTATAATTATGATTCTATAAAAAAAAAATTAAATTCAAATAATGAAGTTAAATCTATTATTAATGAAAAAAATAAAGACTATAAATACTTTTTCAATCCATTAAAATTAAAAAATATTTATAAAATAATAAAAAATATTCAGTTAAATGATTTTAATATTAATATAAAAGATAAAGAATTTATAAATGAATATAATTTTAGTCCAAATATTACTCAAATTAAACAATTTTCAAATTTGATAATACCTGTTGAATTTGAAATAATGAATAAAGACATAATTAATCTTTTTGAAAAATCCAATAATATTTTTAATGAAACTAAATTTACTAAATGTATTATTGGTAATAATTATATTATTATAAATTTTCCTAAAGATATAAATATAAAGAAATATATCACAATTATAGGAAAATTATATGATTTCATTTTTAAAACTGAATATATTTTACTTTATGAAAAAACTGATGAAAGAGATAAACATATAGAAAGGAATCTATATAATTTAAATGCAATTTTAAATTATGCAAATGATGATAATCTATTTATACCTATTATTGATAAATCCATTAATAATAAAGAAGAAGTTATTTGTCAAATTCTTAAATATAACTCTAACTCAAATGGTAATTATACTCCTATTAATGATGAAATAAATAATGAAGAACTTAAAGATAATTTTTATGGCCATGAAATTGGTAATAATAATAATGATGACAAAGAATTTAAGAATGATATTGATATATCTGAATATAATCTAGACTTTAATCCACATTCTCCGCATATAAGAGATAATTTCTCAAAATCTCCTACAATAGGATTACAAAACATAGGTGCCACTTGTTATATGAACGCAACTCTTCAATGTTTTTGTCATATAGAGAATTTTATTGATGAATTTAAATATAGTAATAATATTATTAATAAAGTTAGAAATAATAAAAATAATTTAACTGGTTCATTTAAATTATTAATAGAAAAATTATGGCCTAATAACTATGGCTTTAATAATCAACAAAAAGATTATGCACCAAATGAATTTAAAACTAGAATTTCAGCTATGAATCCCCTATTTAAAGGTGTAGCGGCAAATGATGCCAAAGATTTAGTTAATTTTATTATCATGACATTACATGAAGAATTAAATGAAGCAAATCACATTAATAATAATAATAATATTTTTCTTGATCAAAGAAACCAACAAGTAATGTTTAGTAGTTTTGTAGAGAACTTCAAAAATAGTAATAAATCGATAATTAGTGATTTATTTTATGCTATAAATTGTAATATAACACAATGTGGTGGATGCGGAGTACAAACATTTAATTATCAAACATATTTTTTCATTGTATTTCCTTTAGAAGAAGTTCGTAAATTTAAATTAAGTAATTATAATAATCAGATTATGAATTTTAATTATAATAATGTTGTTGATATATATGAATGTTTTGAATATGATAAAAAAATAAATATAATGTCTGGAGCTAATGCAATGTATTGTAATTATTGTAAACAAACATGTCAAAGTTCTATGTGTACTGTTTTAACAACAGGACCTCAAATATTAATTTTATTATTAAACAGAGGAAAAGGTATTGAATTTGATGTTAAAATTATTTTTTATGAAAAGTTAAATTTATTTAATTATATCCAAATGAATAATACTGGATTTAATTATAAATTAATTGGAGTAATTACTCACATAGGAGAAAGTGGAATGGGTGGACATTTTATTGCTTATTGTCGTGATCCTATTTATAATGGTTGGCATAAATATAATGATTCTATTGTAACACCAGTAATTAATTTCCAAAGTGAGGTTATTAATTTTGCTATGCCCTATTTATTATTTTATCAAAAAATGTAATTATTTGAATTAAAAAATTATATAAACTAATAAAATAACTTACAAAAAGTTATTTATTATTTATTAAATTATTTTTATTTAATTTTTTTTTATTTTAAATAATTTTTTAAAAAATCAAATATAATATTATATATAGTAAAAATATATAAAATAAGTTTAGAAAGGTTTAAAATAATAACAAAATTGAAATAATATATTTTTAAAGACTTTTATAAATATATATTTGTTTAAAAGATAATTATTAATTAAACTTATTTCTTTAGTTTTGTGAAAATAAATTAAATGTATTATCATCTAATAAATCCATAATATTTGAGTTAATATGAATTAAATTTTGATATAATTCTTCAATATTTTTATATTCTATACAATCTTTTTCTTTATCTTTAAAAGAATTAATATAACGTTCAATAATTTTAATATATTTCATTAAATTTTCTTTACTATTTTTTTCTTGATAAGCTAAAGAAACAATTTTTAAAATAACTTTTTTATCATATAAAAATTTTAACATTTCTATATTTTTTGTAGAACTCAAATTAAACATTATATCACATATTATATCATGAATAAAATTATCACACGATTGAATTAAATAATTAAAACTAGTTTCATTAAAAATAATACAATTTATTAAACATCTTTTATATTCATATTTAGTAGCAGAAAGATTAAATAATCCAAATAAAGAATATAAAATGATTTGTTTTTCTTGTGGAAATTGTTTTAAAATATTTTCATAAAAATCAACAACTCTCATTTTAATTAAATCTTCAATTAATTGATTACTTCCACAAAGTAAATTAGAAATAATTTTAACACCACAAAGAACAATTTCAATATTGTCATTTTTAAATTTTGATTTTAAAATTTTAACAACAGCTCCTTCTTTTTCAATTTTTAATAATAAATCTTTATCTGATATTTCACTTATATAAGATAATATTTTATAAGAAAGATAATAAGAAGCATAATTTTTATTGAATAAATTAATACAACTTATTTTAATTATTTCATTTAAAATATTTTTATCTCTTTCATTATTTTTATTATATTTTAAACTATGAACTAAAGTAGAAAAAAATTGCAAACAATATTGTGATAATTCAACATCACAAATTTCTAAATTAGATAAATCAATTATTTTTTCTATTATATTATGATTAAAAATTATTGTTTTATATTTTTCATGAATAACTAAATCATCTAACATCCAAAGTATAGAAATAACTATTTTATCATAATTTGAATTTAAAAGATTTAAATATAACATTAATAATTTTTCTGAAATTATACTTAATAAAAAATCTTTATCTGAAGAACCATTAACTTGAATATTTATAAAAATCCAAATTATTTCATTAACTATTTGAATATCATTATTATATGTTTGAAGAATTAAACCTAATAAATCTAATGTTTTAAATTGTTTTATTATTTCAATATCTTCATTTGTAAAATCATTATTTACTGAATATTCTTTTAATAAGTGAATTGCATATTTTATATAACTTATCTTTTGAGAAGATAAATAATCAGTTATCTTATATATTTCTTCTTTTAATAAAGTAAAATATATTTTATGTTCTTTTCTTATATTTAAAAGTTCTTCATTAATTTCTAATTCGGATTGTAAGTTATTTATATTTGTATTATTTAATCTTTTTTTTAATAAATTTTCATTTATTTTTTTCTTTCTTAATGTAAGTTTATTATTTTCTCTTTCTTCATTTAAAGAAATATTTTTTATTTTATATAATTCATTTCTTGTTTGAATAACTGAATCTTCCATAATTAATTTTTATTTAAATATAAAATAATTTAATTTAATTTATTTATTAATATTTTTTATTTTTTCTTGTAATTCTGTTACAATTTTTTCTTTGTTTTCTATTTCTTTTCTTAATTCTTCATTTCTTTTTTCATAAGCTAAATTTTTTTCTTCTTGAATTTTAATTAAACTATTTATTTCATTTATTTTTTCTTGATTCATTAATGAAAAATTTTTATAATTTGCTAAAGAATTTATATAATCCATTTTTAATTTTTCATTTTCTTTTAAAATTTCTTCTCTTATTTTTTTTTCAGTTATAATATCATTTTTTATTTTTTCTCTTTCCTTTAATACATTTTCTGATTTTTTTTTAATTAATTTAATTTGAAGATTTAATTCTTTTGTAGATTTATAAGATAAATCTAATTCATTTTTTAAATATTCAATATATTTAATAATTAGATTTAAATTATTTTTTACTTTTTCATTTTGTAAATCTTCTTCAATTGATAATATATTATTATCTTTTTTTGAAATACTGTCTATTTTTTTTTTATTACTTGTGGTTGATTCAGAAATTAAATTTATCATTGGAGAAAAATTACATGTAGGACTTTCAAATATGTCAGATTTACTTCTTCCTTTCTTTTCTTTTAAATTTATTTTACTTTTATTAATTTTATTTTCTATTTCACTTTCTTTTTTCATTTATAAATTTTTAAATTTAAAATTTCATTTTCGGATTTTTGCTTATTTATATTAATTTATTTATTAAATGCATAAATTAAAAAATATATTATTTCAATGGACGTTAATATTAACTATATTTCATGAACTCTTTTTCACAAATATAAAGAAAAAATGTAAAAGAATTAATTATCTTAATGAATATTATATAAAATGTACTTTTAAAAAATTTTAAATAAAATGTCAAAAGGAAAATGTTTTAAGATGAACCCTCCATATTACCTAAAGAACATTAATAAAAAAAATATAAATCATAATTATGATTTTATTTGCTTTCAAAAATGTTCGAAATGGATTTTAAATATTAAATCAAAAAAACAAGAATTTTTTTCAAATGATTTAATTGGAGGGATTAATGAAAAGAATATAAATTTCTTAAATTCAAGAATTAATATTCCAAAAGGATTATCAAATTACTTTCCCATTGATATAAAAGCAAACCCAAAATTTGCTCTTGATAACAATGAAAATATTCCTTTAAAAATTTCATTTGATTTAAATGATAATATTAATAAAGGAAAAACAAATGATTCTTTTATTAATTTAAATGGTTTTTCAAAAACCTACTTTGAAATCCAATTAAATGGTTTTCTTCATGAAAATCAAAATGTTAAATTTTTTAATGAAAATATCACTTTTGGAGTTGAAGGTTATGATATCAAGAAATCTATTCATAATAAAATTCATAGTATTAAATTAGAAAATTTACCAAATGAAGAAATATTCTTTTTTCAAAATAATGTTTTTAATAGTAAGAGATGTAATTTTGCAATTGAATTTTCTATTTCAAAAAAAGATTTCCATGAATATGTTGTATCTAAAACTTTTTCCTTTCTTGGAAAAACAATTAAAATTACTAAACTTATTATTGATTATTCTTTGCCTTTAATTGTTTTTTCAATATCTAAACCAATACCTATTTCTTATCAATCATTTCTTCAAAATATGTATAATTATAATTGGAATGCAAATAATATAAGTTATAATAATATTGCTCATTATTATTATAGCAATAATTGTTTTAATCATGGTTATACTTTTACTAAATCAAATATTCAAATTTTTTTAACTTATACAACTCCTCTTATTTATGAAACAGACAATTTAAAAATAAAAGATATTTTTGATTCTTTTATTGAATCTTCTTTATTTGGCATTAATTGCTTCTTTTCATACAATAACAATCAAATTAAATTAAAATATTTCCCGATTTTAGGTTCTTTATTCATTAAAAAATTAGTTAATGATTCTTCAATAATTTCTGATAATTCAACTTCAGATGAAAGTTTAATAAGTAATAAATCTTTAAATTCCGAAAAAATCATATTTAAAGATGATATAAAAGAAATTTATAATAAAAAAAATTTTGTTGAGCAATATAGAAATATTTTAAAAAATTATTCTTCAATTAAAGAATTAGAATTAAGTGATATTGGAAGTGAATCTTATTTTAGTATAATTTGGTCAACTGAAAAATCAGTATCTTCGAATGAATATTCAATTGAAATAGAAACAAATAAATTTCTAAATAATTTTTCATTTGAAATTTTTTATCAAATAAAAAGTGGAATTAATGGAAAACATAATTTAGGAATTATTGGAATAAGAGAATTAAATATTCTTGGATACGAAGATCATTATATTTCAAACTATAATTTTGAAATTTTTTGGTTTTCAAGTATTGATACTATTTCTTTCATAAATAATTACACTTTATTTAATCAAAGGCATCACTTATTCATGAATAATAAAAATCTATTTTATGCTATGAAAAATAAAATTAATTTTTAATTAATAAGAAGATTTGGATTAATTCTTTTTTAATCGAGCTCTTTCTTGTAAATAAGTTAAATTAACTTTTTAAATTATTAGTTATTCTTTTAATGTATAGCAATATAAAATTTTTTATTTATATTCATTAAAACATTTTTTATTGTATTAATCAAAAAAAGTTAAAAGCATAAAAAATATCAAATAAAAAAGTTATAAAAATAATTAATTTAAATATAATAATACTTAATATAAAAAAATTTGATATATAAATAATTTAATTATGAATAAATTTTAGTTTATAGAAAGTACAAATATGATTATTAAAAGTTTAAAAATTAATTAACAATTCTACATTTATAAAAAACATGAAATAAAAGTAAATTTGATTTTTTCTTCTACAATCATTTTATGATAGATATATATATGGAGAAAAATTAATTTTTTCATAGTGAATTAATTAATGAATATATTTGATTTAATGAACACTAAAAAGTAAATATTTTTTTTATCAATTAAAAGAATTCATTTTGAAACTAAAATAAATTAAATTACATAATATATATTTTATATTTTTAATATTCACTAAATTGTTAAACCTTTATTATTATTATATATTTATTTTAAATAAAATTAATGAAAAAATTTATAAAATTTAAATCTCAAAATAATTTTAGTCATTCCTTTTAAAATATTAATATATTTCTTTATTCTTTATTTTAATAAAAAGAAAAATTTGAATGTTAATAACTAAAAGAAATTTGAATTTTTTTCTAAAATATTTTTCATAATAATTATCTTTAAAAAAAATATAATTTATAAAAAATGAATATAAAGTTTATATATGAAGGAAACGAATATGAATTTGATGCTTATTCAAATATAACAATAGCTTATATAAAAGAAATAGCAGAGAAAATATTTCAATATAAAGAAAAAGGTTTAGATATAATATTTAATGATGAAAACTTAACAAATTATAATGATAAATTAAAAATAAATGAAATTAATAAAGAAAATGAGAAAGAATTAATTTTTCAATTAGAAAAAAAAGATTTTCTCAATAAAAATAATAATATATCTAATGGTTCTACTAATGATACAAATGATAATGATAAATATATTAAAACAATGAAAGAAAAATTTAATAAAATAAATCAGAATTATTCAAAAATAAATAATAAAATATATAATTTTGATGAAAGATTAAATGAATCAATTGAAAAGTTAAAAAAACAAATTAAAGAATTTAAAAATAATATTTTAAAAGTAAATGAAACTTTAAATTCTTTTGAAAAGAAAGAAAGTTATGAAAAATTAATTTTATTCTTTGATAATAAAATATTTAATGAAAAACCAAATTTAAATAAAGAATTAGAAACTTGTAATCAAAATTTAAAATATTTATCTTGTCAATATGATTTTCAAATCAAAGTAATTTCTTTTATTCAACAAATAAAAAATATATTTAAATCATCAAAAATTAAATTATCTCAAATACAAAAATTAGATAATTCTGAAGAAATAATATCAATATTAGATGAAATATTTTATGAATTATTAAGTTCTACAAATTTTATAGAACCTACAAAAACAGAATATTATAATAATACAAATGAGAAATTTTTAAATACTTCAAATAATAAAGATTCTACTTTTCCTTTAATAGATATTTCAAATAGTAAAGAAAAAACGATAAAAAATTTAAAATTAAATCAAAAAGAAAAAAAACTAATAAAACAATATAATAGTGATTTATTTTCTAAAAGAAAAAAATTTTCATTATCATCATATAAGACGAAAAATTATTCAAATTCAAATAGAAATTCCTATAATGAATATTCATATTATAATAAACTTCCAATATTAGATAATAAAAGTATAGATACTAAAACAATAGATTCAACAATTCCTACTGTAAGAACAAGTGATTCAAAAGTAAAAAAAACTTCATTAAGTGAATTTAAAGATAATTCAAGATATAAATTAAATCCAAAGATTAAAGATTTAGAAAATATTTCTATTAATTATGAAGTAAAGCCTAAAATTATGGAAAAAATTGAAAAAAATAAATCAAGGAATTATAATACTATTGATAATATTACTTTTGAAAATTTTTCAGAAAAAAAAACAAATAATAAATTTTTATCCTTATTTGATTCAATTAATAAACAAAAAGATAAAGAAAGTGAGAAAAGTATTAAAAATGAAAAAAATAATAAAGATAATTATTCTTCTTTAAAAGAAAAATCTTCTACTTTAAAAGAAAAATCTTCTACTTTAAAAGAAAAATCTTCTACTTTAAAAGAAAAAGCTTCTACTTTAAAAGAAAAATCTTCTTCTTTAAAAGATAAATCTTCTACTTTAAAAGAAAAATCTTCTACTTTAAAAGAAAAATCTTCTTCTTTAAAAGATAACAATTTTAAAAATTTAAATCAAAGTGATATTAAAGTTGATAATCTTGAAAAAGAAATAAAAAGTAAATTTAAGCCTGATAAAGAAAAAAAATTAGATGATAATAATGATAAAAAGAATAATACTATTAATTCCATTAATAATGATTTTAATAATATTAATAAAAATGAAAAAACAATAACAAAATTAATAAAATCAAAAACAAATGAATCAAATCCAAATTTAAATTCAACTTTAAATAGTAAAAAATCAGATATGATATTATTAAGAAGAAAAACTGAAAATAAAAAAGTAATGAAATTAAATTCTATTGATTCAAGTAAAAGTAATTTAAAATTAAATGAAGAAAATAATAATTTAAAAGATAAAAAGAAAATATATTTTAAAGAAGAAAATATAAAAAAAGAAAAAAAAGAAGAAGACAATAAAATTAAAATAAAAACAGCTAAAAATGATTCAAACAAAACAATAAATTATAAAATTACAAGACCGAAAAGTAGTTCTTCAAAAAAAAATGAAAAAGCAGAATCAATAAATTTAGAAAATGAAAATATGAATAAAATAAGAAAAAAAAAAGATTATCTTAAGGAAAATGATAAAGAAGAAATAGAAAAATTAACTAAAGATTTATTAGCAAATAATAATAAAAATTTAAAAAGAAGAAAAACTAATATAAATGAATTAATTAAAAATCCACTTTTATCAATAATTAAAAATCAAAAAGAAAAAGTAAAAGAAGAAGAAAAGGAAGAAAAAAAAGAAGAAGAAAAAGAAGAAGAAAAAGAAGAAAATAAAGTTGAAAATTTAAATGAAGAAAATAAAAAAAAGAAAAAAAAACATATTAATAAATATGACTTTATTATTTAAAATGATTTTATATATTTTTCATTTTATATAATGGAACTTTTATTATTGTAAATATATTTTAAAATTCATATATCAATTTTTTCATTAAAATATTTATTTGAATTTAAATTACTTAATACTTTAAACATTCATAAACATTTGTTATTTTATTTTTTAGATTTTTTAAATTTAATTCTTATTAATATATTTAATTGCTTTTATATTTATATTATATTGATTTAATGAGAATATAAACAAATTTTTTTTTTCATTGTTTAAAATTATTTTTATTTTTTAAGAAAAATCATTATCACAAAATTAAATTAAATTCATTCTATTAATTTAATTATTTTAACTCTAAAACTCCATTACATAAAATATAATAAAAATAAAAATAATTTTCCATAAATTAAAACACACAAAAATAAAACAATTAATGAAAAATAAATAAAAATAAATCCAATTTATTAAAGTATTTATAATATATAAATAAAAGAAAATGACAAACCAAGGAAAACAAATAGATTTTTCAAGGAAATTTAAAATGAACTATGATTTATATAAAAAAGATACCTCAAAAATAATATTAAAACAGAAGAAAAAAGAGATTCATTTAGATTTTAAAATGAAGCCATTATTAAAAGGAAATATAAGTCATACTCAAACAAGAAATTATATAAATACCTTAAAACAAGAATATGATTATAAAGTATGTAACACAAATCCAGAAGAAAATAAATATGTAGAAACAGATGCAAATAAAAAACAGAAAAATTCATATGATACTCATTCTGTAAAACCAGGAATTTTATTATTTAATCAATTTGTAAATGCAAGTAAAGGAAATTCTATAGAGAAAAATAATTCTTCTCACGTTACTGTTCATAAAACTTTATCTCAATCAAAAGAGAAAAAAGAAGATAAAAATTTTATTCAAGTAGTTAAAAAATCCTTATCAAAAAGTCCAGGAAGTTTAAATTCAATAACAAAAACTAAATATAATAAGGAAATAATAAAGAATCAAATTAAACAATTAGAAAAAGTGAAAAAATTTAATAAAGAAGAAGAAGAAATAAACAATAAACATAGATTATTTAATTTTAAAATAATAGAAAAGAAAAATAATAATGCTCAAATACCATATGAATATTTTAATGATTTTTTAGATACTTATGTAGTAGAAGAAGATACTTTAGAATATAAAATAATTCCAAATTTTATGGAAAAACAAAATGAAATAAATGGAAGAATGAGAGCAATAATAGTAAATTGGATTATTGAAGTTCATAATAGATTTAAATTATTACCAGATACTCTTTTTTTATCTATTATTATTTTTGATAGATATATGTCATTAGTTAAAAATATTAAAAAAGATACTTTACAATTAATTGGTGTTACTTCACTTTTAATTGCTTGTAAATATGAAGAAATATTTTCTCCTGAAATTAGAGATTTTGTTTGTATTTTAGATAGAACTTATGAAAGAGAAGATTTAATGAATCAAGAAAATGAAATGATGAAAAAATTAAAATTTGAAATTACTTTTCCTACTTCTTTAAGATATTTTGAAATTTTAAGAGTAGAATTTAATATTAATGAAAAATATTATGATTATGGTTATTATTTACTTGAATTAACTTTACTTGATTGTAATTTCTCTAAATATAAACAATGTATTATTGCCACTACTATTTGTTTCATGATTAAAAAATTATTTGAAGATGTTAATTTAAAAAACTTTTTAAAAGATACTAAAATTAATTGTGATGATGTTATTAATTGTCTAATTGATATTTGCTTTTTAATTGATAATATTGAAAATTCTTGTTATCATGCTGTTACTAAAAAGCATTATAAAGTTGTTAAAGAATTCAAAAAAAGAATTTTTGAGGAAAATAAACAATAAAACACATTTAAAACTTAGTATTTTGTAATTTTAATTGTATAATAAGTTTGACATTTTTATTTATATATAAAAACCGTAAAAAAAATTTTAATTTTTTTAATTTATTAAAATTTTTTTCGACAATCTAAGGTAAAAAATAAAATAAATGAATAAAATTAAATAATTTAATGATGAATTTTCCTTTTATAAATGAAAAAATAAATAAAAAACAATCAAATATAAAAAATTCAAGTAATTATTATGATCATAATTCAATGAAAACATCATCAGTAAGTCAATTTTTAACAATAAAAAAAGATAATTTAAATCCATCATCAATAACAAATTCTCTTGATAATAGTCATACAAAAGATAATGATATAATGAAAAATTTAATTGATAGTAAATTTAAACCTTCTATTTCTAAAATAGAAAAACCAGAAATAAAAATGAAACCAAATAGAACTTTAAAAATGTCTATTTCAAGAAATACTTTAACTCAAATTATTACTTTAAAAAAATTAAAGGATACAATGACTACTATTGGAATTAATAATAAAAAAATTCAAATATGTGATTTTACTTTAGCTTTTTTATCTATTATTTCTATTATTTGTGCTATTATTGATAATGAATTATATATTAAGAAAACTTTTTCTTATATTGAAAAAATATCAGGATTTAAAATTGATGATTTAGTTAATAAAAAACAAACTTTCAATTATTATATTTTTTTAATTGAAAAAAGAAAAATTACACCTGTTGAAAATTCTTTTAGATGTATTAATTTAATATCATCTATTTTGTGTTTTATAATATTAATTATTAAATATAATTATAGAATAATTGTTTTAAAAGTTGAAAAAAAAATTTCTGAATATGATAATTTTTTATCTTCAGGAATTATATATTTATTAATATTAGAATGTATAATATGTTTGATATCATATCCTCCAAAAATAAATAAAGTATTTCAATTTTCTTATAATACAATAAGATATGTATATAGTTTAAATAATTGTTTTTTAATATTTAATTTTTTCAAATTATATAATTTATGTAGAATTATTATATTAGGAAGTAGATATAATTCAAGAATAAGTGAAACAATATGTCAAACTTATAATGCTCATTATAATTTATTATTTAAAATAAAAGGAGAAATTAATTCAAGACCAATTTTCTGTTGTGTGATAATATTTATATTTTTTTTTATAATTTCAACTTCTTTATTAAGAAACTTTGAAGCTTTTGGATATGATGTAATGAGAGGTTATATAGGAAATAAAGGATTAAATGATTTAAGAAATAGTATGAATAATATTTGGTTAAATATAATAACAATAACTGGAATTGGTTATGGTGATGAATATCCAAGAACTAATTTAGGTAGAATTTCTATATTTATTTCTTCTATTTTTGGAATGTTTTTTCTTGGTTTTTTAATTGCTAGTATAAGTAGTGCTATTGAATTTAATAATAAGGAGAATAGAGCTTATATGAAAATGAAAAAAATATTTTCTAAAGAAAATTTAGAACATAAAAGTGCTGAATTTATTAAAGCTCTTTTATTATTAAGAAAAAATTGTATTAATTATAAACATAAAAGAAATAGGGAGTTTATATTACTTAAAGAACGTATTATTTTAATAATTAAATTATATAATGATTGTCTTAATTATAATGATGAATTATATGTGGCAAGATATTATTCAATTCCAATGGTAAATTTAATTAGAACTATGGAAGTAAAATTATATGATAGTTTAGTTTTATTAACTAAACACTTAACTAAAGTTGATAATATTGATGTTGATTTATTCAATTTACAAAAAGATCATAAATCTATTTATGAAACAATGAAAAATGTAAATTATCAAATAAGTAAAATTAACAAATTTTTATTGGAAAATCATAATAATAATTATTTAAGAAGAGAAGAAATAAAAAAAGAAGAAGAAGAAGAAGAATTAAGTCAAAATAATAGTTCTGAGAATGAAACTTCAATGATTAAAATTAATTTATTTCAAGAACCAAATAAAACAAATGTAGAAATAAAAGATATTTTAGTTAAGTCAAACACATTATTATCTATTCCTAAAATAAATCCTCCTAAAAGATTTTATAGTCCAAGATTTAATCATAAACAATTAAATAAAGTTAAAACAAAATATGATCTTCATAGTAAAATTATTGTAAAAACAAGAAGAAATATTACTGATACTATTTTAAATAAATATTCTCTTAAATATAATTTTAATATTAAAAAAGTTCAAATAAGAAAATGTAAATCTATGATTTTTCCAAATAAAAATAGAATTAAATTAACCATTGTTCATAATAATTATATTGAAAAAAAATTACCAACAAGTGTAAGAAAAAAAAAAAATATAAAATTTATCTTAAACTGTTAATAAAAAGATATTCTTTGTGGTTGTGTAAATATCTTATATAAATATATACCCTAATTATAATATTATAGTAATAAAAATATTAAAAATTAATTGTTTAATTTTTATATTTATTTGTCTTAATAATATTGTCTTTTTTATTATAATTAATGTATTAATTAAATTATCCTCAAAATTCTTTAATTATTCCTTATTAAATGTAAATTTATATTCAATTATTACAAATTTAAAAAATATTTTATTTAACTTTCAATTTATTTGAAATAATAATAAAGAATCTTTTATTATTTTACTATATAATTTTAATAATATTTTTAAACCACTTATTTTATCTCTCAAAAAATCTAAATTTTTATTGATTTGAATTATAATTTGGATTTTTGTTAATGAAGAATTAATAATTACTTATCTTTTGTATGACAAAACTTTAATGAAAATGATTTATTTAACAAACTAAAATATATATATTATATTAGAAAAAAAATGCAAATAAAATTAATATTATTTTTAATATTTTTTAGTTGGATTTTTTAAATATTAATTTGATTATATTTATTTAATTTTTTTTAAAATTAAAATTAAATGTCATCTCAATCAAAACCTACTATGACAGATCCAAATAATAGCAATAAAGAAATAAATATATCACAAAATAGTTTAAATAATATAGATTTAACATCAAAGTTAGATTTCACAAAAATAAAAGAATTTAATAATAAAAGTGTAGATTATATATTTGATGAAAAAATAGACATTGCATTAGAAATATTAAAAAAAATCGAAGTATTTTTAGAAACAAATGCAATAGAATCAAAATTAAATTTAGATGAAAAAATAATAATAATAATTCTTCATAATTTAGCATGTTGTTATCAAAAAATAAAAGATTTTGAAAATTGTATTTCATATTTAGAAGCTGTAATATATCATTTTGATTCATCTTTAGAACCAAAACATAATATGAAAATAAATGAAGAATATTTTTTAAAAAGTAGAAATGAAGATCAATCAAAATATAATTTATTAGGAGATTTTATATTAGAATTAAGATTTTCTGCTAAATTTCATCTTCAAATGTGTGCTGTTCTATCACAAGCAAATAAACATATTGATGCTTTAAAACACGCAAAATTAGCTGCTTTAATGTGTGAAGATAATTTAATTAAAACTTATTATTTATTCAATCAAATGAAAGATAATAATTTTAAAAATAACAGAATCAACAATAATAATAATGAAGAAGAGGATTATCCTGTTTTTACAGAAAAAATTAAACAAAGTCTTAAAATTATTGTTGAGTTATATAATAGAGTTATTAATATGAGAATATTTGATAACAAAAAACAAGAAATAAATAATATTAATATAAATAATTTAAATAAACATGATATTCATAATTTACCAAATAAAGAAAATCCAAAAAATTTTTCTTCATATTTAAATTACACAAATTTCGAAATATCAAAATATATTTCAAATAATTTATTAACAAATAACATAAGACATATATTTGGAAATACAATAAAAAAAGATGATTGGATTCAATTATTAAATATAGGAAATATAATGTATTTAAGTCCTTTAAATTATGAAGATTTAGAACTTGATTCAGATCCAAAATATGAATTATTAAGAGATGCAATATTAGAAAAAGTAGTTATGTTAACTGTAGCTTATTTTTGCATTGCTACTGAATTAAGATTTTTATCTCCTGATAAAGGAAATAATAAAATTAATGGTGAATTTTATCATTTTAAATCCGTCGAATTTGCTTCTCTTTTTTTACCTGTTTCTTGTCCTATTGTTAAACATTATATTCTTAGTTATTATAAACATTATGGAAATGATATGGAAATTATCCCTGAAGATAAAATTGTCCAAATGAAAATAGATTTAATTAGAAGTGAAATTGAACAAGATAAGGATACTTTAACTTTTGCTAGAACTAAGAAAATTAATTATATTAATAAAGTCGTTGTTAATGATAATTCTCAAACTAATCATAAAATTAAAATAGATTCTAAAAATGATATTATTCCAAGTAATACTTTTGCTATTAAAAGTAAAATTAAGGAAGATAGAGCTCCAAAATTTAAATTAAATTTTAATAATTTAAGAGATAGTAATTCAAGTATTAAAGAGAATATAAATAACAATTCAGATAGAATAAAAGTAAAGCAAATAAATAACAATAATAACAATAATAATAACAATAATATTAATAATAATAATAATAATAATGAATTAGAAAAAAAGACATCAAAAACAGAAAGAATTCAAATAAATAAAATGCATATTAATAATAATAATAATAGTAATTTAAATTCAAATACAAACAGATATATTTCTGCAAACAACAGTCATAATCATACTAATAATAATTTAAATAATAATAATGGAAAAGGGAGTATGACTGCAAGAATTGGAAGTTCAAATAAAATAAATAATAATAATAAAAAAAATAATTTTAATAAAGGAAGTAAAACTCAAAGAGATTATTTTCATTCAAGTGAAAGAATCTTCAATGCTAATATTTATAATAATATTAATAAGAAAAATAATATTAAAGGGATTAATAAAGTTTATAAACAACGTTCAAATAATAATAATATTAATTATAATAATAACTTAATTAAAAGTTCTACTTTAATTGAAAGATTATTAAATAATAGAATTATGCAAAAAAAAGGAATGAATAGACCTGAAAGTGCTTCAACTTCTCAATCTATAAATTCTTTAATTAAAATTATTCAACCTAAAAAAAAGAATAATAATAATAAATATATTAAAAAAAAGTAAATATTTTATAAATATTAATTTTTCTTTTTTTCACGAAATATTTTTGAAACCAACATTTTTTAATACAAATAATTAGTTTTTATTTATTATTTTTAAATATAAATAAAAAATATAAGTCTAATGATTAATATAAATGATTGGAGAAAACATTATTTTAATAAAAGAAATGATATAGATGAAATCCAATTTTATGAATTTGGAGCTCATTTTAAATATAAAGACTTATATAATAAATTGTTACAAATTATTAATGAAAAAAAAAGAAATAAAACAAAAGAAAGTTCTAAAACTATTATAAAGAATAATTCAGAGAAAAAAAAAATTAATAAAGGAATTAGTAGAAATCAAATGATTAATAATAATGATATACAAGATAATGATAGTTTTATTTTTTCTTTGAAAAATATTTCAAAAAATAAATTAAATGATTTTTCTCATAAAAATAATAAAATTCAACTTAAAAAAAATACTATAAAAAATCATATTAATATTCAAAAAAATAATGTGTTAAAAATTTTTAAAAAAAAATTTAGCAACAATGAAAAAAATATGATAAAACGAAATAATATAAATATAGATTCAAAGAGTTTTTCTCAAACAAGAAATATAAATTCAATAGGAAAAAATCAAAAAAAAATATTATTAAAAGAAAATGAGTTAAAATTTCAATTTTCAAATTATTTTAATCAAAATTCAAAGTTTTTAAAGGAAAAATCAATAACAAAAAGATTATCTCCTAATAGAAATAATTCAAAAAAATTTAATATAAATATAATAAATAAAATATCAAGAAATCAAAATGAGAATAAAAATGATTTAATTGAAAATAATAAATCAATTAGTAATAATATATCTCAACAAAGTTCTGCAAGTACAGAAAAAAATACAAATAAAACTTCTCATTTTTTAGATAAAAATCAAAAGATTATTCATTTAAAAAAAAAATATGATAATCATAATTTATTTTATAAACAAAATGCTGAAACTTTACCTAATCAAGAAAGTTATGTTTATAAAAATAAAAAAGATAATTATTTATTTACTATTTTAGTAAATAAAAAAATTAAAAAAAGAAATAATGTTTCTGCTTCTAAATGTGAAAAAAATATCATTTTGAAACATTCTATTTTTCAAACGAATAGAATTAATTCTATTTATAATAAAATTAATTATTCTAATTCAAAAAAAGAGAAAAAAGAATTTTGAGTGTTTTAATTATAAACAAATCAGGGTATATAATATTAAATAAATCATTAAAATTTGATTTATTGTTATATAAATATTTAATATATTTTATTTAAAATGAAAAAAAGTATTATTTAAAAAAAATTAAAACAATAAAAATTGAATTCCATAAATTAATAATATTCTTTAAAAACAATTAAACAAAAGAAAAAAAAATAAGAAATAAGGTTTTTTATTTTTTTATGTTTTTTTAAGTTTGTTTATAAAGAATCTTCATATTATTTATTATATTATTAATTTTCTTTAAATTACTAATTAATTCAATTAAATGATATTCTTAAAGAAAATTATTATAAAAAATTCCTTATATGATAAAATGATAAAATATATTTTTATTTTTTTAAATATAATAAAAAAATAAAATATAAAATAAAAGAAAATAATATACATAATCTATATTAATAATAATATTTAAAATACCATTGAAAAAAATCACAAATTAAGTTTTTTGAGTAAAGCATTTAATTCATTCTTATATAAAAATTTTTCAAATTTCATTTCTTCAGGAGTTAGGCATCTTTTAACTTCCCATTCTCCTTTAAGCCAATTATCTTTTTTTCCATTTTCCCAAATTCCATAAGTAAAAACCCCATTATGTACTTTAGCACCAACACCATTTTGTTTTCCATTATTCCAAAAACCAACAAAACATTCTAAAGGTTTCATTTGCCAAATAAAAACACCAAAACCATTTTTTAAATCATTTTTAAAATAACCTATATATTTATGTTTATTTTTCCATGAAAAAAGACCAAATCCATGCATATTTCCATTTAATACTTCACCACAATAAAAACTTTCATTTGTATAATATATCATTCCATAACCATTCATTTTATTATTTTTCCATTCTCCTTCGTATAATGTTTTATCTGACCATTGATAAATTCCAATGCCATGTTTTTTATTATTTAAAAACTCTCCTTTATAAAAAGTTTTATCATCCCAAATTTCATATCCAATACCATTTAAATTATTTTTTTCCCAAAATCCTTCTCTTATATAATGTAATGTTTCATATCTTCCATAACCTTTAGGAATATTTTTTATATATTCTCCTTTATATATTGTTTTATTTTTTTTATTTATAAATTTACAAAATCCTGATACTTTATTATCTTTAAATATTCCATTTAATTTACTTTTATCATCCCATGTTACAATTCCATATCCATTTTTCTTATGAGAAAATTTATCTTTTTCACCATGATATTTTAAACTTTTATTTGATTTCTTTAAGAAAAAACCATATATTTCTTCTTCTTTATTTTTAAATAAATTTTCAATATTTATATTATTCTCTTTTATATTCATTTCTTCTTCGGATGATATTGAAAAAAAAGATAATATTTTAGATTGTTGCTTTTTTATTGTTGAGGAATCTTGACATGAATTTCTTCTTTTTGATATTATATCATCTGCTAATACTATTTTATTACTTTTAGTTGTCTCAAAATTTGGATTTATATTTGCATACATTGAATTTACATTTTGAAAATTTAGATACATTGATTTTTTATTTTTAATACCGAGATTATTTGAATTTTTTTTTTGAATATTTGAATTTAATGTACCTAAAGGAAGTAAAGATTCATTTATTGTTTTATTTTCAATTCGAGGACTATGTCTTATAGTAGAACTAAATTTTTTAATTGTTTTTCTTTGTAAATATTTTCTAAAAGCTCTTTGTATTTTTGCTACTTGAGTATGAAAAAAATATTTTGATTCTTTTGAAATACTTATTTTTTTTCCATAAGTATCAGTTGGTTTTTCATTTTCAGTTTCATAAAAATCATTAATTTCATTATTTTCTATAACCATTTTCTTTTTATTATTATTACATGGACAAAGGTCATTTGATATACATAGGGGAAAATTTCCCATAATTTATTTAACATTTTAAACAATATATTATTTAATTTTGATTATTCTAAATAATAAATATTTTATAATTCAATCTTTTTTTTATGAGTTATGATTTATAATTAATAATTATTATTTTTATTATATGTTTATTATTATATTTTATTTTCTTTAGGAATAAAAATTTATATTTTTTTTATTTATAAGAAAAATGAAAAAAATATTTAATTTTAATTTTCATATTTATTTACATCATCAATTTGAATATCACTTAAACTTTTTTCAAAGAGAAATTTTTTTGAATTAGAATTTTGGATTAAATCACTTGGTTTATTTAATATATAAATTTCTTTTTGTTTATCAAATAATTCTAAAGAATTAATTGAAGAGTGAGAAGATTTATTTTTTACTTTCTTTTGTTCTTTTAAACTATTATTTAAATCAGATTGACTTAAATTTCTTTCTGAAAGAGATTCTTTAAAATAAAAAGAATCATAATTATTAATTGGATTATTATTTATATTATTTTCTTCATTATCATAGTTATTAAAGTGATTAAATTCTTTTTGAAGTTTACTTTTAATTTCTAATAAATTTTTTTCTTCAATACTTTGATATAAAATTTCGTCTTCTTGAATTTTATTTTTTTCTTTTAAATTATCTATTATTTTTATTGGATTTGTTGCTTCTAAACTATTTTCATTATATTCTTCTATTTTTTTTTTTTTTGTACTTCTATGAATAAATTTCTCTAAATTTAGTTTATTTTTATTATTATCTTTTAATTGTTTTTTATTATTATTTATTGTATTTATATTATTTTTATTATGAATAATTTTTTTTATTTCTTCTAATTTTTTGTATGTCATTCTACCTTTAATTAATCTTTTTTGAGTATGATTATTATTTTTCTTTTCATTTATTTTTTTTATATTTTTTGATTTATATAAATTTTTCTGTGATTTATTATTTGTTTCTCTTGTTTTAACTGAAGATGTATTAAAAGGAGATTTACTTTTTGATTTTATATTTATTGCATTTTTATTGTCTTTATTTCTTGATTTATCTTCTTTTTTTTTTCTTCCACAAAAATTCTTTTGAAAAGAAACTTTTTTATTAGTAATTGAATTAAATTGCTTATTATTTGTTTTATTATTATTATTTTTATTATTTGTTGTATTTAAAATTGTTTTATTATCTTGTTTTTTTAAATGTTTAAATAAATTAATCCTAATTAAATTATAATTATATTTATTATTTTTTTTTTGATTATTCATCATTTCTTGTTGATACCTAAAATAAGTTAAAGTAAAAGGTTTACGATGAGAAAAAATATTCTCATTACTTAATTTAGATTTTATTGATTCTGAATGTTTAAAAATTGAAGAATAATGTTTTGTTGAATTTGTTATAAAAGAGTTTTTAAATTTATCTTCTTTTTCATTTAATAATAATTTATTATTCAAATTATTTGTACTGTGAAATGAATATGAAAATTTATTTCTAATAGAATTTAATTGTTTTATTTTTTTTAATTCTTCATCGATATTATTATCATAAATAGTTAAATTTTCATCTTCATTTAATTCATGCAATGATGAATTATTGTCTTTCTTTTGAAATAATTTATTGTTTGTATTATCATTGTTTCTTGAACTCATTGTATGAATTTTTTTTTTTAAAGTTAAAATTATATCATCTTTTTCTTTTAATTGTTCATTTAGTTTATCAATATTATTTTTTATTTTATTGAATTCTAATCTAATATCAAATATTTTTCCATAATTATTTCCTAAATTATTATAAGTAAAATAGTGTTTTTGATTAGAAAGAAAATTATTTTTTGTTCTTAAGTTTCCATTCTTTATATGTGGATTTTTTTCATTATTAAAATTAGGTTTATATAAATTGGGAATTTTATTTAAATTTTTTTCAATGTTGTCCATTGAGGTTAAAATCAAGCTTTTATATATAGACATATTTATTATTGTCTTTTTTTGCTCTATAATATTTAATAATAATTATTAATTCTGTTTCAAATAAAATTTCTATATTTAAATCGTAAGTTATATGTTATTATTATTATAATGAAATATTTAATATTCAAATTAAATTCAAGAAAAAAACAAAAAACAAACATTACATGAATTAAAAATAAATATTGAAAAGATGTTTTTTTTGAGGAATTATAAAATATAATTTAGATTTTATTATTAATTTTAATAATAAAAAATTTAATGAGCTACAATTTTTCTATTTCTAATAGAAGATATTATTCAAATCCAAAATACTCAACATTGACTCCTCAAACGAGTAATTATTTTGGAAAATCAATAAATAAAAGAATTGAACTATTAAGTCCTTTAAATTCTAGAAATAATAAATTTGAAAGAAATCAAAGTAATTTAACGAATATTTCAAATTATTCAAATATTAAAAATGATAATTTACTTTCTCCAAATCAAAATATGAATAATTATAAAAAAAATACATTTTGTTCAGAAATGATTAATCTTAAATTAAAATTTAATTCAATAAATCAAAAAATTGAAAGATTAAATAAATTATTAAATATATATGATATTACATCAAGAAATAATAATAATGAAATTAAAAGACCAAATAGTTATAATCAAATATATAAAAAAACAACAGAAAATAATAATTTAAATTTACATAATTCAGTATTATTTTCTAATAAAAATTCTAATATTTTAAATTCTCCAATTTCATGTATTAATAATAATAATTACTTAAGTCCTTCTAATAAAAAATCATCTGTTGAAAATTATTATAGTAATGATAATTTAATTAATTCTTCATCATCAAAATCAACATTAGATTATAATAATCATTCTTCAAATTATTTCACTCCGAATAAATCTATTTCTTTAAGGTTTTATTCTAATTCTCATAATGATAATTTAAATTTATCAAATAATTCTCATTTAAAAATAAATTCATTTTCTAATTTGTTTTCCCCTGAACATAATAAAAATGAAATATCAAAACAAGAAAATTTTAATATTGTTTCAGAAACAAATAAAAATAATTATGATTATATAAAGAAAACAAGAAAATTAATTAGTAATTATAAAAGTAGAAATTCAAATAATAATAAATTAATAGGAGGAAATTCATATAGAAATAATAAAATTAAAAAAATAGATTTAGATAGATTAAATAATACTAATGTATTATTATCAAATGGTGAATTAAAAAAAGCAATTAAAAATTTACATGAAAAAAGAAAAATATTAGTTGATGGAAATCATGATGGTTTAGAAAGATATAGAAAATTGAAATTAAATCAACAATTAAATAATTTTAATAAAAGAATAATAACTGGAAATTGGTCATATCTTAGAAATAGCTTTGATGAAAGTAATTATCCTAATTTTTTAAATAATTCAATTAGAAAAAATCATTTAAAAGTTAAAGTTTATTATCCTTTTAATAAAATAGAAGAAAATTCAAAAGATAACAATTTAAAGATAAATAAAAATAATGAAATTACTTCTTCTGAAATTAAAGAAAAAATATTAAATAATCAAAAATTAAATAATAAAGATGAATATATTAAAATAAAAGATAATAATTCTTTTTCAAAAGATATAGATAAAAATATAAATGATAATAATTTAAATGAATCAAATAAGGAAAGCAATAAAATTAATGATGATAAAGAATTAATAAATTCAATTAATAATAAAGAAAATTCTAATGAAAACCTTCAAAATAATATTCAAATTCAAAATGAAAATAAGATAAATGGAAATAATGAAGATTTTAATAATTTAAAAGAAGAAAACCAAAATTTAAATCAAGAAAATCCTGAAATCAAAGATAAAAAAGAAGAAAAAAATGAAAAGATTAAAAATAATTCAAATGAAGAAAATACAGAAATAAAAAATAATAATATAAATGAAGAAAATATCGAAAATAATATTAAAGAAGGAGATATTAAAAATCAAAATGTAATAAATGAAGAAAAAAAAGAATTTAAAAAGGAAAAAATAGATAATTATGTTCCAACAAATGAAAAAAACAATGAAGAAGAAGAAGTAGAACAAATTTTTGATGAAATTAAAAAAAATGATGAAATTAAAGAACAAAATTAAAACAATTAATATAAATAATATTTTATTTAATTATTTATTAAAAGGTTTTTTAGAGAATAATAAAATAAACTTCCATCTTAATAAAAAAATTAAAATAAATCAATTTCTTCACAATAAAAAACAACAAAAAAATGGAAACTAAATCAAAACCCCGTAAAAAAAAAGGAGGATTTCACACATTATCAGTAGGAGAAAAAAAAGGAAGTCCAACAAAACATAAAATTCAAACAAAAAAATCAGATAGTCAATTAGACAAAAAGAAATCAATATCAGATATAAAATTAACAGATTTAGAGATATTAAATAAGACCAAATATGTAGCAGCAACACTTAAAGGAAAAGATGATTTTGGTAATGCAAAAACAAACCAAGACAAATACGTGTATTGTGAAAATATATTTAATTTAGAAAATTGTAATGTTTTCGGAGTATTAGATGGACATGGTTCGAATGGTCATTTAGTGAGTGATTTTTGTGGAGAAGCAATAAAGAAATTATTCAAAGAAGAATCACATTTTATAACAAAGCAAAATAAGAAAATAACAAAAGAATCATTGTATCAGAAGTTAACACAGAATAATTATATGTTTTTAAAAAAATTTTATGAAAATCTCCAAAAAGAATTAATAGATGCTTCATTTGATACTCATTTCAGTGGAACAACATGTGTGATAGTATATCAAATAGATAATAAGATAATTTGTTCAAATATAGGAGATAGTAGAGCAATCTTAATAAATAAGAAGGGAGAAGAGAAAGAAATAATAGAATTAAGTAAAGATCAAAAACCAACGAATCCAGAAGAAAAAAAAAGAATAGAAGAATCAGGAGGTGAAATTGCTCCTTGTGATGATGAAATTGATTTAGATGGTCCTAAGAGAGTTTGGGTTAAAGGAGAAAAATTTCCTGGTATTGCTATTAGTAGAACCTTAGGAGATGAAGTGGGAAAAAGTGTTGGTGTTATTTGTACTCCTGAATTTATTGAAAAAACCTTACCTTCTAATTCTTCTTATTGTGTTGTGGCTTCTGATGGTATTTGGGAATTCCTTTCTAATGATGATGTTGTTAATCATACTGTTCAATTCTTAAGTCATAAGGATTTTGAAGGAATGATTAAAAATTTAATTAAGGCTTCTTGCTTAGAATGGAGTAATGAAGGAGCTGGTAGAGATGATATTACTGTTGTTATTCATTATTTTGGAAATTAAAAGTTATTTTTTTTTTCTTTTTTTTTTTCTTTTGTTTGAAAGGTTTTTGGAGTTGTTTTGTTTATTTTTTATTGACTTTTTAAATATTTTTTTAAAGAATTTTTAATAGGTTATTATTATAATATTTTGGGAGTTAATTAATTATTTTTATGTATTCTTTATAAAATGTTTAATCTTTCTTTTAAATAAATGAATTTATAATATAAATTTTAATTAATTTGAAAATGATCTGTTACAATTTTTTACAATATTTTTTCCTTTTTTATAATAAATCAAATTAAAAGATTTTTATGAACTAAATGATAAGTAAAATATAATAAATAAAAGAAAATAAAATTTTAAAAAAATAAAAAATTTTTAACAAATACAATTTTTACATCCTTTATTATCTTGAAAAGTAACTAAATTACTTTTATCTAAAGTATTAGTTAAAATAGAAGAATTTCTAGATTGAAATCCATTAAGTAAAGGAATAATATTTTTAATATATAATTCTTTTACAGATTCTTCAAATAATAAATCAATATTATCTCCATTTGCAGCACTTGTTTCATAATAATTTAAAATATTATTTTGATTAATAAAGACTTCAATTTTTTCTTTAGAAACTTTTCTTTCATTTTCTTTATCAATTTTATTTCCAATTAAAAAAATTAAAGTATCTTCAGAACAAACTTCTTTAATTTCATTTAACCAATAATTAAGAGAATTAAAGGATTCAATATCATCAATAGCAAAAACAACAAAAATACATAAAGCACTTTTATAAAAGTTTTTAATGACAGAATGATAAATCTCTTGACCGCAAGTATCCCATAATTGAATTCTTATTTTTGAATTATTAACTTTGTAATTTTTCCATGAATGATCAAAACATAATGTTGTTTTGTAATCATTTGTAAATATGTTGTTTACTCCTCGAGATATTATACTACTCTTTCCTACTCCTGGTTCTCCTATTATCACAATTTTAAAATTAAATTCACTTGATGTATCTGATGGTAATGATGTTATTTCTATTTTCTTCTCTTCTGTCATTTTTCTATTTTTTTTTTTTATTATTTTAATCAATATTATTTTTTATTTTCAATATTTTTTTTTGGGATTTATATTTATTAAAATAAAATGTTTCATTTATTAATAGTATTTTAATATAATTTATATAAAAATATAATTTATTTTTATGTTATATAAAAATTTTAATTACATATTTACATAAATTAAATAATTATTCAGAAGTAAAATTTAACAACATTTTTTATTTTTTTTACTTCTATTATCAATATCATTAATTTTAAAATTACTACTATAAAATATAGTATTTCCTCTTTTGTTAATTAATTCTTCATCAAAACTGAATTTTTGTTTATGCTCATTTAATAAGTCTGAAACCTTTAAAAAAAATTCTAAAACATTTTCACAATTTTTTGCAGAAATTTCAGCGACTAAAATATTAGGATTATATTCCCTTAAAATTTTAATAGCATTATCCAAAGAAAAATTTTTATCCTTGCAGTCACTTTTATTAATTAAAGCAATAAAAGTTTTTTTTTTCTTAGTTTTAATTTTTTGAATATTATGATTAATATAATCAATAAAATTATTACAAGTATTTAAAGATTCAATTGAATTATAAGATAAGACAATAATAAAACAAGATGATTGTTTATATAAATGAGAAGGTAAAATTTGCATTTCCATTTCATCTCCACATGTATCCCAAATTGATAGTCTTATATTTTTATATTCTTTCATATAAAAATTTACACCTATTGTTGTTATATATTTTTTCTCAAATCTGTTTTTAGTTAATTGAAGTAATAATGATGTTTTTCCTACACCGTTTATACCAAATAATATTATTGTTTCATTCTTTTTTTTCTCTATTACATTATTTCTATATAATGTTGATATATCACTTTCCATTTTTTTTAATTTAAAATATTGTTTTTTTACTAAGTAAATCTATTATTATATTAAAGCAATATAATGATTATATTAAAAAAATATATGAAAAATCATAAATAAATTTATTTAATCTTAAAAAAGCTTAAATTAATGTTAAATTTGATTGAGTATAATTTTTAGTTACTAACCAATAGCAAAAATGTTGTATTAACTCAATTAATTCATTAGAATGAAGACCAAAATAATTATTTGGTTCCATAAAATCAATAAAATAATCATTACACATATCAGGAATAGATTCAGCACTATATATTTGAGTATACAATTTTTTTTTTTCAGTTACATAATTCTGATCGATTACATTATTTTTTGCTTTATTTATATATTCTCTAAAAGATACAATAAATTTTGTAATAAACCAAAAATAATCTTTATTTGTTTTTGAAATCACTTCTTTTAAATAATAATAAAATACTCCATCTAAAGGAGGATATTGAATTATGTTATTATCATTTTTTATTGAACTTCTACATTCTTCATAATCATCTAATTTTTCTTTATTCCAATTTTCATTTAAAAAAATATAAAAAGAATAATTTTCAACATTATCAATATTAGGGAAAATACTATCTTTACATTGTCTAAAAACATTAGATAAATTTTGTTTTAAAGTATCTAAATTAATAACTTCATTATCATTATTAACTTTAATTTTTCTTAAATCATTATCAAAAAAAGTTTCATATTTTTTTTTATTTTGATTAATACTATTAGAAAGTAAAGGATCTTTTCTTGGTCTTCCTCTTCCTTTTCTTTCTCCTTCTTGAACATAATTGTGTTTACTTTTTCTATGATTAAATAAAGCAGGAGCAGATAAATAACTTTTACCACAATTAGGACATTTAAAATCTCTTCCTTTTATTTCACTTTTACTTCTTCTTTTTCTTCTTACTTTTCCGCCTTCTGAATTTATATTATTATTATTATTTTCTTCATTTATAATATGAAATGTCTTTGTTTGAAATGGATTTTGTGTTATTTGATTCTCTTGTTTTGGCTTCTCTATTTTTATTTCTTTTTCTTTTGGCTTTTCTTCATTTTTATTTTCATAACTTTCTTTATTCTTTTCATTTTTTTCTAATTCTTGTTGCTCCATTTTTTTTTAAAATACTTTTTTTGATTTAAATATATTTTTAAATCATGGCTTTAATTATTAAAAGTTTTATTTTTTTTTTATTCTTTTTCCAGAAGTTTATTTTTTATCTTTAATTTATTAATTTTAAAATTTTTTAATTTTTTTTTATTCAAAGTAAAATAATGAATTTTTAGTTTTAATGGGAAGTCAATATTCACAGGAAGAAGAAAAACCAAAAGAAAATTTAAAAGAATTATTTGATTTAAGGAAAAAAAAAATAAGAAATGCTTCCCCTTTTATTGAAAGAACATTAACTTATAATCCTATTGAAAAAAAAGTATCAAAAGTAGAAACAAAATTAACTTTAAAAGAATTAAACTTAGATAAAAAGTTTGTGGAAAAATATTATAATGAAGAAATAACTCAAAAATTAATTAAACCTGATTTTTCAATTGAACAAATAATTAAAAGTACATTTTATTTAAGTAGAAATAAATTAAATAATAATAAGGAAAAAAACAATAATAAAAGATTTTCAATAAATAATAATCCAAATTTAAATTATGAATTTCGTTTTTTTAGAAATGAAAAAGAATTAAGGAACTCTTTTTATACTAAATTAATAAGTAAAAATATAGGAAAAATAAATGAATCAAAAAATTATAATTCAATATTTATTTTTGATTGGGATGATACATTATTTTTTACTTCAGTATTAACACCAAATGGTTATTATCAAGAGAAAAATATAAAATTAGGAAGAAGAGATTATGATAAAATATCAAGTATAGAATATTCAGTAAAAGGAATCTTAACTTTTGCTTTAAAAAAAGGAAATGTATTTATTATAACAAATAGTCATAAAAAATGGGTTGAAATTTCAATTGAAAAATATTATCCTTTAATTAAACCTTTAATGGATAAAATCATTATTATTAGTGCAAGAGAAAAATATGAAAAATTATATCCTTCAAATTCTAAAATGTGGAAGTTTTTAACTTTTTATAATATTAAAAATCATTTTGATTGTACTTTATTAACTAATATTATTTGTGTTGGAGATAATGAAAATGATTTAGAAGCTGGAATTTCATTAGGAAAATGTTTTAATAAATCTTATGTTAAAACTGTGAAATTAAGAGAAAATCCTAATTTAGATGAATTAAATAAACAATTAATTTTAGTTAATTCTCAATTACTTAAAATTTATATGTTTGTTAAAGATATTAATATTAAAGTACAATCTAAAAAAAGAGAAATTATAGATTTTTAATAGTATTGTTGTAGAAGTTAATTTGATAAAGTAGAATTGAAATTAATTAATAATAACTATATATAATTTTCTTTGGTAATATTTTTTATTAATAAAATTTAGATATATTTGATTATTTTTTATCCTTAAACCAAAACTATTTTTTAATTCTATTATTATTTTTTGAATTTAAATTTAAAAAACGTTTACTTAATTTTATTATTTATATTATATGAGAAATTATTTATTAAAGTATTATTAAGAATATTACCTTAGAAACACATAATATTAATTTATTCTAAATTAATACAATATTTTAAACATCATAATTTGATGATACTCTAAAATATTTTTTATGTTCTGTACATTATATATATAAATAACATATATAAGTGATAATAAAGAAATAAAAATATTTTTGTTCTTATGATGAATCAGAATTAGTTTCATCTTCGCTCATATTTTTTTCGATTTTAAAAGTAAATTCTTCAAACCCATAAAAAATATATTTTGTTTCTTTTTCTTCGAATCCTTTAATCAAATTAAATTCACTAATTTTTTTTTTAGGTTTTAAAAATCTAATTTATTAACAAAAAAATAAATACTTTGGTTTAGGAGCTTTCAAAAGAGATAAATCCATTTTTTTAATTTTTATTAAGAAAAATTGATAAAAAAATCTTTTGGAAAATATTAATTTTAATACTACATGACAAAATATAAAATTAAAAAAAATTAAAAATGTCAGAAGAAAGTGAAAAAGAAGAAGGAGAAAATGAAGAAGGAGAAAACGAAGAAAAAGAAGAAAATGAAGAAGGAGAAAACGAAGAAAAAGAAGAAAATGAAGAAGGAGAAAACGAAGAAAAAGAAGAAAGTGAAGAAGAAGATAAAAAAAAGAAAAAGAAAGATAAGGAAATAAAAGAAGAAATAAAAGATAATAATGAAGTAAAATTTGAAACTGATAAATTAGTTTTATCAAATGAAACTAAAGTGGATTTTAATAATAATAATAATATTGTTAATGGTATAAATTATACAATGGGAAATGTTCCTGTTACAGATAGACAAAAAAGTTTATCTGAAATTATTTCTGAAGTTAATTTCGAAATGGATGGTTTATCAAAACAAATTGAAAAAAATTTTATTAATTTAAATTATAATACTAATACTAATTATCATCCTATAATAAATAAAAATGATGATAATTTAGATAATTTATTTATAAAAGCAAAAGAATTAACTAGGATTATAGATAATGAGAATTTAAAAGATAATAATTATATTACAAGTTATAAAAATAATAATGATAATTTTTTATTGAATCAAGAAATTGATTATCCTTTTCAAAATAATAATCAATATAAATCTTCATTAAATAATAATCCTTATCCATATGATCCAAATAAAAATAAAGAATATTATTCATCATTAAATACTCTTACTAACAATATGAATAATGTTAATTTAAACAATCAATTTTCAAATATTAATAGAAATTTAGATATTTTAACTCCATATTCTTTAAATCAAAATTTAAATATGAATACAAATACAAACACAAATATAAATACAAATACAAATATGTTTAATTCATCAAGAATAAAAAGAATGGATGATTTATATAGAAGTAATTTAAATAAAAAGCCTAAAATTTATTCTCAATCTATAAACCCAAAAAATATAAATATTCCTATAGAAAAACCTCAACAACAATTTCAATTTAATAATAATTTTAATTCTGGACAAAGAAATTTTGAGAGAATTAAACCACAAAGTATTAATCAAGCAGTTAATATATTACTTGATAAATATTAAATTTATTCTTTTTATATTTTTTTTAATCTTAATATTTAAAAGTTAACTCTTTTTGTTTTTATAAATTATTATTAAATAATTATTAAATAATGAAGATAATTCAATAAAAAATAAAATGCAATTAAGAACAAATAATAAAGAAAAAGAAGTTGAAATCCAAGAAACTCAAAATAAGAATAATCAAAAGATTAAAAAATTAAAAAATCAAAATGAAAAAGAGAAAAATTCATTAGAAGAAGTAATTATAATCTTTTTTTTAAAATAATATTTATTATTTAATATAGAATTCAAAAATAATAAACGAAGATAATAAAATTAAACTTAGAAATTCAGTAAGAACATTATTTTAATTTAAAAAGTCTAATAATTATCAAGGAAAATATAAAAAGATGAATTCAGGGAAAGATTTATATAAACTTTCATCAAATGAAAAAAAGCCTCCAAATATTAAGAAAGTAAAATATTATTTATTTATGAATAAAAATTATAATTTATAAAAAAAATAGAAACATCAATTACGTTATTTATCAACAGATTTAATTCCTCAATTTAAAAAATTTTTAAATCAATTAATAAAAAATGAGGAAGAAAATTTAATAAATAAAAAGAAAAAAAGAGAAGAAACAAAGCAAAAAATAAAAACAGAAAAAATAAATAAAAGTTTAAATAAACAAATACAAAACTATCAAAATATGTTTATAACAAAATTGAATTCTTGTCAGCCAATTCAAAATTATGATTATATAAATAATAATTTTAATAATTGCAATATATATAGTAATTATGACTCTCAATTGAAATCAAATCAAATGATGTTTATTTATGGTTTGTCTTATTTTTCTCCTTTTAATAACAATCATCAAAATATTAATAATAATAATTATTATTCTACAATTGAAAATTTTTTAAATCAAGGAAAAGTTAATCATATTGTTGCTGCTTTTCATATTTTAAAAAGTCAACAGGACAAAAAAAAGACTAATCAAAATATTAATTATAATATTGAAAATAATAATATTGAAGGTGTAAATTATAATAATTTTACTGAAGAACAAAAAGAAAGTAAAGTAAATGATAATTTATTAGAAAATAATAATGAAGAAAATAAAAATAATTAAAAAGCAAAAATATTTTAATATTGAATGTTGTCAATAAAAAAATTATATAAATGTAAGTTTAATTTTAAAAATTATTATATATAAACTTTAATCCTTGAATGAATTTTTTTTCTTTATTTTTAATAATTATTTTACAATTTATATTAATTATTGTTATTTATAAATTGTTTAAATTAACATTTATGAAATACATATAAAAAGATTAAATTGGAATCAACGATTTATTTCTTTTATTTTAACAACATAAAATTAATCGGAAGAATTATAATAATATTTATTACTATTATATTTACATTTATAATAATTTATTCCCTTATTTTAATAATATTTTTTTATTGTTTTTTCCTTGAATTTTCTACTTTTCTTTTTTTTATAGCTTTATCAAATTTACTTTCAATTCTTCCTATTTTAATTTTTTTTGAATCGTTTTCTTCATCACTTTCTTCAAAATCAATATTTTTCTTTTTTTGTTTTTTTTTATTGTAATTGTCATTTCTATCATATTCATAAAAACTATCTAAATCTTTATCATTATCATTGTTTTTATTTTTTTTTTTCTTTTTTTTATTTTTTTCTTCTTCACTTTCTTCTTCTTCTTCTTCAATTTCTTCACTATCTAAATATTCAGAATCTACATTTTCATTATTATCATTATTATTATTATCATTATTATTATCATTATCATTATTATCGTTATCATTATTATTTTCTTTTTCTTCTTCTTCTTCTTCTTCGCTTTCATTTTTTTTTTTATTTTTTTTTTTATTTCCTTTTTTATTAATTTCTTGAATTTTTCCTTTAATTTTCCCATTTTTATAAGTGACTTTAAATTTCTTATTTTTAGATTTTAAAATTCCATTACCATTAGGTTTTCCATTTTTAAAAGGGCCTTCGAATATTTTTCCATTAGCCCATTTAAAAATACCATTACCTTCTTTAATATTATTAACATAATCACCTTCATAATAACTTCCATCAGGCCATTTGTAAATTCCTTTTCCTTCCATTTTCCCATTTATAAAATTACCAGTATAACTTTCACCATCATTCCATTTATATGTTCCTTTCCCTGTTATATTATTATCTTTAAATTCTCCTTCGTATGTATCTTTTAAATCTTTATAATATACTTTACCAAAACCATCTTTTTTATCATTTTTAAAATCACCTTCATATATTTGTTCATTTGTTTCTTCTTTTCCTTTACCTTCTTTTATTCCTTTTATAAAGTCTCCTATATAAATTGAACCATTTAACATTTTTTGAGTTGCTCTTCCATCTAATTTACCTTCTTTAAAATATCCTTCAAATAATGTCCCTTCATTATCTATTATTTTACCTATACCATTAAATTTATTTTTCTCAAAAGTTCCATTATATCTTGTTCCATCACTTAACGTTAATATTCCTTTTCCATTTAAATTATTATTTATATCTACTTCACCTACATAAAAAGCATCTATTTCATTATATTTTAATATGTATAATTTAGTAAATAAACGAAATTCTTTCATAAATGCAGAACTAATTCCAAATGAATCTGAATTTGTTAATAACATTTTATATGAATCTTCATTATGATTTATTCCTATTGAACTTTCTTGATTTTTTAAATTTTCTGTTAAATATTTATTATATAATTCTTTTAATTTAGAATATAATTCTTCTTCTAATTCTTTTTTCTTTGATGGATATATCTTTTTCCTATAATAATGTCCTTTATATATTTTTTGAATTTTTATTATTGAATAAGTATTATATGCTTTTTTACCATTTTTTGTATCTGGTAAAGTTGATAAACTTCTTTGACCAAAAAAACTTTGTACAATTTTATCTGGTTTTTCTTTTTTTTTAACAATCAATGAATTATTTTTATTTTCTTTTTCAAAATTTTTAATTGCTTTATTTAATATATCGTTATCATCACTTTCACTTTCTTTTTCTTTCATATCATCTTCATTTTTAAATAAAAGAATTTTGGGATTTTTTTTATTGATGTCCTTATTATGTTCTGATACTTTATCATTATTATTATTATTATTATTATTATTATTCGCACTTGAACTTTCATCTTCTTTTTGAGATAAAGATTCTACATTTTTGAATGAAACATATGATTTTAAATCTTTTATTGCTTTTGGGTTCTTTAATTTATAATTATTATCTGATTCTATACTTTCTGGATTTTGTTTTTCTTCTAATTGAATTTCATTATTATCTTTTGATGTACAACAACTACATTTTGAATTTTCTTTTCCCATTTTTTTATTTGTTTTTAAATATTATTCTATTTTTTCATTAACAGAATAAAATATTTATAAATCACTTTTTGAATTAAATATTTATTAGTTAATTGTTATAAATAAAAAAAATAATAAAATAAATTTTATATTAATATTAATCTATTTATTTAATTAAAATTTTGTTAATTATTTTTTTTACATATTGTAATTTTATTATTTTTATCAATTTCACTTACATCTTGATTTTCATATTCATTAATAATAATATTACTTTTACTTAAATCTTGTCCGATAGTATTATTGTTTATATCAAAAATTTTAGCATCTTCTCTTTCTTTACTCATATCAACTTTAGGTTTACCAATTTTTCTACAAAAAATGATTTTTAAATTTTTGAAAAACCCAAAATTATAAGGATTCAGATTAATAGGATTATTAAATTTCTTTTTAATATATTCATAAAAAGTAGTACCATTCTTAATTAAAATTAAATGAATAACCATTAATTTCAACATAAAGAAAATAAGATACATAACATTAATAAAAATAACAATAAGAAATAAAACAATAATTGTTCCAAGATTTTTTTTTTTTCCTTTATTATTCTTAAATTCAATAATAACATAATAAAGAGAAGAAAATAATTGAAAAAGAGTGAAGAAAGTACTTAAAGTTAATAAAAAAAAAAAAATTTTATAATTTCTTTTTCCAACACAAGTTCCCATCCAAAGACAATGATGATCAAATTTTTCAACACAATTATCACATTCAGCACAATGACTTGTTCTTGGAGGACGAAAATGAAAACAAGTATAACAATAATTTAAATCTATAATATGACCATTTTTATTTATTTTAATTATACTCTTTCTATTATCATAAAATATAAATTCATAATTTCTTTCTATTATTCCTGGATCTGTTGTTCCTCCTTTTATTAAAAATATTATCATTGTTATTAATGTTAATAATATTATTATTGTAAATGTTATTGGAATTATTTTTTTTTCTAAATTAAAAAGAGTTATTATATATAGTATTGTTGGAATACTTAATATTAATATACTATATATTATATGATAATAATGATTTCCTACTATTATTTTTCCTTTTAAAAATGTTTTATTGTTTCCTATTCTCTGTTTTAAATTTATTTCCATATTATCTGAAAGTCTTTCATTTTCATTTGCATTTTTTGATCTCTCTGTTAAATCTTTATTTATTATATTTTTTCTTTGGTTTTTGTTTTTGTTTTTATTTTCCATTTTTTTTATTCATTCTAAACACAAAATTTTTAAACTTGAAAAATATTTATATTTCAAAAATTAATTAAATTAGAAGATATAAGTAAAATAATAATTATATTATAAATAAATAACAAAATCTTAAAATTATCTTAAAATACAAAAATTATTTTTTTAAAAGTAATATAATTTAAAAAGTATTAACTTCAGAAGAATCATATTCTTTAATAATATTATGACCAGAATAAACTTGACTGACTTTAGGAGCAATAACATTATTATTCTTTTCTTTCATAATTAAATGTTTTTCACTTCCTTTAACAGGAGCGATACCTTTAATAGGTTCATTTTTAGAAATATTTTTCTTAACATTTTTTTTATCTAAATAATGATTATGTAAAGTTTTTTTATTAGTATAATTGATTGGATAAGGCCAAGGACCATTATAACCTTTTTTTTCTTTTTTAATTTTTGTTTTAACTTCTTTAACAATTGGTTTTTCTTCAATTACTTTTTCTTCTTCTTTAACTTCTTCTTCATCATCATCA
>JAEEGK010003535.1_pt1 | contig 38848 bp, 36 predicted proteins | sample 8958771 | NCBI WGS metagenome assembly JAEEGK01 (sample SAMN16246547, study PRJNA631951) | gut metagenome | biome: gut microbiome; feature: rumen; material: SC-attached | host: Bos | place: Iran: Karaj | collected 2018-10
CGGCCCCAGAGCCAGTACCAGAACCAGCACCGGAACCCGTGGAAACAATTGTACCAGAACAAACCCCTGTTCCAAAGCCGGTTTCAGAACCAATGTTCACAAACAATGCAAGAACAGACATGTTGGATGCAGCATATGGCAAAAGCATAGCATATTACGAAGATCGTAAATATTCTGTTCCAACAACACTAAATAGATTGGCACAACAAGAAGATATTATGCAAACTGATGTTGGGTCTTTCCATGGCACACCAGTTAAATTTGTAGATATCAACGGCAACGATAACCCGATTGCACAAACAAAAAATACTGCGGTTGTGGTTGTTGAGGTTGGTGAATTAAAGATACCATTTTATTTGGCAACTGGGCTTGATGGTGGCACCCGTGATATTCCAGGACATTGGTATCCGGCGTCCAGAATAACTGCGGATGGTATGTTCTATAGACCAAGGAATATGGTGCATAATAGTAATTTGTTGGAAATTGCAAGTATGCTGGATGCAAAAATAGGTGATATCCGTAATTGGGAAGATGAAGAACTTACCAGAGCATATAAAGACAGTGGCCGTACCGGATCCATAGGCGGATGCGATGTTGGTCCCGAAGTAGATATGAACAGAGTTTATAAAATATTATCTAGTTTGGTATACATGCAACCAGGACCATATGATAATCATAGTGTATATGGCACAACCCCAGAGTCCCATGAATTATCGTGGGATGACGGAATGATTTCATATATCTTGCGTGATTTAAGTGAAAAAGAATACGACGGTCTTGCTGACAGGGTCAAAGAGAACGTACGAACACTGGCCAAAGGAATTCGTTCGCGATTCCAAAAAGTGTTCGGCGGTAAACATTAAAATAAAAATGCGGGGATTTTTCCCCGCATTTTTCGCATAAATATATTTTTTATTCTGTAAATTTGTGATATAATGTATGTCATGAGAAGTAGGTTTTTACATTTTATTATTTGTGCAAGTGCGCTGAACATCGGCGTGGCGCACGCAAATTGGCAGTATTCTGGTGAACACACATACGACATGGCGTATTACGATCGTGGCGAACGTGTTTCGATATCTTTGCGTGCGGGTGCATCGTTTGCGATGGGCAAAGCAGAAAATAATGCGGGTGTTATAGTTTTTTCTTATTGTTATGATCCTGTTACAGGTGCTTTTGAACCCGATACAGGCGACTGTGCCAGTGGTCAGGTTTATGCCGGCGGTGCCAGTTTGGATAGTATGGGTATGAGCAAATTGTCTGGGGTCGCTTTTTCGGGTGGCGCAAGTATCGGATGGGTTTTACCAGATCGCCCACAGTGGCGTTTGGAATTGGGATGGGATCATTTCAATGAAGTGGATTACAATGAAACCCCATTATTTCATGGCAATTTGAATTTAAGTGGTGGATATTCCATTGATAATTTTAATATTGGCAGTGTGAAATCTACGATGACCACAGATATTATCAGTGCAATGGCATTTTATGATTTCTTTGATGGAATGCAAAAACCGTTGCGGACAATGATACCGTATATTGGTCTTGGTCTTGGGTATGCAGATACCACAACAAATATGAATTTCTTTGACCCGTCGGCAGAACTTTCTGATTTTGCAATTTTACGGGAATTTGGGGAATTGGATGGTGGTATAATTCATTTCTATACATCGGAAACCAATACGATAAATGTTGCGGCCGTTGGTGCGATTGGTATGTCGTATGGATTAAGCAAGAATTTCTTCTTTGATTTTGGCGCACGCATTTCATATTTACCACGTGTAAAGTATCAATTGGTAAATGTGGACGATACACGCCACATGGATTGGTTCACAATGAAAAATGTAATCTATGCCAACATTATGGCTGGTGTCAGATTTGAATTCTAACGCGCCGATTTAATTCCATATTTGCCACGATTTATTGGACGATATGAAATCGCTTCGGCCAAATCTTGCATTTCAATATTATCTGCACCACGCAAATCAGCAATTGTGCGTGCAATACGTTTAATACGATTATAACCGCGTGCCGACATCCCCATCTTTTCCGCCGCCGTATTCAGAAAGTTTGTTAATTCATCGGTCAGTGGCGCGTATTTTTCTAAATCAGACCCATCCAATAATGCGTTTACATAGCCCTGACGTTCAATTTGGCGTGTGCGCGCGGCAACAACGCGGGCGCGGATAGTTGCACTTGATTCTGTGGGTTCACCAGTATTCTTTTTCATTTCCCATGGGTTAACCGCGTCAACATCAACATGTAAATCTATACGGTCCAATAATGGCCCAGAAATTTTATTCTGATATGCTTCGGCACAACGCGGTGCACGTGAACAGGACAGGGCGGCATTGCCCAAATGACCGCATGGACATGGATTCATTGCCGCAATCAGTTGAAACCGCGCGGGATATGTTGCATTGCGCCGTGCACGTGAAATCATAATTTTGCCCGATTCCATTGGTTGACGCAGAATTTCTAGTGTTGCGCGATTAAATTCGGGTAATTCATCCAAAAACAATACGCCATTGTGGGCCAATGATATTTCACCGGGCTTTGCATCAGAACCCCCACCGGCAAGTGCCACAGGGCTTGATGTGTGATGAACGCTGCGGAACGGACGATGCGACATTAACGCCTTGTTATCCAAACCGCCCGCAATAGAATAAATAATAGATGTTTCTAATACCTCGTCTGATGTCATTTCTGGCATAATTGTTGGTAATCGTGATGCCAGCATCGTTTTCCCCGACCCTGGGGGACCAACCATTAACATTGCATGTCCACCCGCCGCGGCAATTTCCAATGCACGCTTTGCGGCGGCCTGACCATAAACTTCGGACATATCAGGACCAGAATATTGTGTGGTTGATTTTTGTTCTGGCATATCGGGTGTTGGCAGTAAACATTTGCCATTGAAATGGTTAATCAGTTCCAATACATGAAATGGTGCAAGTATATTTGTATGACCGGCAAATCGTGCCTCGGTTCCCTGGGGACCGGGACATATAATGCCGTATCCATTTTTATTTGCCCAAACACTTGCCGCCAATACCGCATTAGTTTTTACAATCGTTCCATTAAGGCCGACTTCGCCAATAATGATGTATTTGGACAATTCGTTTTCAGGCAATACATTGAACGCGCACAGTATTCCGCAAAGTATCGGCAAATCAAAATGTGCGCCACTTTTTTCAACGTCCGCGGGTGACAGGTTCACCGTTAAATGCTTTGGTGGTAATTGCAACCCCAATGCCGATAAAACATTGCGAATACGTTCTGCAGATTCTTTGACCGCGCGATCTGCAAGGCCGATGATATTAAATTCTGGTTTGGCAAGACCGGCCGAAATTTGAACCTGGACATCTATTTTGGTCGCGTCCATACCGTTAAAGATAATTGAACTTAAAGAAATCATGATTTTTACATTATAAACTTGCCATAATTGAATTCAAGTTATAAAATGCGAAGCATGAAAATTATTTAAAAAGGAAAATCTGATGCCTATGAAGCCCAAAAATCGTGTGCGTGAATGGTTTGATACGTTGTTTTATGGAATACTTATTGCGATTATTTTTCGCAGTTTGTTCCTTGAACCTTTTAATATTCCATCTGGGTCAATGATACCGTCATTGCATATTGGTGATCATATTTTTATAACAAAATGGTCGTATGGATATTCACGCTATTCGTTCCCATTTGGTTCGTGGAAATTATGGAACGGGCGCGTATTTGGTAAAACACCAAAACTTGGTGATGTTATCGTATTTCGTAATCCGGCTAATGAATCTTTGGATTATGTTAAACGGCTTGTTGGATTGCCGGGTGATACAATTCAGGTTAAAAAGGGGCGCCTGTATATAAATGGCGAAATGGTGGAACGCAAAGACCCGCGGCCGTATGTTGTTGCGACATTACCACGTTCACTGCGTTCGGTTGGGTATTATCGTGATAATATGATGGTCAAGGGTAATAAAATATGGGTTGATAATGAACCCGCTAAATTCAATTATACAATTGAATATAAAAGCGATGATTTATGTCGCCATAACGAAGGTATGTGCGGTGTGTTTGATGCCACCGAATATACGGAAGTTCTGCCAAATGGTGTTGAACATAGCATCATAGAATTTACAGATTCTGGGCCAATGGATAATACCGCAGAATACATGGTCCCAGAAAAGCATTTGTTCTTTATGGGTGACAACCGCGACAACAGTAACGATAGTCGTGCAGATGTCGGATATGTTCCAATGGATAATGTTTTGGGGCGTGTATGGGCGGTGTGGTATTCGCACAACTATGCGGCACCAATGTTGGCGGTATGGAATTGGAATTCAAAGATGCGTTGGGACAGATTTGGCAAAGGAATACATTAAAATGAAATTAAAGTATAAATTTAAAAACGAAAATTTATTTGATTTGGCAATGACCCAAAGTGGCATAGATAGTGTGCACAATAATGAAAAGTTAGAATTTGTTGGCGATCGTGTGTTGGGTCTGTCGGTTGCATCATTATTGTATCAAATGTTCCCAGACGAGACCGAAGGTGAACTGGCGCGGCGTCATGCGGTGTTGGTTTCAACGGAAACATTGGCGGATGTCGCAATAAAATTGGAATTGGAAAAATCGTTGCATCACGGTCATGTAACAGGTGGACGCAAACGTCATATGCTTGCCAATACTATGGAGGCGGTCCTTGGGGCGATGTTTTTAGATTCTGGGTTTGATACCGCGCGCGATGTTATTTGGGATATTTGGCGCGAATTGGCGGCCGCAGAAGTTGAGGCACCAAAAGATTCAAAAACAAAATTGCAAGAATTTGTGCAAAAGCACGCAAATGGTTTATTGCCGGTGTATGAATATACCGAACCCGCCGGTGCCGCGCATTGCCCAGTGTTTACGGTCAATGTAACCGCAATGGGACAAAGCGCGTCGGGGCAGGGTTCGTCCAAGAAAGACGCATCTACGGCGGCGGCCGAGGCATTGTTGAAAAAACTTGCAATTTAGCATTTGGGTAATTAAAATTGGGTTAGTTAAAAAATCAAAGGAATAAAAAATGTTTTCAATTTTGTTGGTATTGTTAATTATCGTTGCGGTATTTATGACGGGTATTATTTTGCTTCAGAAATCCGAAGGCAGTGGCATGTCTGGGTCATCGGCGGCATCCATGTTCGGTGGTGCATTAACCGGTGCGGCGGCGGGAAATTTCCTGACAAAATTGACAACATGGTTGGCGGTAATATTCTTTGTATTGTGCGCCGCATTGGCGTTGGTTTCATCAAAATCTGATATTGCAAATCCACAAAATGATGTTCGTGCCGAATTGGTCGCGGGTGATGCGGTTGCAACTGATGCGGCGGCAACAACAGATAACGGGGCGGGTGCAGATGCACAGCAGGTAAAACCAGAAAATAGTGCGGCGGCACAACCGGCGGCAAATGATATCAAGCCGGAACCTGAAAAAGAACCCGCCAAGAAATCAAACAAGAAATAAAAAACGCCCAAACGGGCGTTTTTTATATGCGAATAGAACCATTTTCTTCTTGTAGTTTCTTTTGAAGCTTTGCAATTTCAGTTTTTATATCTTCACGAACACCAATTAAACCACCATTTGCGCGCTCTTCCATTGTTTCTAATTCTAACAATACGGCGCTTCGCAAAGCGGTTTTTTGTAATTCCAAACTTGTATTTTTGGCCTTTAAATCTGCGACCTTTTCGTCGTGTTCCTGTTTTTGTTTGTCCATTTCTTCTTCGTGTTTCTTGGTCATTTCAGCCATCTGCTTATCTTTTTCGGCAATTTGGCGTTGCATTTCTGCTAACTGGGCCTGTAATTTTTCAATTTCAGCATTTTGTTGTTCTACTGTTGCGCTTTGTTCAAGAAGTTGTTCCGCAATAGATTGTTCGGTTTCTCGAACATAATTACGGCCCTGTTCAGCAAATTGGAATATCTTATCCAAATCAAATATCACATCCAATGTGTCAAACATTCCTGCAAGGGTCGCCTTGTATTCACCAGTTGCGCGTTGTATCGCCTCGTTTAAATAGTATCTTAGTTGAGGAATATCTTTTTTAGTTAGTGTTTCCAACGCTTGGGCATCATGGGTCTCTATGGCGTTTTCCATTTTTTCTGTAAGTTGATTTATAATATCTTGGAACGCATCAATTTGCATCTTGTGCACCTTGGGAGACATCTGATTCGCATAATCCACGTCGCCCGAGGCAAGCAATCCATATGTAAGCTCTTGTGCGTTTTTACATTTGTCTTCGGTGGTTGCCAATGGATGTGCGGCGATTTCGGCCATAACCGCTTTTCCAAATTCGCCGGTTGCGATACGTCTAATTTCTTTAAGGTACTTATATGATAGTTCCGGATTTTTCAATTTCCCCATTTTAATTCCCTCAAACAGCACCATTAATCTGGTTTGATTTACATCCTTATTGGTTATTCTGTTTTGCGCAATAGATGATAACAGATATAAATTATAGATAAATTCGGATGCTCTTTTACTGCCGTCCAAACTTGCATCAACAAGGGCATTCATCAATTCGCGCCCAACACCGTTACGAATTTCGCGTCTGTATTCGTCGCTGTTACGTCGTATCATGTCAAGGCCTTCTTGGGTTGCCAAACTACCAATATCTGCGGCTGTTAACTCACCAGTCATGCTACGATCGCGTGTCTCATTAAAATATTGTAAAAATTTTTCGGCAAGTTCTTCAAAACTCATATAAAAACTCGTATATTGTGTCTGTTCTGGCATAAATCTCTCCTTTTTTGTTGCAATAATTATATCATAAAAAATGCTCATAAACAAGATTTGTATATGATTGGGGTGCAATTTTTGATTTTATAACAGGCAAAGGGGCGTGTCCAAATAATCGTATGTTGATTATAGTCCTGTTTTGGTGTAGAGTGATTATGATATAACAATGGGGACCAAGATGTATGTAGAAAAAATATTTACTGACGATGAAAAAATTTTGCAGGTCGCACAATTACATTGGGTAACACGGGTTGTCCCAGTTTTATGTTTTATATTGGGGCTTGCAACGCTTGTTGTTGGTATTGGTGTTGGCTTTCTTGCCTTTGCGGTATATTATCACCTTAAAAATAAAACGACAGAAATGGTCGTGACAAACAAACGGGTTATAAACAAGATTGGTATTATATCGGTTCATTTGGGCGAATTGCGTAATATCAAGGTGGAATCAGTTCGCTTGCATCAAAGTGTATGGGGACGTATATTTGGATATGGGAATATTGAATTTACTGGTACTGGAACCACTGCGGTTGTGTTTGAAAAGGTGGCGCAACCCACACAAACAATGTCGCGAATCAAGAAAGTTATTGATCGGACAAAAAACGAGTTATAAAAAACCGACCTAAAAGGTCGGTTTTGAATTTCTGGCGCACCCAGAAGGATTCGAACCCTCAGTCTTCTGATCCGTAGTCAGACGCTTTATCCAGTTGAGCTATGGGTGCAACGGACACTATTCTATAACAAATATTTTCAATTGCAAGAAAAAAACTTTTTATAATATAATCTGGGCAAAGGGGAAGATAGTGGCATTTATTGTGTGGACCTTGGTCATTTTACTGGCATTGTTTGAAATTTTCCTGTTGATTTCATTGGGGGAACACATATATTCTGTGCGGTTTCGCCACCAATATCCGCCGGTGTCGTGTCGTAACGCGCATGGCCGTGTAATTGTGGATGAAATCACTAAACATTACCCAAATGCCAAAACCGCGGTTGACATTGGCGCGGGATACGGGCGTTTGGCACGTGCAATGGCACATGTGCGTGGGTTAAATGTAATTGCGATTGAAAATATGCGGTTCAGTGTTTTTGTAATGCGGATGCTGAATTTTATATTTCGGGCGCGCAGAATAACCGTGGTCTGTGCGGATGCATTTGAATATATTCCGAATTCAAATAAGAAATTTGATATTGGTGTCGCATATTTAGGGCCAGCGATGAACGTGCGCCTTAAAGAATTGACCAAAAGTTTCCACGTTATTATTACATTGGATGTAGAAATTCCGGGGTTAAAGGCAACACGTATAATAAATGTCCCTGGTGGTGGGCATACGCATTACCACTATGTAGGAAAATTTCCACATCGGTTATTCGTATATGAATTTACAAAAATTTAGTGTGAAGATGCACCGCGATTGTGATATATCTGGTAAAAGTGATCCATACATACAGATTTATAATTTTCACTGCCCAGGGCGAATTGTTCACCTTCGCGGATAACTTTGCCATCGGCATCAAATCGCAGATGGTTCGTGGCGCGGTGCATACAGCCAGGCATCTGGCACATAGATTCCATCAAGGTTAACCTTGCACCGACCTCTTGTAAATGCCGCGATGTTGGGAACATGTGTCCATTACTATCTATCATCAGACCATAGCATATTACCAATACATCGTGCGTATGAACAATTTCAAACAATTTATCTATATCTGCGGGGGAAAAGAATTGAATTTCGTCTATCAAGATGACCTTGGTATCATCTTTTATATTATAATTTTGCAGATTTGGTAATGCGGTTGCCTCCATTGATAAATCACCCGCGCGCGATTTGATTACGCCTGTGCCGAAACGGTTGTCAAATGCCGGTTTCAACACTTCAATTGGTGTGCCGTTTTGCCGAAAATTATGCGCACTGATAATCAAATCCGCAGATTTTGCACTGCCCATTACCCCGTATTTAAAATGCAATTTTGCCATTTACAATTCTCCTTTCCCATTGGGTTACATAGATTCCAATCGCTTTATTCTCTCTGTGACAGGCGGATGGGTTGCCATCAGTTCCCCAAAAAATGCCCGTTTCCCCGATGGATTCGCAATGCACACAGATGCCATTGCGCTTTGTTTTTCTAATTTTTCAACATGTGAATCTACCGAAATTTTACGCAACGCGCTTGCCAATGCCTTGGGGTTGCGCGTGATATGCGCGCCGGTTGCATCTGCGGCAAATTCGCGCTTGCGTGAAATTGCCATACGCAAAATAGGCGTGATTACAAAGTTGAACACCGTAAATGCCAACCACACCATAAGCATGACCAAAACCGTGTTGTTTTTGCTATCGCGGTCAGAGTGCGAGTAGGTGATTCCACGCAAAATCGCATCTGCAATAAATACCGTAACACCAATTCCCGTAATCAATAACATATCAAGCCGAATATCACGATTCCCGATATGCGCCATTTCGTGTGCAATGACACCTTCTAATTCCAAACGGTCCAATTTTTCAACAATTCCGCGGGTAAGGGCGATTGTTGCATCACGTGGTGTACGCCCCGTTGCAAATGCGTTCAGCCCAGAATCGTTTATTATATATACACGTGGTGTCGGCAGTCCCGCCGCCAACGCGACATTTTCTACCGATTTATATATGTATCTATAATCTGGGTCATGGTCGTTTATTTGATTTGCACCCGCCATAGATAGCATCATAGAATCACCAAACGCCCATGATATAAGCATCCATACCAAACACACAACAATCGTTGGAACCGCAACACGAATCGCTGTATTTAGTGCATCTTGGGGTGGCAAAACAATCCATGTGAACAAGAATACCAACGCAACAAAAATCAGCGGGAACAAAATAACCAACAATGTCGTTTTGATATTGTTGTCGCGAATATGATCATAAACGGTTTTGATTCTTTTCATACTTTGGATGGTAGAAAAAAAAATCTTTTGGTTCAACAGATTTATTTTGACCAAAATACCAACTATATTTTCCGAAATTTTACTGAAAAACTGCCATTATTTAATGGGGTGCATGAAACTATATATGGGCTAAGCACGCTTTCACGAACCCAATCTTGAAATTTTATTTTTAAAATACCACTGGCACCAGTAATGATAGTCGCGGTTTTTGTGCCAGATTGTGCAATTTCCATTATTTCGCCCCATGCCTGTTCAATGGTGTGCATATGTAAATCCAGCGTGGTATGTGATGGAATTTTAACTGGTTGTGGAATGCGGCGGGACAGTTTTAGTTCGTTGCGGACACGTTTACGCGTAGCATTGTCATCGGGCGCAAATTCTGCACCTATCATATCGGCAATGTCTTTATCCGTAAGTTTTCGCATGTTATTTTTTTAATTTTTTTGCCCATTCGCTATCTGGAAAATTCAGTTTTAACATTGCGGCATAACCGTCCGCCTGTTCGGTAAGGCCGATTGCCGTATATGCCTCGGTCAGACGGAACATTGCTTCGGCGGGCATTACTGTTTCAGGCGCATCAGTTATAACAGATTGCAATTTTGTAATTGCGCTGGCCCAATTTTCTTTGCTCATGTCAACGCGCGCAGAATACATGATTTTGCCCGCGATATAATTCTTTAATATGTTGATTTTGTTCTTTACATTTTTGGCATACGGTGAATTTGGGAAACGGTTAACCAACTGTTGAAATTGTTGTAATGCATAAACCGATTCCCCAGGTTCACGGCGAACATCACTGACCAAACGATAATGACACATGCCACGCAGATACATCATATATGGCACATCGCTGTGTCCGGGGTGAAAACGCATAAATCTGTCAACGGTTGCAATTGCCCCCGCAAAATCGTCATCCAAATATTGTGAATACGCCGCCATAACCAGTGCGTCTGCGGCCCATTCACTTGCCGGATATTGTGTTTCAACCATGCGGAATTTTTCTGCGGCATTGTCATAATTTTTGCGTTCAAATTGGTCGTATGCGGCATCATATAAATCAGTAATTGGTTCTTGATTAACAATCTGGTTATCACTGGCGCATCCAGCCATTAAAACACCCACAAAAATTGCAATAAATATTTTTTTCATTTGATTTTATTCCTGTCTTGATTTTGTTTATTTAACTCTAGTATAATCTAAACCATGAAACTTGGCAAACATATTTTCGGCGTTGGTCTTATGACCGGAATTAGTCGCATATTTGGATTTATTCGCGATATGTTAATTGCGCGTGTATTGGGCGCAGGGCGGATATCAGATATATTTTTGGCGGCGTTTAAATTGCCAAATTTGTTCCGTGACCTGCTTGGCGAAGGTGCATTATCTGCGATTTTTATTCCTATGTATGCCGATTCCAAGCATGATGAATCATTTGCCAAAAATGTATTTTCTTGGTTAATGGTGGTGTTGCTTGGCATAACGGTTGTGTTTGAAATATTTATGCCGTTGGTCGTTTGGATTTTGGCACCTGGATTTGCCGATGACCCAGGCAAGATGGAATTAACCGTTATTATATCCCGCATTATGTTCTTTTATGTTATCTTTGTGTGCAGTGCGGCGTTTTTATCGGCGGTATTAAACGCGTTTTCGCGGTTCGTTTTGGCGGCATTTATGCCAGTTATGTTGAACATAATGTTAATTGCCGCATTATTGGCAACCGCATATTTGGGCGCGAATAATTCGGTGTTATACATTATGGCGGGCACGGTTGTATTGTCTGGAATTATTCAGTGTTTGGTATTGCTGGCGCGGATTCGCAGCAAACATTTTGGCCTGCGTCTTGTTATCCCGCGTTGGACAAACGGAATAAAGACAATGTTTAAAAGATTTGGGGTCAGTATTGTTGGCAACGGATTTTACCAAATAACAATAATTCTTGGGACATTGGTGGCAAGTTATGAAAGTGGGGCGGTTTCATGGCTGTATTATTCTGACAGAATTGTTCAGTTGCCTTTCGCGATGATTGGGTTGGCGGCGGGAACGGTTTTGTTGTCTTCTATATCAAATGCGTTGGCCGAAAAAAATATGCGCAGTGTTTATATTCAACAAAATTCTTCTATGCGCCAATCTATGATGTTGATAATGCCATGTTTGGTTGGCATATTTGTTTTGGCAGAACCGATAATAAAGATTTTGTTTGAACATGGTGCATGGACACCCCAGTCAACGCATGCAGTTGCACTTGCAATAATGATTCAGATATTTGTTTTGCCCGCAATGTTAATAAGCCAGATTTACAGCAAAACATTATATGCCAGCCAAGATGTTAAAACACCTGTTAAAACCAGTGTTATATCATTGGCGGTGGCATCGGCAATTTATGTCGGAATGTTCTGGTTTGTTGGGTATTTGGCGATACCAATTGGGGTGGTGGTCAGTGGATATGTCAAAAATTACTTGCTTGGTCGCGCATGTCGTCGCAAAGGTCTGATTAAAATAGATGATCGCACAATTCGTGCAATGGCGCTGTTTACATGTTTGTCGGTACTGCTTGGTGTTGGCCTTTGGTTCGTGCCGGTAACCAATATTATATCGTTGGGTTTGGCGATTGCAGGGTTTGGAATTATTTACCTGCCTATTGCGTTTGTATTAAATCGTAAAATATAATTCAAAATAAAGTTGAAACCCTGTTTTTTATATGATAGAATATGTACATAAGAATGTAAGGAGTCCTTAATGAAAAAATTGGTATCTCTTGCGGTTTTAACCGCGTTGTTGGCGGCCTGTGCGGAAACAACACAAACGACAGGCGAATATGGTTCTGACGGTTTCGGCGAAGAAACATTGGTTGCAGAAAATTTAAATGATGCATATTTGTTAGCACCGGCACCACGTTATTACATTGGTAATGCGTACAAGGTTGAAGATGTACAATATATACCAACCGAAGATTTCACATATAATCAAACCGGTATGGCGGGTATAATCCCAACAGAATTGAACGGGACAAAAACCAGCAACGGTGAAACATACAATATGAATCAGATGGTCGCAACCAGCAAGACATTGCCGTTGCCGACAATCGTAAAAGTTACGAATTTGGAAAATGGCGAAGATGTCATTGTTCGTGTAAATAATCGTGGCCCATTTGTGAACACGCGCGTGATGGATTTGTCACCAGCCGCGGCACAGAAAATTGGTCTGACCAATCAGTCCAAGATTCAGATTCAGGTTTTGCCAGAACAATCAATCGCGGTGAAAAACGCAACGATTGGTGTAACCCCAGAAGTTAAAGAACCTGTGGCTGAAGAACCTGTGGCGGTTCAACCAGAACCAAAACCGGCCCCAGTTGCCGCACCGACAGGTGATTACAGTGTCCAAGTCGCAGCGTTCTATGCCGAAGATAGTGCAAACGCATTACTTAGCCGTATGCGCAATTATGGCGATGCAGTTGTTGTCAAAGAAGGCGATATGTTCAAGGTTCGTATAGTAAATCTTGATGCCACATCTGCACGTCGTGTTATTGACACATTGCGCAGTAACGAAGGTATGGCACCGGGTCTGTTAAAGAACGGTCGCTGGATAAATGCGGATAGCATTTAATAAAGTTTTGTGATGTGTGCCTCTTAAACACAAATCCCCGCATCTGCGGGGATTTTTTGTTGATTTTGCCGGGACGTGTGCTATCCTTGCGAATATGAGCAAGACGTATTCTGGATTTATTGCCATTGTGGGGCCAACAAATGCTGGCAAAAGCACCCTTATGAATCAAATCATGGGGCGCAAGGTTTCTATTGTTTCGCACAAGGTTCAAACCACGCGAACCAATCTGCGTGCCGTAAAAATGGTTGGTGCGCGCCAATTGATTTTTGTTGATACACCGGGTATTTTTCGCCCATCACGTCGTTTGGACAGGGCAATGGTTGCGGCGGCAATGGATGCGCTATCAGATGCCGATGCGGTGTTAATGATTATTGATGCAACCAAGGGTATTACCGATACTGTGCGCGGAATCGTTGAAAAAATTCGTGATAACAAGAATCTTTTTGTGGCGCTGAATAAAACGGATGCGGTTAAAAAGGGCGAATTATTACCTATTGCCGCGGAATTAAATGAAATGGCCACATGGCGCGAAATATTTATGATTTCGGCGATGAAAAATGATGGTATTGCGGATATGTTAAAATCTTTGGCGGCGGTGATGCCAGAATCCCCATATTTGTTTGAAGCCAAAGATAGCACCGATGTCCCAGACAATTTATACTTAGCGGAATTGACGCGTGAAAAGATATATCGTTTTATACACCAAGAATTACCATATCACATCAATGTTGTGACGGAACATGTGGATGTTGATGGCGAAGGCGTTTTGGATATATATCAAAAAATTGTCGTAGCAAGTGACGCACATAAAAAAATTGTTGTTGGGCGTGGTGGGGCGCAACTTAAAAAAATTGGAACCGCGGCACGTCATGATATCCAAGACCAATGGGGTGTGAACGCGCGGTTGCACCTGTTTGTGCGTGTAGAAGAAAATTGGGAGGATGTGGCCGAAAATTATACCGATCAGGGTTTAGAGTTTAAGAAATAAGGGTTAATTATGAAACATAATCAAAATATCAGGGTGCGGCCAATATTTGCATTGATATGTATGGTGCCACTGATTGTTGGGTGTCATACAACCACAAATGAATATCAAAATATTGTAGAAAATGTTGATATCAAGAATCATACACTAAATGTGCGTGATATAAATACAAATTTGACGCGGACATTGGATTTTTCAACATATAATCGTGGAACAAATCGGATACAGTATGAAAATTTTACCCCAGGGGATACCATCGGTGTTGTAATCCAAGAACTAAATGGAACATTTTATGCTTCACACCGAATTTTGTTTATGTCTGATTGGGGTATCGGGTTGAAATACAACCAAGATAGTATTGACGCACGTAAAGCACGTGCCGCATTAAATCAAGAAAGTAATAAATTCGGTGCATTAAAACAAGAAATCCAAAATAGCGCGCAAAAATAATTATAAAAAAATCTAAAGGTGTATTAGATGAAACTAAAAGATAAAGTATTATTACTGTCTATGTTGGCACTGGGACTTACCGGATGTTACAAAAAGGAAACAGGTGTTGTGTCCAAAAAACAGGGCACCGCATTTTCTGTGCGGCTGGTTGAAGATACAACCATCACACGTACAATAGATTGGTGGCATGTGCATGATGCCGCAAAAAACACACGCGGGATGTTCGGGGGCGTAAGATTAAGCAGTAAGCATGTATTCCAAAAACTTCAGGTTGGTGATACAATCACATATGTCAATAACAACAGCGAAGATATCGTTGTAATGTGGGATATAAACCAACTAAAAATCGTAAACGGTATGAAACCATTTGAATTCTTGAATCGCGCAAGATAAAAAATGTTACACACATCAGATTTTGATTTTGAATTACCAAACGAACTAATTGCATCGCACCCATTGGAACGTCGCGATGCATCGCGTATGTTGGTTGTGGACAATGGTAAGTTGTCTGACAAACATATTCGTGATTTTTTAGATTATCTGCGCCAAGGCGATGTTGTCGTTTTTAACAATTCGCGTGTAATTCCTGCGCGGTTTGATGCCAACGGTCATGAAATAACCCTGCATACCGCGGTTGATAATAAGAATTGGTGGGGGTTGTGCAAAAAGTTCAATAAAATAAATGTTGGTGATACATTAACTATGACGGATGGCACAACAATTACCGTTATGGACAAAGATGATGAAAGCGGTTTGTTACTGCGATTTAATTGCGACAATGTTTTTGATGTATTGAACCATGTTGGCAAAATGCCATTGCCACCATATATGAAGCGCGAAGCCGAGGTTTCTGACCAAACACGTTATCAAACGGTTTATGCCGACCCATTGGGGTCAATGGCGGCACCAACGGCGGGACTGCATTTCACAGATGAATTGATGGCGGAAATTGAAAAACGCGGCGCCAAGATTGTAAAGGTTACTTTGCATGTTGGTGCGGGAACGTGGATGCCGGTTAAAACGGAGAATCTGAACGAACACAAAATGCACAGCGAATGGTGCTGTATCACACCAGAACAGGCGGAAATAATAAATAATGCACCGCGTGTGATTGCGATTGGAACAACCTCTATGCGCACATTGGAAAGTGCCGCACGAAATGCGACGGATGGTAATCGTGTTGCACCCATTTGCCAAACCACAGATATTTTTATCACACCGGGGTATAAATTCCGCGCGGTTGATGTATTGCTGACTAATTTTCATTTGCCAAAATCAACATTGTTTATGTTGGTGTCGGCGTTTGCCGGATTGGACGAAATGAAGGCCGCGTATTCACACGCAGTCGCCGAAAAATATCGTTTTTTCAGTTATGGTGATTGTTGCTTGTTATTTAAGAAGGGGGAAACAGATGCAATTTAATGCGACAATGCATAAACTTTCAAATGGTGTAACCGTTATATTGGACCCGATGGATGTTGCAACAGATGAAGTTAGTATTTCTTTTAGAACAGGTTCGTATGATGAAAATCCAGATGATTATGGACTGACGCATTTTTGCGAACATATGTTCTGCAAGGGAACACCGCGGTTTCCAACATCGCGTATCGCCAAAGATTATATTGCAAATCATGGTGGATATATAAACGCGATGACATCGCAAAAGCGGTTAAGTTTTGTTGGTCGTATTGTTGCGGAAAATTTAATGGTGTTGATGGATTTTTTGGCCGACAGAATTAAAAATTCTTTGTTTGATAAAGACGTTTTGGAAAATGAACGTGGGCCAATATTGGATGAATTGCGGCGTTCATTGTCGGATAACGATATAAAACAATGGATTTTTACAAATAAAACGGTATTGGGTTTTGATGTGCCAAACGGAAAACCAACACTTGGGAATCCCCAAAATATAAAAAAATTTACACGTGAAGATATGATGGATTTTATATCAAAACGTATGTCCGCGAAAAATTGCTTAATATGTATTTCAGGCAAAATAGACGACCAAAATAAATTGTTGCAAGAATTAGAAGGAATGTTTAATTTCCTGCCTGCGCATGCTGTGGAAAATCACTATCCATTAAAATATACACCATGCGTTGCACACAATTACATACCTGATACGAAAAATGTTGGAATAGAGGTTTTATTTCCAACACTGTGGCCCGATACATTAGATGCACGATATAAAGATAAATGCGTTTTAAAATTTGACATGTATTTACGCGAACGGTTGTTTGACATATTACGTTCTGATAACGGTTTGACCTATGGCGTTCAGGTTGGTGTTGCGTATGGGGATTCAAAAACAGACCTAACAAGAATTTATACCGAAACATCGCCCGATAATGTCGCGCGTGTAATGGCATTAATAGCGCAAACATGCCATAAAGTTTATACTGATGATTTACCAACCGAAGAAAAATTGGCACAATACAGAAATCAAAACAAACTAGGGCGCGCAGATTTCCTTGAACGCAATACGCGTCGTTGTGATAGATTAGTTTCTGATTGGGCATGCTATGATATTTTGTCGGATGTATATCACCAATGGGAATTATCTGATGCGGTAAATGTCCCAGATGTAAAAAAATATACACGTGGATATTTTGATAAGCCAATGTCAATTATAACACACGGACCAAAATTTGATGCCGATTTGGAACAAATATGGAAAGACAATTTTAAATAGGAAGAATAAATGTCATTGAAATTTAATCTTATCGCAACCGATGGTAATGCACGACGCGGGTCGGTAGAAACCGCACATGGAACTTTTCAAACACCAGCATTTATGGCGGTCGGAACGGCGGCAACGGTCAAGGCATTAACCATGGACCAAGTTGCCGCAACAGGAACCGAGGTTATTTTGGGGAACACATATCATTTAATGATGCGCCCCGGTGGTGATTTGGTGGAAAAGATGGGCGGACTGCATAAATTTGGTGGATGGCATGGACCAATACTGACCGACAGTGGTGGTTTTCAGGTTATGTCGTTGTCCAATTTGGTCAAGATGAAGGAAGAGGGCGTGGAATTCACATCGCACATTGATGGTGGAATAAAACACTTCTTGTGTCCCGAAGATTCTGTGCATATTCAGCACCAGTTAGATTCAAATATTACAATGGTGTTGGATGAGTGCTTGCATTTGCCGACAACGCGGGATAGAGCTGAAAAAAATGTAGATATGGTTACGCGTTGGGCGCGCCGCAGCAAAGACGCATTTGTGAATCGCGACGGATATGGAATTTTTGGTATTGTCCAAGGGGCCGATTTCAAAGACCTGCGTGAAAAATCTGCCAAGGCATTAACAGAAATCGGATTTGACGGATATGCGATTGGTGGGCTGGCGGTTGGTGAACCCCAAGAAGTAATGTTTGATATGATCGCAACAGTAACCCCGATGTTGCCAACGGATAGACCGCGATATTTAATGGGTGTCGGAACGCCGCTTGATATACTTGGGGCGGTGGAACGTGGCGTTGATATGTTTGACTGTGTAATGCCAACACGCGCGGGTCGTACCGCAATGGCGTTTACACGTCATGGAACAATGAATATGCGTAATGCAAAATATCGTGATGATAGCACGCCATTAGACGATAAGTGTGGCTGTCCGGCATGCAAACTTTCGCGCGCCTATATTCATCATTTGATAAAGTGCAATGAAATCTTGGGCGCAACACTGTTGACGCAACATAACCTATGGTTCTATCAAGATTTAATGCGCGGTATTCGCGAAAGCATAGAGCAGGGATGTTTTGCCGAATTCAAAAGCGAATTCATAAAAAATTACACATGCGAAAACTAAACTGTTGATTTTATTTTTCAAAAGGTAAAAGATAACAGCAAATGGAGGTTACAATGGCAAAAAAAGAAATAGAAGTAATTGATCGCGGCGGTGCAAAAACTGTTGCGAAAAAAACGTCTGTGATTACACATGCAAAACGCATATTTTTGATAGTCAGTGTTATATGGTTGGCGTTTGTGGCGTGGTTCCCACTGTATGTAAAAAATCACTATGCGGGGCCGATTAAGAAATCAATTGTTGTTTCTATGTTTTTTGATTTGCAACGCAATATTGTTGAACAGTATGAAAAATTACTTGGTGGAATCAAAAATTCAATCAACCTTGAAAAGCCAGTCAATGTTGCAATTCAAAAAGTAAAAATCGTTGAAAAGCAGGTTGATAAAGTAACTGATACCACGGCAAAGGCAAAAGAAACAACCGAAAAGGCCAAGAATACAACATCGGGTGTTAAGGCATTAACGGGTATTGCCAACAGATTTGGGGTTAAAACAGGTGCGGTTGATAATGTTGTTGCCAAGGCCGATGGAACAATAGATAAGGCAAATGCTGCGGTGGATAAAGTTGATAATGTTGCCAAAATGGTAAATGAAAAATTGGACACCGTTGAAAAAGAATTGGTCAAAGTCACACAAATTGAAATAGATAAAATGATTGACGAAGCCGTTAAACATCAGATAGATAAAAATACTGGTGGATTGGGAACAACGCTGTTGACCAATTATGGAATTAAACATGTGTATCCATGGCGCCCATCCAGCTGGCCGGTTGCGGTCAAGATTTACAATGATTTGGAAAAGTCCAATGTTGGTGTGGTTCAGATTTTAACCCGTACGGTTAACAAATATTTTGGTTATGTCGCATGGGGTTTGGTAATTGCGGCATGGATTGCGGGCTTGTATATCTGGTCCATGATACGTGGTAAATACAAGGCCGTTATTGCACCGTTCATTGTGTGCCCACGTTGTGGTCATGCGTTTGCAGATAAGCGCACAGCAATGAGTATGTTAAAATTACTACAACCATGGAAATGGTTCTAACAAGGAGAAAACACCGCCCATCTGGGCGGTGTTTTTTATAAATGCCAATCGCTTAATATATCTTGAATAGTTGGGCCGGTTGCACCAGAAACCGTTTTTTTTGGTTCTGGTTGATTCTGGGGTGCCATATTACGATTTGCGATTTTGTACATTAACATTGCTTTTATGCGTTCATCCACCAGGTGCGGAACATTCGCGCTTTCCAATATCATATTGGTTAACAACAATGGCCCATCGGCTTTTTCCAACGCCGGCAAATCAAGATGTTTAATTTTTTGGTTTTTAACCATAAAACTGCGATCTACGTATCTTAATTTTGGCGCATATAAACTTTCTATGTTTTCATTGCCACCCAAAAAGAAGCCCCCCGTGATTTCAAGTTCTGGAAAGCTGACGCTGGTTAATGCACGGTTGCCTGCTATAAAATTATGGCCGGTTTCTTTTAATTTCGGAACGAACAATGTATCACAATCAATGTTATGGCGTAAAAAGTCGTTGTCTGTGGATACCAGTTCTGGTAAAACAACAGTTTTTATTTGTTCGTTGCATGCAAGAAAACAACTGCCACATTTTTTTAACTGGGATATTCCGATCTCGGTCAGTTCGGTGTTGCTCATCATAAATTCACCGCCTGCAACTTGCAAATTTGGCAAATACACAGATTTGATTTTTTGATTATATCTTAGAAATTCATCCCCCGCATCTTCAAGTTCGGGTAACCAAATTTCCGTTAATTCTGTATTCTGACGCAGGAAACGATCAACGCGTCGCAGTTTCGGTGCATTTAATTTATGCAATCCCGTATTAGAATTTAAACACCATTTGCCCATGCTTTCCAAACTTGGTGCATCAAATTCCATCAGCGCGGAATTCATATTCAAGAAATTATTGCCAATGGTTTTTACATTTGGAATATTGATTTTTCGTATGGTCTGGTTGAATTGCAAGAATTTGTCGCCAATTTCACGCGCATTCGGCAGGTCTAATTCCGTTATTTTACCATCCATCACAGACGCAACTTTTTCCCCATTGGCAAAGATAATGCGTTCTTTTGGATTATCTGGATTTATTTCATCACGGATGTTTTTGCCGTCTAATTGTTCTTTTAATAAATCAAACGCTGGGTCTTGAATATTTGATGGGTTCAATAATTTTTTATTTTTTTTATCCAATACGAAATAATCTAGCATAATTTCGCTATTCTTGTCCAAACGCACAATATTACTGCCACGGAAATAATAGGTTGGACCAAAATGAACATTTTCTACTTCGTAATTAAATTTTATAAATTGGTCGTGAACCATACGAAAGTTATTTGGAATTGTTGCATTCGTGGTTCCAAATTCAACATTGAAATATTTTTTTAGTGAATTGGTTAACCCTGGCACAATGTTGTCTGGGTTATTGTTAAATGTGGAATCTGGGTTTTGTACCGTATGGTTATATCGGTTTTTAATGGATATATAACCGCCTTGCTTTGAAATTTGGATGGATATAACCGATGTGCCATATTCATCTTGGCGTGACGGGTTTTCCGATGGCATAATTTCGGTGGCATTACGTTTTACCGCATGAATAATATAGTTTTGAATATGTCGCGTGGGGTCGCGAAATGTGCATAATTCTTCGTTTGGCCGGAAATATTTTTTTATAGAATCTTTTTGTTCTTCGGTTTCAACAACAAATGCATCATACCCAACAGAACTTAATAATTCTATGGGGTCTTGGTCGGAAACATATTCTGATTCAATTGGGGTAAGGTATATTTCCTTTAATACAGGTATCAATGAATATACATCGTCAGGATTATCACCAACAAATTCCAATATATGCAAAATGTTTGGGACACCCAACAAATGATTGTTTTCAATAATATGCATCACGCGTTCGCCGTGGTGCTTTTTTAATTGTCGTTTGATTTCATCGGTGTTGATTTCCATCGCTTCCTGTCTTTATCTTGTATTATATCATATAAAATCCCATTTGTCATAAAAACAAAATACTTGACATTTATTATATTTTGTCTATAATTTTAGGCATGAAACAACCAGAACTTTCTATTATTATTCCTGTGTATAACGGCCAAGATTATATTTTGCGCTGTCTGGATAGTATATTACGTCAACAGGGCGCATCCCAATATGAAATAATCGTGGTTAATGATGGTTCAACCGATGATACGGCCAAGATTTTGTCTGCGGTTGCGGATGCGCACCCAAATATTACCGTAATAACCCAGGCAAACGCGGGTGTTTCGGTGGCGCGTAATAATGGAATCGCCGCGTCGCATGGTAAATATGTAACTTTTGTTGATTGCGATGATATGGTGGGGCTAAATCGCGAGGCGTTTAATCAAGGTTTTGACACCACAAAACCCGATCAAAACAGTGGTAATATGAGTACAAAAAAGATTCGCACAGTTCCGCCAAAATTAACAGCAGAACATTTTACGGATACCTATTTTACAGAATTATTGCGTGTTGCAAATGATAGTGGGGCAGAGGTTGTCTTTGGCGGTAAAATCACTATAAATTGGAAACAGATGTATTCAATTCGCCAAGTATACACTAGTCAGGTAAACTATGGAATTGATGCGGAAGAAAAAGACATGGCGCTTTACTATGCCGATGCGCGCGAAAATGCGAATTTTGCGTTGTATAGTCGTGATATGCTGAATAGACACAATTTGCGATTCTTGGCAAATATGCGTCTGGACGAAGATATTTTGTTCTGTATGCTGGCGGCGTTATATGCGCGCAGTGTTGCAACCGCGCCAAATGCCACATACTTTTACAACCGGCACGAAAATACACTTTCATATATCACAGATTGCCAGGAAAGTAATCGCAAATATGCAATTGCGTATATTCAACGTTTTTCGGTGTTATTAAGTGAATTGGACAAGTATCCACAGTATGCAACATTATTCAATCGTTGGATAAAGGAATATGCAAGATTAGGGGCCAAATCCCGAGTTGATGTGAACCGCGATTGTGTTGAAGGTGCATTTCCACCGATAAATTGTTGCTTTTTCTGTGATGAACCAGAATGCACAGGGTGCATAGTCGCAGAAGGTATGCGTGAAAATTTTAAATGCAATATCACAAAATACCTTGGCGTACAGTCTAAATAATTGTTTTATACGGAATACTTTTCAAACACTTTATTCAATTGGTTGTGAACCTGAATAATCGTGGCGCATTTTGCCATGTGTTTCACCGATGCCGCACCGATATAGGTACAACATGATGCGATTCCGCCGGTAATATCTTGCAAGATTTTATCCAATGCACCAGTGTATGGTATCAATAATTCGCGTCCTTCGGATGTTTTATAATCACTCATACCGCCGGCGAATTTGTTGTTTGCATATTCAGATGACATACCATAATAGGCCTTGAATTGTTTGGTTTGAATTACATGCGCACCGTTCACAATTTCATTTGTTTCAAAATGCTTTTCAATTATGTCGCCTTCGGCTTCGTCGGTACCGGCAAACATTCCACCCGCCATAACAAAGTCCGCATTTAAACACAGTGCCTTGCATATATCGCCAATATCAACAATTCCACCATCGGCGCAGATATGTCCGTTAACCGAATGGGCAATGTCGGCACATTCCAAAATCAACGATACCATCGGTGTTCCGCATCCGGTCTGTTTACGGGTCAGACATGCTGAACCACTGCCGATACCACATTTAATAATATCTGCATAATCTAATAGTTTCAGACAGATGTCGCCACTGGCAATGTTCCCCGCCATAATTACAGAATCTGGAAATTCACCCCGAACGCGTTCCAACACGTCCAATGCCTTTTGAATATAGAAATTTGGTGCATCTATACAGATATTGCGAGATGCGTTCCAATTATATTTAGATTCCAAATCTTTTAATTTCTGAATTTCCGCATCGGTATTCTTTAACCCAATACTGATAAACAAATTATCCAATGAAATATTCTGTGCGCGACATGAATCAAAAAACGCGCCGATTTCATCCGTGGTGTAATGTTTATGAATTGTTGCAAACATTCCACGATTTAATAATTTCATGGCGACAACAAAGTTACCAACCGTCGCCATATTTGCGTTAAACACACCAAGACCAGTTCTTGTTTGTCCATGTTTAAATTTGAAAACGCGTTGCAAATTTACATCTTTGCGCGAATTAAGGTTTATACCCATTTTTGGTCTGATTAAAATGTCAGAATAATCAAGATAAGTTTCAGATAATATTTGCGTCATAAATAACCTCTTTGCCATGGGGATTATAGACAATTAAAACCCCATGTTTCAAGGAATTATTGTAGGCATGTCATATTGGTTAAATTTAACAAAATATTTGAAATTTATTCTTTTTTATCCTTTTGGGCACCATGTTTAACCAATAATTCTGTCATTTCATTTGATTTGGCGGCACCTAATGGGGCGCAACCACAGTAATCCACTGCGTTAACATCGGCACCATGTTGAATCAGCACCGTCGCAGTATCAATATGATTTTTAACAGATGCCCAATACAACGGGGATTCGCCATCATCATTTATGGCATTAACATCGGCACCGTGTTGTATTAACAGTTCTGCAACCGCACTAGATTTCGCGGTGTATAATGGGGTAAACCAACGACATTGGGATGTATTAACATCCGCGCCCAATTCAATTAGTTTTTTGACCGCAGCGACATCGTCATTGTTAACCGCATCAAACAATTTTTCGTTCAATTCATACTGGTGTTTTATATCCAATGGTGTTTTGCCATCGTTGTTTTTTGCATTTATATCCGCACCATTTTTTATTAACAAATCGGCAATTTCTTCATTGCCTTTGGCATATGCGTTATGTAAAGGTGTGTCACCGTCATTGTCTTGTGCATTTACATTGGCACCGTTTCTGATTAGCGCCGTGGCCGCGTCAAAATAATCATATCTTGCGGCATCATGCAATGGTGTGTTGCCCCATTCGCCTTGGATATGAACATCCGCGCCATGCGCCACCAATAAATCTATAATTTCTGGGTTGATTGTCATTTGAATTGGTGTTTCACCCAAGTCGTTTTTTATATTAGCATCTGCACCTTGGGCAATAAGCTCTTTGACCCTATTAACTTTATTAAACAGAGCTGCATCAGGCAATGATAATTCTGAATCTTTATCTGCATCGGGCAATGATAATTCTGAATCTTTATCAGATGATATGTCATCTAATTCGTCATCCAATTTCAGTAAAAGATTTTCTAAATCTTCGGGCATATTGTAACCTCTCTATTTGTTTCTATCCTAAGTATATTCGCCATCAACATAAAATACAAATAAAAAACACCCTTTCGGGTGTTAAAACTTTGGTGCGAGCAAAGTACTTCGCCGGCTGTCGCCGTCTCGCCTCGCAACCCTGCGGGTTCTCGCCCCTTTGCCACGAATAAAAAAACACCCTTTCGGGTGTTAAAACTTTGGTGCGAGCAAAGGGGCTCGAACCCTCGACCTCAACCTTGGCAAGGTTGCGCTCTAGCCAACTGAGCTACGCTCGCATTGCGTGGTGTATTCTTACACACCAAAAAGCATTTTGCAAGTAAAAAATAAACTTTGTGCAAAATACCGCGGTTTCGCAAATTAACGACTCAATTTTCTGTGCCTTACCGATCTGTAAAAGTCCCGGTGAAAATTGCTCAAAGATTGTAAATTTACAAATTGCATCATTTGGACCTTGCCATTTGGCATGGTAATGCGCAATGTGAATTTATCGTTAACCGCTTCAATTTGTATCGCGTTTGGATCATATGCCATAATCATATTCCTTTTATTTAATTAAACCGCGTTTTTGCAACGCCAACATCAATGTTGGATAGTGTTCAACGCGCCCACGCAGGTGGTGGTTATATGCCGTATCATCGGTTGAAATCATAACCACATCTATGTTATTTACGATGCAGTCGCTGACCACGTGTGGCGCGTCGTCAAAGCATAAATCAATTTTATGTTCTTTTAGGGCGTCTATTTTCGGTATGCGGTGAATTAACCGGCTGTCATCGCACATTATTCCGGCATGCGCCAGTTGTTCAAGTGTCTGGGCGTGATTTTTAAATAAACGTTCCGTAACAAAGAATAATTCATAATTTGGGTTTTGATAAATTGCGTTTAACGCCAATGGAATCTTGGTATCAAAAATACGTGTTTTATATATATCATCAGAATCCAGCCATTTGCGCAATGCATCCGCCACCGCCACTGGATAACCATTTTTATAAACGTCATACGATACCGGCGGAACATATTTACAGTGCATTGATTCTATGACCGCGCGATATTCTTCGGCGGCATTAAAAACAGTATTATCTAAATCTAATGCAATTCGCATACTGTGTCCTTTTTTGCCCGAATATTATACATGGGAAAATGCCAGAATCAAATAAAAATGCTGATTTTTTGAATAATTATTTTGACATTTCAGATAAAAACCTGCATAATACCGCCGTAGTGCATGTGGCACCAAACATAAAATGCGTAAAAACGGCAAGAAATCTTTATAGTATCGGTGCGACCATGAAGTAAATTCACGGGCGCACTTTTACGGTGCCCCGTTTTTTTAAACAAAAAGGAAAAAGTTATGTCAGAAAATACATCTATGTCCACAAACGAATTAACGGCACGTCTGCAAAAGGCGGAAAATATTCGCGCGCGTGATGGGGTTGTATGGAAAGACAAATTTGACCGCACACATACTATCGCAGAATCTCGCGAATTGGCGGATGGAACGGCGGTTCGTCTGTGTGGGCGTGTAACGGCGCTGCGCTGGTTGGGCAAATTGATGTTTGGACGCATTTATGACATAAATGGTGAAATTCAGTTTTCTATGTCGCGTGAAGAATTGGGCGAAGAAAACTATAAATTTATGAAGGCCAATGTTGATTTGGGCGACTTTATCGGCATTACTGGGGAATTGTATCACACAACGGCGGGTGAATTGACCGTTCGTGTAACCAAATATGATATCTTGGCCAAGGCCCTGCGTCCATTACCAGAAAAATTCCATGGTCTGACCGATATGGAAACACGTTATCGTCAACGTTATTTGGATATTATTTCCAACCCTGAATCGCGTACCGCGTTGTTGGGGCGTTTCAAAATGACACAAAATTTACGTGACTATATGAACAGAAACGGGTTCTTGGAAATTGAAACACCAATTATGCAAAATATTGCATCTGGTGCGGCGGCAAAGCCATTTACAACACATCACAATGCATTGAATGCGGATTTCCAATTGCGTATTTCACCAGAATTGTTCTTAAAGGAAGCAATTGGTGCCGGTTTTGATCGTGTGTATGAGGTCGCCAAAGATTTCCGTAACGAAGGTATGGATGCAATGCACCTGCAGGAATTTACGATGATTGAATGGTATGCGGCATATTGGGATTACAAGCGCAATATTCAATTCACATGGGAAATGGTTCAAGAACTGATTCAAAAGGCCCGTGGCACATTGCAGATTGAATATCAAGGAACCAAATTGGACTTTAGTAAATATGAAATGATTGACTATACGGCCCGTATGAACGAACTGTTTGGGTGCAACATTTTGGAATTTGACGATGTTGATGTCTTGCGTCAGAAATTGGTGGACGAAGGAATGTTCCCAATGTCTGAATTGGAAGATTTGAAATCTATTCCAACATTGGTTGATTATGTTTACAAGCGCAAGATTCGTAATCTGATTGTTCAGCCAACATTCCTATACAATTATCCAACATATATGGTACCATTGGCACGTCACAATGATAACGAAGATCGTTGTTTGGATATGTATCAATTGCTGGTTGCGGGGGGGGAATTGTGCAAGGGCTATTCCGAATTGGTGAATCCAATTCAACAACTTGCCGCGTTTGAACAACAGGCACGCGATATTGCAAATGGTGAAGAAGAAGCATTTAACCCAGATAACGACTTTGTTCGCGCGATGGAACATGGGTTTCCACCGATATCTGGTGTTGGCATGGGTATAGATCGTCTTGCGATGATTGTGTTTGACCAACCAACTGCACGTGATGTCGTGTTGTTCCCAATCATGAAATAATAAAAGGTGATATTGTATAATGCCAAGTGTCAAAGTTCCCGAAGTTGATATACTTACTGCTGACCACGATAGGCACAATCTTGCCTATATTGACAAGGTATTGGCATCAGGCCAGATAAATGACGAAGCCGCGGCATATTTGAAATGCGTATATGCCGACGGTATGTCATGCTATCGCGAGGTATTTCATATTTTAGGTAAATGTTTTGGTGCGCCCAAAACGGCGGTTATGGAATATGATTCTGAAACAGATTTGCCGGTAAATAAACCAATAAAAATCATAGATATAAATCCATTATCGGCGTATTTGGTAAATCACCGTTTGGATGCGGATCCGATGCGAAATCAATTTTTTACAACAGGTGTTGCGCACAAAATTGACCTTTCGGTGTCATCAATTGTGACGGTTATTGTTGGTGCACAAAAGAAGGTAGAACGTGCATTGGACAAAGTTACAGGCAAATATTATCGCTTCTTTACCGAAGATGTAATTGCCGCGGTTAAACGCATAATGATTGACGCAAACAGTTCCCAAGATTTATTTGATTTGGAAAATAAAATTCGTGCGCGGTTTTCATCAAAATATATCACAGACGCAGCCGAGGCGATTTTATCGGTATTAGGCCCCAGTGATGACAAATTGGTTGTCCAAATTGTTCGTGAATTGGATAAAATCAAGAAACCGCATAAATACCTGAATGATGTATGGCGCGTAAAATGTCTGTTTGATTTGATACCACAGGCACGAACATTTATTGAACGTATGCGCGATGTTATGCCGGAACGCATTATTTCTGTGCGTGATAAGTTTTATGATATAGACAACCCACGTAATTATCGTGATTCCAAAATAATTGTAAATATTGGAACCCCCGACAATGTGATTCCCATGGAAATTATATGTCAGGTTCGCACTTTCTTTGAATTTGAACGCAAGACGCATGATTACTATGCAACATTGCGTGAACGTCCAGATGCCGAAAATTTGAAAATTGAACAAGATGCGGCGGAACTGATGGAAAATGGAATCATGCAATATAACATGGTTATTTGTCGCTGTTTGGATGACTTGTTTGATAGGGTTGGGTGGAATATTTTATACAGTCGTGGTGGCGATGTTTCGTTGTTTGAAGGGTTCCCAAAAGAATGTAAATTATACTATCCACAAAATATGCTGGAAAAGATATTTACGAAATTGGATGCCGCGGTCAAAAATGAGATTTTCCATATAACACATTCTTCGTCTAAATTGGATATGAACCAAGAAATCGCGATATTCAGATTTATGACACGGTTCATTTTGTGCGCGGCAATGCCACGTGCACGCAGTGGTATGAACCTTGGTGGTGATACATTATCGGTGCGGTTATTTAACTTTGTCATGAACGAAGTTTATCGGTATTATAATGCCAACAAATAGTGTGCAATACCCAAGAAAAGAATCTAAAACCTAGCGTTGTTATTTTCTTGATTTTACATTTCTATTATGACACAATCAAAATAGATTTGGTCAAACATGGCCCAATCATCAACAAGGTAGCAAAGGAAAAAAAGATGCGCCAAGGTAAAGTAAAATGGTACAACGGTAAAAAGTGTTTTGGGTTTATTGCACCTGATACACCAAATGCAGACGGCAACACTGATGATGTATTTGTTCATTCCAGTTCATTGAAAAATGCAGACTTACGCTTCTTGAACGAAGGGGACATTGTTGAATTTGAAGAAGAAGTTCGTAATGGCAAACTGTCTGTGACGACAATTAAATTGATTCAACGCGATGAAGAATCTGCCAAGAGATTCCAGGAACGTCGTGCCGAACGCAGACGCGCCCGCGAAGAACGCAAAAATCGTGAAGAACATAAAGAAAAGCGTTCAGGATTCGCATTTTGGAAAAAATAAAAAACAGTCCCGCAATCGCGGGATTTTTTAATATAGGTTGAAATTTAATATGTTTTTATATAAAATGATAATAAACAAAACAAGAGGTATTTAAATGTGGACAGTAATTGGTATAATCGGTGCATTAATATTATATTTTATCGCGGTTTATAATGGTTTGGTATCGCGCAGAAATCAGGTGCGCGAAGCATGGGCGACCATAGATACACAACTGAAACGCCGTTATGATTTAATTCCTAATTTGGTTGAAACAGTGCGCGGCGCAGCGGCACATGAAAAAGATACTTTGTCGGCGGTTATTGCGGCACGTAATGCGGCAATGTCCGCAAATGGCATGGTTGATAAATCAGCCGCGGAAAATGGATTGACCGGTGCATTGAACAAATTGTTTGCTCTTGGCGAAGCATATCCGAACCTGCGTGCAAATGAAAACTTTTTGGAATTGCAACGCGAATTGACCGATACAGAAACCAAGATTCAATCTGCGCGTCAATTTTATAATACGGTTGTAATGGGATTAAATACCCAAATAGAACAGTTTCCAAGCAATATGGTTGCACGGATGTTTAAATTTACACCTGAACAACTGTTTGAGATTGACGAAGCGGAACGCACCGCCCCCAAGGTAAGTTTTAAATAAGGTCAATCTTTATGAAATATGTTGATGCAGAAACCGCACGCAAAAGATTTGAAGATGCGGGCATGCCAAGTGGCATGGTGCAAACATTGAATTTCATGTACAATGGTCGGTTTTCTGTGCCTGCGAATGTCGTAGATTATGCCTGTACAATTTTTGCACACAATCCAGGGTGGAAAACCGGTGAAGCAATGATGACCATATTTGAAAATTCAACGGGTGCAAATAATATCTTTGATGTGCGTAAATTCTTTCGTGAATTGGGGCCACTCGCAAAAAAGTGGGGATTCAGTGACGAACAACGTCAACGCGATATCGCCGCATTTGATGATGATATGAAAAAATATTCAACCGCGGTGATTGGTCGTATGGCCGTCAAAGATAAATTGAGTAATCCCGGATTCGTGTCATCGCGAACCCAAGAAATTCTGGACGCGTGCGCAGCAAAAAATGGGAAATACTATTTGGCGGCAATTGATTTTGCGGTATGGTTCAAAATTGGTAATGAATCAGATGATAAAACATTGGAGTTATTAAAACGCTATGTGAAACCAAATGGTGTGGATATCAAAGGACTCTTGCGCGCAACAGAGCAGGGTGATGCAATCGTGTCACGCCAAGATGGTATGACGATAAAGCCAAAAATCAAATTGCAATATCTAAAATATGCCACAGAAGTTTATAAATTCTTTGACGAAAATTCGGACGCAATTCGTGATATTGCGCAGAAGCATGAACATTCAAATATAGATTTTATGCGTGCGTTTTATAATCTGTGTGCCAAATGGAAAGGGTGGTCGTGGGCCATACCAAAAATATCATTGGAACAACCAGAAATACGTGCAACTATGCGTGAAATGGTTACAATGATTATGCGGCAAATTTCGGCAAAATTGCCATCGGGTGCGGGTCGTGTAATTGCAAATGTGGCCCAGAATGAAATGGCAAAATATGCACCATCGGTGGCAGAACAATATGAATATATGTTTGATATGCTGGTGCGTGTTTTTGACCCAAAAAATCAGCAAAAATAAAGATTGTTATGCATAAAAACTGTGCTAAAATGAAAAGAAAGGGGTTTGATATGGCCAATCAGAAAAAAGAAAAATCAAAACGCACGAACTCAAAAAAATGGTATGATAGATTTATGCTGTTGTCTGTAATTTTTATGTTTGGACTTGGCATTGGGGGGTTCAGTTATGGCACAGTAAAAAGTGTATCTGATGCGGTAAAAAACAGACGCAATGTTAAGTCAACGCCCAAGAAAGCAATCGAAATAGATACAACATACTGGAATCGTTTGTGGGTTCAACAGGATGGATTTTCTAAATAAAGAAATAACCGCCAATTCGGCGGTTATTTCTTTATGAATAACTTAAAATATTATTCTGCATCCGTTGGCATTGGTTTACCATGATGGTGATGCTTGCGCATTTCTTCATGCATTGCATCTTTGACTTCTTTGAATTCAGAAACCGTGATGCAACCGTCTGCATTTGCTTCGGCTGCTTGCAATGTTTCAACCATCTTTGGACATTTAATAGATGCCATATCCAAGCATCCATTTGTGAATACCGGATGCATTTCCATCGCGCGACGATGGGCGCGACGCTGTTGCATCGGATTGCATACAAATTTTGCAAGTGCAAACCCAAGCAAGAATACAATCAAAAGTACAATGAACTTTTTGAATTTACCATGATGGCAACCGCATTGGCATGCAGTACCACATTGGCATGTGTGCATTTCCGCTGGCTGTGCAACAACCGGTGCAGATTTTCTCACTGTTTTCTTAGTGGTTTTTGTTGGTTTTCTTGGCATTTTCCTTCCTTTTTTTGTTTTACGTTCGTATTGTATAAAAATAACCTTTTATTGTAAAGAATTATTTTCAAAAAAATACGCACCATGACAAAAATCATAGTGCGCATCATACAGAATTTAGTGTTTATTTTTGAACAAAGTGTACACTGTATTGCGGTTTTTTATCCGCACCCAATGATGCACGCACAACTTTATTCGCGGCGGTTTGAACCGTATGAACAAGGTTGTCTTGAGATTTGCGTTCGGTCTTGGACAACGCATCTATGGCCTTGGTAATTTCAATTTGAATTTGACGCTTCATAAATCCGGTGGCATCAGATTCAAATATACCCGCACTGGAAACTTCTGGCGTGCCTTTTAAAAATCCACGTTTATCCACCGGCAATGTTACAAATATTGCGCCGTTGGATGCGATTTTCTTGCGGTTCTTGTATACTTGATCGTTGGCACTGCGTTCGGTTTCACCTTCCATAACAACAAAACCGGTGTCAATTGTTTCGCAAACGTATGGTTCTGCACCATCGGCAAGTGCAATCATTTCGCCGTTGCGAACCAGCATCATGTGTTTTGCACCACCGCGTTCCATTGCCATTTTCCCGTTCAGCATTTCATTTATATAATCACCATGCATTGGAATTGAAACCTGGGGATGAACCATATCATAGAAACGTTCCATTTCTGGACGTCCGGCATGGCCGCTGGCGTGAACATGGTCGGTATCGTAAATGGTATGTGTGCGAATCCCCATTTTCGCAAGTTTGTTATACAAGAACGAAACATCTTGTTCGCGCCCCGGAATAATAATAGCACTGAATACAACCGTATCGGTCGGCATCAGTTTCATTTCTTTAACCTGTCCACGACACAGGCGGGTTAACATTGCAAATTTTTCGCCTTGGGATCCGGTCAGGAAAATTGCCTGTTTTTCGGCGGGCAAATCCTTGATTTCGGAATATTCATAAACATCATTTTCTTGCAGGTATTTGAAATCTATTCCAATTTCACGGAATTCTGGTAATCCGACATACGGAACTGGATTTGGATTGCTGCGTTCTTTTATTGCGGCCATGCGTCCAGCTTCGTGTGCAGCGTCGGCGAACATTTTTATACGTGCCAAACTGCGTGAATAACCCGTAACAATAACACGACCTGGGGCATCACGCATAATTTGGGTCAATGTATCGCGGACCTGAATTTCTGTGGTCTGGATGGCTTGGCGTGATACAGATGTTGAATCGCACGCGCACGCAATTAACTTTGGATCAGATCCAATTTCGCGCAGACGCGCATAATCGGTTCCTGGTTCAATTGGATTGTCATCATTAAATGTCCAGTCCCCAGTGTGCAAAATCTTCCCAGCACCCGTTTTGATGATTAACATTTGGGCTTCTGGTACAGAATGGCTGACATGAAATGTTTCAACAGTGAACGGATCAAGTTTCAATGTTGCACCATTTGCATCAAATTCAATAATGTCTTTTTTAGGATCAAAATCTAATTCAATGCCGCGGAAAGTTCTGCGCAAAATTTCCGCCGGAAAACGTGTGCAATAAATTGGCTTTTTAAACTTTGGCCAAATGTATTTAAGCGCGCCGATATGATCTTCGTGTCCATGCGTTATGACGAATGCGATAACATCTTTCTTGCGCTTTTCCAACCATTTTGTATCACAGTATTGAACATCACCAGCACCGATTTCTTCTTCTAAGAATCCCATACCGCAATCAACGACAATAAATTTTCCCTTGTATTTATACAGGTACATGTTTTGTCCGACATGTTCCAATCCGCCAAGCGCCATAAAATAAACTTTATCATCGTTATCGTCTGATTCTGGTTCAACATGTTCCGAATTTTCTGTGCCGATATGGATAGATAAATCCTCATCCAATTCATCTTCTTGGATTGGTTCGGGTTCAGTATGTTTATGTAATTTAACCATTCATAATATCCTTTTTTAAATAGTTTAACATTTCCGCAATCACCAAGATTCCATTACGAATAAAGTCCGCACTTTATTTGTAGTGAATCTGTGATTGCGGACCACGCGCGGATTATAGTTGTTTTATCACCATGAATCAAGGGTAAAATAATCACTTTACAGTGCGTTGGTTAGTATCTATAATATGGTTACTATGGCAAATATAATAGAAAAAATAAAAAATTTTATTAAGGGCGACAAATCAAACGGTCGCATTAAATGGTCTTTATACGGACGTATCTGGCGCGAGGTTGGCCGGCCACAATGGAAATGGTTGTTGGCTGGAATTATCGCAACAATCTGTGCCGCTGGTGCCGAAGGGTACAGTATTACACTGGTTCAGCGTGTCGTTGACCAGGCGTTTATTGAAAAAAGCATGGATACCATGTATGTAATCGGGCTGCTGATAATCGTGGCATTTGCGGCCAAGGGCGCATTTGGATATGCACGTGCGTTGCTTATGGCCAAGGCGGGTCTTACCGCCAGTGCGCATTTGCAGAAAAGAATTTATTCGCATGTTGTGCATACCGATTTGTCGGGATTTTACGCGGGTGGAATTGGAAAGCATCTTAATTATTTTGGGGTTCAGGCGGGTGCGGTTTTGAACCTTGTGACGAATACCGTGGTGAAAACAATTCAACAGATTGCGACATTGGCGATTACATTGGGGTTGATGGTTTATTACGCACCACAAATGTGTGCGATATTGTTATTCTTGGTGCCGGCGATTATTGTTCCAATGTTGGTGATTCTGCGCCGCCGTCGTAAATTGTCGCGTAAATCGTTTGGTATCGCGAACGAGGTATCCCAGCATTTGAATCAAACGATGCACGGAATTAAAACAATACAGGCATTTGCAAACGAAGATGCCGAAACCAAGCGATTTGAACATGTGTTGAATAATTCCATGATTAATTCGTATAAAAGCACCCAGGCATCTGGTCTGCAATCGCCATTATTAGAATTGATGATATCGGTTGGATTGTGTTTGGCGCTGATTTTGGGTGGCCATTTTATTGTCAGTGGCGCAATTACTACTGGTGATTTTACGGCGTTCTTGCTTGCGCTGACCGCGGCATATAAACCGGCAAAATCTATTACTGGGGTTGGTGACACGGTTCAGCATGGATTATTGGCGGCGGAAATATTGTTTGATTTCTTGGACACCAAACCCGCAATTCAGGATGTACGTGGTGCGACAAAATTACGCGCGGTTCGGCCGTCTGTTGATTTCAAAGATGTGGACTTTTCATATGTCCCCGAAGAACAGGTCTTGCACGATATAAATCTGCATGTGCCGGCGGGCAAGGTTTGTGCATTGGTCGGCCCCAGTGGTGGTGGTAAAACGACGATGTTCAACCTGATTGAACGTTTTTATGAGCCACAAAGGGGGCTGATTGCGATAAATGGTCGCGATATACGGAAATATACATTGGCATCTTTGCGTCAAAATATTTCCGAAGTATCCCAAGATGTGTTCTTGTTCAATGATACCATAGAGGCAAATATTAAATACGGCGCACCGAACGCAACCCATGAAGAAGTTATCGCGGCGGCGCGTGCGGCAAATGCACACGATTTTATAATGTCTTTCCCAGATGGTTATGAATCATGTGTGGGTGAGGGTGGTTCGTTGCTGTCGGGTGGTCAGAAACAGCGCATTGCAATTGCCCGTGCGATATTAAAAGATGCACCAATTTTGCTGTTGGACGAGGCAACATCGGCGCTGGATACCGAAAGCGAGAAGTTAATTCAGGCAGCGTTGAAAGATTTGATGCGTGGTCGTACGACATTTGTTATTGCACACCGCCTGTCCACAATTTTGGATGCAGATATTATATGCGTTATCAAAAATGGTCATATAATAGAGCAGGGAACCGACGCCGAATTAGTGGCATTGGACGGCGAATATAAAAAACTGCGCGATATTCAGTTTAAAACGAAAAAGAAATAATATAAAAAATAAAACCGCAAAAGCGGTTTTTATTTTGGTGGGGCCACAGGGACTCGAACCCTGGACCCAATGATTAAAAGTCATTTGCTCTACCAACTGAGCTATAGCCCCAAAACTTCTGTCTTTTTCCAGCAGTTCGCCGCAAATTATGACATACTTTTATAAAAAATCAAGCAAAAACGACAAAAATTTAAGGATTATTGTAAAAAATATTCGTTTATTTGCATTTATGCGTTTTTATATCGGAAATATTGCATTGACACCTTGAAAATACGGCAATTTTGTACTATAATACAATATGTGTGGGGTAACCAAAGGAGGCAACGATGGCAGATAATACGGCAAAATTTTTAGTGGACGTTTTTAAGACCCGTCGTATGTTTCGGTGGCGTACCGACCATCCTGAACAATGGCAACAGTTTTGTGACTGGGCGGGAACTGGCGCAGACGATGGTTCGTGTAAATTAAACGAAGGTCAGCGCAAGTGGCTTAAATACATTCAAAGAACGGGACCGGGTGCCAATGACCCATTTGTTCGTGAACATGGTCATCCAAAGGGATTCTTGGTTGTCAAGGATGCACCAGACGTAACAAAGTTAACAGAAACCGAATGGCGTGAATTGTATTTGGCATGCCAATCAACATTTACACGGCTTAAGGCCAACAAGGCATCATATGACGGTGTTGTTCAAGATTTTATTACCAATTATGCGCATTTGTTTGATAGCGTAACAGATGATACGCTGACGGCGAATCCACGTACAGAAACGGCGATATTAGAGTTAATCAAAAAGATGGACGATCTTGCTAAAAGTCATCCGTCTGATTTATCCAATTTATTTGATATTTCCAGAGGTGATATATCCAGTATGGTGGAAAGAGATGGCGCTGGTAATATTACAAGGGTCAAGGCAGATTATAATAAAAAGAAAGATGTTCGCGAAAAGATTCAAGGATGGGCGAATAAGGTTCTGTACCCCGAAAACAGCATCAATAAAAAGAAACTAGAAGATGCTGGGTTTAATGAAGCATTTATTCAAGCAAATCGTATCAACCTTATATCAGATACTTATTATGGTTGGAGTGTTCCTGAGGTATCAACAGCGAAACTGAATGCATTCAAGGCCAATTATACCGATTTCTTTGGTGAAATGTACGGGGACGAAAAAGATAAAGATGCGGCCAAAATATTAGAGGCATATAAATCGTGCGAATCATCGAACAAGGTTGTTTCGGAATCTGTTGAAAAGGCCAAGAAAGATATAGATTACAACGATAGTAATTCCAAAAATTACGTCCCGCCAAAGATGGATTCAGAAATGAATATGTTTGAAAAGATCCAAAAATGGGCGGGTGACACATATTCGGATTATTTCAAAAAATATGAAGAATTCCGCGGTGCGCGAATCTATCAACACGCCGGCGAAGTCAAAGATATATTAAAACAAATTGACAAGGCCAAGATTAAAACCACTGACCCATTAAGTAAATTGGTGGAAAACGCGGGAAATATTACAAAAAAATTACAGGGATCCAACCCGGATGCCGCCGAAGCATTTGAATGGATGGCCAAGGTATTGGGCGATATTAATAATAATCCATCCATGGCCAGTGTTATGGAAAAGGCGCTAAAAAGCGGGCGCAAGATGAACGATTTGGTTGCGGAACTGATTATGCGTGCGGCCGAAGATGGCAAACCAGAAACCGTCAAAAAGGCGGAAATCGCGATGGAGGTATTGGCAACAATAAAGTATGGTAATACCACCAGCAAAATTATGGATGCAATCAAAGAAGATAAAGAATTATTTAGCATATTTTCCAATAAAGATTTATCATGGAATAAATACGAAGGCGTCAAATTTGTAACCGCCGCCATAGATAAATCGGTGCGTGCCGCGTGTTTGGGTATTGGACGTGGCGGTGCATTTTTGGTGAACAGATTCCGCCGTCATGGGATAAGATTTAATGGGCGGTTAAAAAATCAAAAAATGCGCCAGGCACACGAAGATTACCTGGCAAAAACCGGGGCCGAACGTTTGGCGGCGCGTGGTGCCCACGGTGCCGATACTGCCAGTGCACCGGTTGCGGGTGCAATGGATCTGCGTTCTGAATATAAGAAATCATTGGATGAAAACACAGATAAACGTACAAATGCTTTAAATGCACTTGTTGGTGGTGGCCCAGCACCAGCGGATGCGGATCAATTTATAGAAGATCAACAGCGCGATTTGAATAGAGTAGGCCGCGGTGACGAGGAAGACGCCCGTGCAAGATTGCGCCCGTATGAATATATGACAGAACGGTTGAGAACAGCATTAGATTTGCGTCGCGAACTAAATAGAATTAGTGCCGCAATGGGTGGCGCAATGACTGATGAACAGGTAAAATTGAAACAGCAGTTGGAAGAGATTGGCCCAATTGATTTAACCGCTGTTGGTGGTGCTGCGGCTTTTGATCCAACAACCGCATCCGAAGCGGAAATAGTAGACGCAATTGATGGCGTTGAAAATGATCGTACATATCAAGGATATCAAGATGATTATAACGATAGAGTAAATGCAAATGCTGAAAGACAGCAACACATTGACGATTATCGCAAGGCAACCAAAGAAATTGAAATTGCCGAAGAAAGAATAGAAGAACGCAGAAAGAGAGCAGAAAAATTAAGCAAGAAGGATGTTGATGGTCAAAACTTTGATATTTATAAACACCTTATGGCGTATTGGGATACTTTGCAAAATCCGTCATTAACACGCTTTGGCCCGCGTCGTGCATCCAAGATACAATCGCAAAACAGTCACCTTGTTGAAAATCTGTTTGCGAATAACTTGGCAGGATATAACGTTCACGAAATTATCGTTCCCCACCGAATTGGTGGGGGTTTTTTTAATTTAAATCTGCGTG
>JAEEGK010003540.1_pt1 | contig 38813 bp, 32 predicted proteins | sample 8958771 | NCBI WGS metagenome assembly JAEEGK01 (sample SAMN16246547, study PRJNA631951) | gut metagenome | biome: gut microbiome; feature: rumen; material: SC-attached | host: Bos | place: Iran: Karaj | collected 2018-10
GACTCATGTCAAAAACATACGGAATGCCCGGGATCTCGCCGAAAGTCAAAACTTTTCCGGATGTCAGGTCATTATCCTCAAGGCTTGCCTTAAGCTCTTTTAGCGTACTGTAATTATCTGCGGTCGTTACAAGGCCTTTTGCTTTCGGAATCTCAGTCACTTTTGTGTCGCGAGGTGTTCCGTCCATACCGTCAACAAATGAGAAATTGATATGGAAAAGAGCGCCCTGGAACAGCGTTGCAATAATAACTCCTGTTATCATTGCCTGCCATGCAAAGTTCCATTCTCCATCGCCGAGTCTTTGCATAAGTCTTCTCATAAGCCACAGACTTATAGGTGCTATCAGGAACAGACAATTAAGGACCGGCATTGTACGGTTATTGCTTCCGAGCGGAAGAATAAGGATCTGCACAAGTGCCATGGCTGACAGCGTTCTCTCTTCCACGGTTCCGTTAAGGATCCCGTGCGCACCTATAATGCATAATACGGCCGATATTATCAAAAACATCATCGCAACCTGAAACATGCAATCATAGTAAAAATAATTGGCTGTGAGAACGCCCTGTCCGTAATAATACCTTGCAAGTACCAAGAGACCTGCTATAAAAGCAAGCTTCTTAAAAAGTACAAATCTTCCCTTTGCCATTAGGAACATGATAATTCCTGCGGCCAAACAAGGGATCATTATTATCATATTTTTAAAGGTATGCAAATATGCTTCGATAATAAGCTCAAGCATTCCTCCGGATGAATAATCGGAAGCGCCCTCAGTCATCGACAGAAGCTTTGTTATAGCTTCGGGATAAGCATTAAAGCCATATTTTATTGAGATCAGAATAAGCGGAAGTCCAAGCCCCGCTACATATCCGGCAATACAAACTCCTGTCTTTCTCGCCGCATCTATGAATTTGTCCTTGTTTATGAACGAATAGAACCACAAAACAAGGATCAGCATACAATCCACTATGGCCGGGAAACGCGCAAGTACGTTGAGTCCAAGGCATACACCCGCCGCAAAAAGAAGTATATTCTGCTTCTTCCACGAAAAGATTCCGAGAATAAGCAAGATTGAACCGATTGTCAGCAAAAAATACGGAATATACTGATACAGGATCACTCTCGGAGCCCAGCAAAGACTTTCGGCCATAAACTCTCCGATAAAGATCATCCAGCCGGGGAGCCAGTTCTGAAGCACGTAATACGAAACAAGTACCATAGCACTTATAAAGAATGTGCAATAAACAGCGAAGCCTATCATTGTGCCTGCTCCCGGAAGCTTCATAATCAGGCTTCCGATAAGATTCGAAAAGTACGTAGAAAAAAGCCACATCGGATCTACGTTACTCATAAATTCGAAATTACCGAGATTATAAGTCGTGTCGGCAATATCAAGTCCCGCGGTAATACCAAAAAAGGGATATAACAACAAGACCACGGGAAAGAAATATCTCTCCAGCGGGCGTTGAAATCCCTTCAGTTTCATAAAATAGCTTCTGATATTTTTTAGCATAAATCCTCGTCAATACGTTTGATCAGCTTGAAAAGCTTGGTGTTTTCACATATTCTTCCGATAAAGTTGAAGACATATTTTCTGACCCAATCAACAAATATTCCGACAAAGAATACTATCAAGATCGAAACAACAAGATGAATAAAATACATCGGAACATTATCAAGCGGAGTCTCCCCGATGATATGCTCGATCCATTCAACCCATCTGTCAGCAATCTCAAAGTGCATATGAAGAAGATATACGCCAAGTGTATACGGCGCGATTATCCTTATAACTTCGGCAAAGAAATTTTCTTTTAGCTTCATGAATCTAAATAAAGAAAACAGTCCAAGCGCTCCCGTAAGCGTGAAAATAAAGTTGTAATGGTTCGGAACGCCCGCGTAGTAGTTAAATCTGCCGGTATCATAGTTTATCTTGTAAAAGACAAGACTAAGCGCCGCTATCACTGCAGCCGATAACACAAAAACTATAGCGCTTCTCTTGGCGTCACGGAAAATAACAACATTATATTTTCTGATATATGCCGCAATAAGATACAGGCATATAAACCATCCGAAATCATATCCCATTCTGTCAGTTCCAAACTGTACCGGAACGACACTCTTGATAACACAGAACCAGAACAAAAGACCTATTATGACAGCCTTCATCTGTTTTCTCTTAAGCGTATTTACCGCAGCATTCATAACCGGCGCAAGCGCATACATGATCACATACGCCGTCACAAACCAGTAGTGCTCCGCAGATATAGGGAAAAGATATTTCAAAGTTCTGTCCAGTTTATCCTCGGGTCTTACCGTGTATGCTCCGACAAACATCATAGCAGCGGAAACAAGAAGAGTATAGAAATAAACCTGAAGAATAAGCTGCAGCATCTTGCTGAACTTAACCGTTGAAGCGGACAGGAAATATCCGCTTATAAGCACATAGACATTGACTCCGGTTATAGCTATGGCTTCCAGTATGGTTGCAAATATCCGAACATTCGAAGCAGGCTCTCCGAGTTCAAGCAGAGCCTTTGATTGAAAATTGAAATGAAGAGTAAGGATCATCAGCATTGCCACGATCCTTAAAAGTTCGATATTCGCATTTCTCTTCTGCGTCACTTCACCTCTCATCTGTCAATAACTGCCTTTCCGTCCTTTATGCTGTAAACCATATCGCACTTCTCGATGGTCTGAAGTCTGTGTGCAATAATAACAAGTGTTTTTCTTCCATGAAGCTTGTTTATTGAATCCATGATGGCTGCCTCGGTCTCATTATCGAGTGCGGAAGTCGCTTCATCAAGGACAAGTACTTCCGGATCTTCAAAAAGAGCTCTGGCAATTCCGATTCTCTGTCTCTGTCCGCCTGAGAGACGAATACCTCTCTCACCTATGCTGGTATCAAGTCCCTCGGGAAGTGATCTTACGTATTCATCAAGAGACGCTTCCTTGAGGGCCTGCCAAACTTTATTATCATCGATGTCCTCATCGGCATATCCGAATGCCACGTTCTTTCTGATAGTTGAATCAAGCATAAAGATAGTCTGAGGAATATAACCTATATTTTTGAGCCATCCGGGATAGTTGGTCATTACATCTGTACCATCCGCATAGATATGACCGCTCTCAGTCTGAAGGAGTCCTAACATAACGTCAACGATAGTGGTCTTACCCGCACCTGAGGTACCTACGATACCTACGGACTTACCAACAGGTACTTCCATGTCCGCATGCTCAAGAACGTATTTATCCGAATTGGGATATTTGTAAGTAATATCCTTGAGCAAAATTGTCTTATTAACGGGAAGCTTCTTGGCTTCAATCTTCTTTCTGTAGTCTTCGCTGTTATATGATATTGAGCCGTCGTGGATCTCCTCCTGAAGATTATCGCTTACGTTCATAAGGAAAGGCTCAAAGTAAGCGATACTTGTGAGATAGTTGTTGATTCTGTTGGCACTGGGAATGAGTCTTGCTGCAGCAGCCGCCAGTACAGTAAGCGGAGCAATCAGGTCCTCAAGCGGTGTTCCCGTAGCCATAGCAACAAGCATATATCCGATCATTCCTGTAATAGCCACAGACTCTATCAAAAGTCTCGGAGTAGAATTGTAAAGATTATATTTCTGAACCGCATTTACATAGCCGGCTCCACAATCGGCATATCCGTTGATAAAATAATTCTCTTTATTGGCAATCTTTATCTCTTTTATTCCTGTTACGGACTCATCGATCCACTTATAAAGACCGCTGTAATAATCCTGATTCTCTTGTCCCGCCTTGACCATGATGGGCTTGATCTTATACTTTATGAGCAAAAGAACTATCAAGAGGATCGCAGCAATTGAAATAGTCAACTTAGCTTCTTGACTAAGAAGATATACAACAATACATATAAATACGATGATCTCGCTGATAAGCTGTAAAGAGCTAAGGATAAGACCGTACATATTGTTAACATCAGAAGTAATGCTTCGCTGAATAACACTGGTGTCAGCGTTAAGATAATATTCGTACGGACGCTGCATAAAATTGATCATCATTCTTCTTGATGTGGCAAACTGATTGGTGTAAACAAACCTAAGCTGAACCACATTCATGAAATACAAAAACACATTCTTTATGATATAAACAAATATGAGTGCAACCATCAATGCCCCGGCAAGCTTAATAACATCGGAGTTGCTGATATTGAGCAACTTGCAGATGTAGGAAAGCTTTTTGCTCTCTTCTATCTTCTCGGGCTTCGATATCGTCTCCACGATAGGCAAAATAAGAGCGATTCCGAGAGACTCAAGTAAGCCTCCTATGAGCATCAGAAAAACCATACCCGCCATCTGTCTTTTTTGTTTTGCATCAAGCAAAAGCATCAGTTTTTTATAAATCTTACGCATAAAACCAATAATCCTTCCGGTTTTAATATAATCAAAAGCTTTAATCTGTTATTGCTTCATTCTGTCTGTGAATCTCCAGAGCTTCATATTTGTCCATGAAATCGTCTCCGAGATAATGCTTTTCTTTTACGAACTGAATCGAATCAACCACGGTATATACAGACACGAGCCTGTCAAAATAGAGTCCGTCGATAAAGTTAAGCATCTCCATAGGGAACGAACCGTCAAGAACGATCGCATCGGGAAATGTCTTGTTGTAATCAAGATAATCTCTGGGGTGCTGTTTGATAAGTACCACAGCACGCTTACCATCTATAGTAACATATTCGTCAATAATATCCCTAAAGATGCGCTCTCTGGTCTCAAGGTCGCAGAGTGGCTCGGATAAAACAAGAAGTGTCTTACCGTCTTTTTCTTTAAACAACTTTTCTTTCAGCCCCTGCATATCATCAACAAAGAGCTTAAGCATCTTCTCTTTTTCTTCCGAGGTAAGTCTATCCGTAAGCTTCTTTCTTGGAAGTTCAACGTATTTTTCACACGGATAAGGAAGCACGGATATGTTGTTTACTTCCATATCGATGCAATATCTTCCGTAGCCGTTTTGTATATGTATAAGTCCCAGAGATGCCATAAATGCTTTAATTTTAAAATGACCCCTGTTATCGTATCTTGCAGTGTCATAATACCTTATGCAGTCGAGTCCATCCTCTACGGCGTGGTACTTTATCTTTTTATAATTCAGATAATAGCCTATAGGATCCGAATCGCAGAACACATATATATCCTTGTATTTCTTAAAATCCACGGGGATATACTTCTCTTGGAGCTTGCCAAATCTCTTGCAGAACTTTATTCGCTTGATCATATTGGTGACGATACTGCCCGAATCGGTCTTGAGCTCCTTGAGTTCAGGGAAAAAAGTATCTTCCTTCTCGTCGTACTCAAACACTTCATCGAAAATGTCGCTGTCCTTGGCTCTTTCAACCATTTTCCCAAAGTTATTGGACATTTTGGAAAGAACAAGAGAAGCTTTCCCTCCGTCTGCAATATAAAATTCCTTAAGGCATGCCACATACACATGGTAAAAGGTATGGCATACATATATTCTATTATGCATTTTTCTTTCCATTTCTTAATCCCCTGTAAAACCACAAAAGTCTGTAATATATATAAAAAAACAGATGTGATTTCATTTGATAAGAAACCAGCTTCTTTTCCTCGGGGTGAATTTTCTCTTTGTAATATTCATTGTCTTGGAAATTTGGAAAGGTTTCTTGCATTTCCATGGCCAGTTTCTTGCAAAATCCGTACACATTTTTAAGTCCGGACTTCTTTGGCATCGCCGAAAACAATGTATTTATGTAAAAGAGTACCGTGTATTGGAACTCTATCTCGGGCTTATACTCCTCAAAGTAGCCGTTTTCTTTGGCCTGTGCGACTATCTCTCTTCCGGCAGTCATTCTGTCCTCAAGATTCTTCATAGAGATACTGTGAACCGTAGAGGCATCATGCTGATAGTAGAAATACAAAGGCTCATCAATGTATTCAAAATGCTTGGATCTGAGCATCCAGGTATTACTTACGGCGTTGTCCTCGTAAAAGATATCCTCAGGGAATATCTCAAGCTTGTCCTTGGTCTCCGGAACATAATCACCCACAATGAGCTCTCGTCTGTAGACCTTAACGACCAAAGAACCGGTTTCTATCAGTAGGTTCTTGTAGCGTTCTTTATCCATAACACCTGTTTGCGAATAATTATTGTTGTGGACTACCTTTCCGACGTTAAAGCTATGATCTGTAACCATAGTGTAATCACAGCCCACCATGTCTGCACCGGTCTCTTCTGCCTTCTTAAGAAGTCTCTCGTAATAGTCGGGAACAATAAAATCGTCCGCATCTATAAACCCAAGCCACTCGCCCCGGGCTTTCGCAAGACCGATATTCTTGGCGCCTCCCTGGTGGTGATTGACTTCGGAATGAAGGGCTATGAATTTATCCGGATATCTTGCCATATAATCCTTAAGGATTTCATAAGATTCATCCGTAGAGCAGTCATCAACCGCTATTATCTCATATTCACCAAAAGAGAACTGCTGGTTTACCAGACTCTTTAAACAATAATCAAGTTTTCCGTCAGCTGCCATGTTATATACAGGCACTATGATACTTAGTTTTTTCATGCTTTATATTATCTCTAAAATAGCACGTGCAATCTTATTTGCACCGCCTCCGTCTACAAGTTTCCTTGCTTTGTCACTCATTTTCTTTCTGAATTCTTGATTGTCGATCGCTGCGATTCCCCATGCAACTATCCTCTGAACAATCCTGTCGTCTTCTCTCAAATCACCTGCGTACTTAACCGCTCCGGACTTATCAAAGGCTTTTACAAATTCAACCTGATTGTCTGCCATACTGTAGACCACGGTAGGTACTCCGACTGCGCACAGCTCATAAAGTGTTGTTCCGCCTGCCGTCACCGCGAAGTCGCAGCTTTTCATCAGTCCTGCCATATCGGGAGTTGATTCATGCAGTGTTATCGCAGGATATTTAGCCGCAAGCTCTTTTAACTCTTTGACATAGTCTTCCTCAAACAGAGCACCGACGATAACGTCACAGGTAAAGAGCATAAAATCAGGTATCTTCCTGCACGGTCCGTCGTTTTCATATACTTCCTTAAGGAGACTGCCGACTATATGATAAGGATCGGTTCCTCCCGCGGAGAGAAAAGCTCTTTTGGCTATTGGAATAACATCATAATCTATGCCCTCGAATTGCTTACGAAGAGGCGCATACTTCGCACCAAGAAGCTTATGCGGAGCGCTGTAGAAATCCTTGGGAATCTCGATGTCGTAATTGACCACAAGGTCAACCGGATAATCAAATTTATAAAGATCGTCAATAAATCCGGTCTTGGTCGAAAGATTATTCTTTTTTATGATGTCGTTTATCGCATCAAAGTAATCCTCTTTGAGGAAATACGAGTCCATAAGATAAAAATCCGGCTTTTCATCGGCAATCATCTCTTCCAGGATCTCAATATCCTGCATAGGCTCTGAAAAAACCGTGTGAAGGATGCGTGCATCATACTGTATATCTTCTTCATCCGAAAGCGTTTGCAAAAGATCGGCACTATCCTCATCGGAAAGGACAAACTCAACCTCCGCGCCAAGAGACTTAAGCTCCTGTGCAATTGTCATGCATCTTCTGATATGTCCTGTTGCAATGATTCCGTTACCGTTTGCTTTTATCCAGATCTTTTTTCCCATATCCGAATCATCCTCATTTATTGAAAATCTTCGTATTTGAGCGGATCACCTCTGAAAAGATCGCGCGTTGCAACCTTACCTATAACTTTATCATATTCTACGGGTGGAAGGCCGTTTCCGGGTCTTATCGACCTGATATTGGCAGGTGTCAGTGCCTCGCCCTGCTTGATATCTTCCACAACAAAAAGAGATCTTGCTCCTTCCCTTTCTGTTTCCTGCACGGGAGTAAGCTTATATTCTTTAGAACCGAGCGCTTTCTCGACCATCCTAACGTTCTTTACAAGTTCCTCAAATTCCTTTGGCTCCATAGAAAATGCACCGTCAGGACCTCCGTCGGATCTCTTAAGCGTAAGATGCTTCTCGATCATTCTTGCTCCGAGCGCTACGGAAGCTACAGCTACGCCCGAGCCCATTGTATGATCCGAAAGTCCCATGATACAGCCGTATTCCTGCGCAAGAGTCGGAATCATATTAAGATTAACATCTTCATAAGGAGTCGGATAAGCTGATGTACACTTAAGGAGAATGACATCCTTATTTCCTTCTTCAAGGCAAGCCTCTATCGCAAGCCTGATATCACTCTCTCTTGCAACTCCCGTTGCGATGATCATAGGCTTTTTCTTGGAAGCACAGTTTCTGATAAGCGGAATATCCGTAATCTCATAGGATGCGATCTTGTAAGCCGGCATGTTCATCTCTTCCATGAAGCTGACAGCTGTGTCATCAAACGGTGAAGAGAAGCAGTCGAGTCCGAGATTCTTTGCAACTTCACAGAGCTTAGGCTGCCACTCCCAAGGAGTATAGGCTTCCTCATACAGCTTGTGAAGAGTCGTTCCGTCCCAGATCGTACCTCCGGTAATCTGAAAATAACTCTTATCAGAATCAATCGTTATTGTATCAGCTGTGTAAGTCTGCAGCTTTATGGCATCAACGCCCGCATCTTTTGCCGCGTGGATTATCTCAACCGCCCTGTCATAATCCTGCAGATGGTTGGCGGACATCTCCGCGATAATGTACACGGGATGATCGGTTCCGATAATATGATCAGCCAATTTGATATTTTGATTAAGTTCATATCTTGGCATCTATATTGTTTCCTCCATAATTCCAAGTGCCGCTCGGCACATCAGATTTCATAATTGTTTTTCATAACGTATTCATCATTGGTCCACGGCTGTCTTGCGGTATAAAGCGCTCCGTCAGCCTTCTTTACGTAAACGGCAGGATAATAATGGATAAAAAGAGGTGAGAGGCAGACCGTATAACCGCCTGCATTGGTAAACACCACTCTGTCCCCTGCCTTAAGCTCAGGCTCCTGCTCTGCCATAAAGAGTCTGTCGTATTCCATACAGGTCGAACCGCATATCATCTGTGCGGGAAGCTTCTCTCTTCCGGATTCGCCGCCCGCAATCTCAAATCTGTGAGGGTACCATCTTCTTGTAACCTGAGGATTGAGATTAACTCTGCTTCCGTCGATGATAACGTATCTGTGCTCTCTGACCTGTTTTGCATCGATAACGCTTGTTACAAAATCAAAGCTCGATGAAACCATGGATACTCCGGGCTCCATGATAAGCTTAGTCTTTGATACATCAAAAAAATCCGAAAGTGACTCTGCAATTGCAGGCACATAGCTTCTAAAGTCAGGCTTATCCTTAACTCCGCCGTAGTAACCGCCGCCCATATCAACATATTCAAGATCCAGTTTGTATTCTTCAGCAACAATTCCGGCAACCTTGGCAAGAACCTTATACGCGTCTACAGAGCGTGACTTGGTCGAAGAATGAAGATGAAGACCTGCTATCTTAACGTTATCTGCGGTTTTGAGCTTGTTGATCACTGCCTCAAGCGCGCCGTTCTCATAGCAATATCCAAATCTGCTTCCCTCTTCGTCAGCAAGTACTTCATCGGGAAGAAAAGCGGAAATATCATAATTAACTCTTAAACCTACATTTAATTTTTGACCCGGATGATCTTTTGCAATCTCAAGAACCCAGTCAGGTTCGTAATTGGAATCAAGATTAACGATTCCTCCGGCTAAAAGGACTTCCTCAAACGGAGTTCTCTCCTTGATGGGTCCGTTAAATATAACTTCATTTGGTTTATATCCGATTCTTTTTGCAAGATCATATTCCTCGGCGGATACAACTTCGGCAAAAAATCCATTGTCTTTAAAATGCTTAAGAAGCCACGGAAGAGAATTCGTCTTTACCGAATAAGAACAAGTGTAATTATTCCAATCCTTATCCAGGGCGGTTTTGAGCATATCTATATCCGCATCAAGAAGCTTCTCGTCAATCCTGTAATAAGGAGTGGCGAGCTTGCTGTCGTCGAATTTCTCGCCGCGATTTAAAGCCTGTGCATATGCCGTGAGTCTAAGAACATCGCCTTCACGAACAATTTCCCCACAAGCATCGGGATGCAGCCTAACATACTTCTGCTCCGCGATCTTCCAATCATCGAATGTATCGATGTCCTGAACCTCATCATCCGAAAGGATAACGGGAACCATATCTTCAACATCCGTAGTTCTGCCTCTAAAGAAAGCATCGGTTCTGCAAGCATAGAACTGACCGCTGTCATGATATAACTTTTCAAGGTCCTGTGACCTTGTATTTTCAAATTCGGGATATTTTCTTACAAGTCGTCCGTCCACAACAACAAATCCCCTCTGAGGAGGATATGAAAATTGGCACACGGGAGTTACCGATTCATGCTCATCAAGGCATTTCATCGCCTCTTTTAACCTAACAGTTGTTATGAATGGAGCCGTAGGATATATGCAGCAAAATCTGTCAAAATCCTGCCCAAGTTCTCTGTATTTTTCGAGCACCTCGGCGATAACTTCATCGGTTGTCGCATAGTCGCCCGCCGTCGCGTCGGATCTAAAGAATGGCACTTTTGCACCGTATCTTTTGGCAACCTCGGCAATCTTCTCATCATCCGTTGAGACCATGACCTCGTCAAAGGCGCCACTTTCAAGAGCCGCCTTGATCGAATAAGCAATTATAGGCTGCCCGCAGAACTCTTTTATGTTTTTTCCGGGGATTCTCTTACTTCCGCCCCTGGCTGTAATTATGGCTATGGAAGTCATTTTGTCTCCTCCAGCTCAAATTCGCTCTTAATGGCGTCGCAATATCCGTCCAGCTCAAAATGAGTCGCCGCCTCAAGCACATAGAAGCCTCGCCCCATAATGGATGCGCCGTTTGTGACTTTCCCAAGGAACATTCCGGGCTGCAGATTGCACTGCCATGCCTTAAGCGGATATTTCTTCATAAGTTCTTTTTCATCAGGAACCTTGTTCACTCTGACATCTTCAAAATCAAAATATCTTATGACCATGTTTCCTTTGGTCTTAGCATCAAACGAGTAGGTCTTATTCAGACCCGGAAGCGCATATTTTATAAACTCGACCACCTCATCAACACCGCTTGCCATCGGGGTAAAAAGATTGTGAAGATTATGTCCCGAAGGTCTTGCAGATGTTTCGATGATAAACGGTCTGTTATTGTTGTCTTTTATTATATCCGCATGGATAAGATTATCCTTAAAGCCTAAGCAATCACCAATCTTCTGCATAAGATCGACAACTCTGTCATAAAACTCTTTGTTTTCCTCTGTTCTGAGGACGGAATAATAGCCTACACACTCTCTGTACGGAGGCGGTGTGTTCTTTTTGCCCCTAAGAAGGATGAGCTTAAACTTACCATCAACAAACACTCCGTCAACACCGTATTCAGGTCCGGGAATACAGCTTTCTATACAGTAATCCTCGTCATATGGCTGACCTTTGAGAAATTTCTCCTCAAGCTCGGCGCGAGAATTAAAGATCTCAACTCCTCTGCTTCCCGAGCCGAATCTGGGTTTAACAACAACAGGATACATATCGTTAAGTTCTGAAGCATCGAGAACATCAGATCCCGCGGGCAAAAGATACAGCTCTGCATCTCTAAGTCCGTTTTCATTCAGGATTCTGTGAAACTCATATTTATCGGTACAGATACCGGCCGCTTCTTCGGTTACTCCGACAAGTCCGTATCTGTCATTTACCGCACCCGTTGTTGTAAGATATCTTCCTATCGGAACCGGAAGCACAACGTCAGGCTTATTTTCTTCTTTGTCCAAGATCTCGAAAACCTTCTCGGGATCTCTTATATCAACCACAAAAGAAGCATCTGCCTCTTTAAGCCCCGGCGCCTTGGGATTGCCGTCAAGTGCAATGACAAAAAGGCCAAGTTCCTTGGCTTTACTGATCGTATATATCGATTCGGAGCTTGCTCCGATAACCGCTGCTCTCATCTATAAAAACCTCCGAAGAACACCGAAATTCTCGCATTCTCTAACTAATTGATTATAATATATCGCGCGTACAAGGTCAAAATCCGAAGCACCGTTCGTTCCCTCGGTGGCGCATAAACCGGGCTATCTAACCTCGTAAGTTGTCCACATATCTTCGGTAAACAGCTGCTTGAAATCCCCTGATACCTTGCAAGAAGCTGTCAGATTATCAAAAGCCTCTTTTTGCAGATCATCATCAGCAGCGTACAAAACTATCTTATCCGCATTTATCACATCTTTATCAACAATCTTATCTGTATTCTCTTCATCCATGTAAAAGACCTTGTCGTAGCATAGAAGCTCATCCGTCAGCCTCCATACGTTATGCGCAGTCGCAGGATTAAACATAACAACTGCTACCGAATCTTTATCGGCGTTTTCTTTGCTTGCATAAGCCATTTTCTCTACATCCTCAGGATAAAGAAAGAGCACATTTTTATCAATGAAATGTCCCTTTGCAAGAAAGAACAAAAGAGCTGCCGCCATAGCGATCAAATATGCCTTATTTCCGATCGAATCGATGACGTAATAAAGGTCGAAGAATAGCAACAATATAATGAGCCCGTAAATAGGCATCTCATATCTTCCCGATGCACTTCCCACAAGAAGCGCACACTTTGTTGTCAAAAGGAAATATCCGACCGTTCCCACAGTCAGAACAATAACCTCCGCACTGACTTTTTTGTGTTTCTTATTGGAAACAAGCAAAGTCATTATCCCAAGGATAAGCATTATAGCAACAATGATCAGTCCTCCCGAGAAAACAAAATTGTTCACAAGTCCTATAAAGAAAGACACTCTCATTCCCGTGTTTTTAATGTCAAAAAAGCTTCCGGCCGCACCGGTTCCTCTGTAGCCGCCGAAAAGATGATGAACGCTCGCAGGATATGTGATAACCGCCAGCATAAGTGATACTGCGCAGCTAATAACATAAACAGCCGCCTTCTTTACATCTTTTTTCTTAAAGAGGATCCAAAACGTCAGCGCCGCTCCGATACTCACAAAGAAGAATATATAAAAATACTGGATCAAAAATCCGATGTAGGATATCGCCATAATAGGAAGTATCCTGCGCACCCACAACTTCTTAAGATCAGACGAATACTCATCATAATCTTTCATAAGCTTAATGTGAGCATAGGCACAAAGAATTATCGCCGCTCCAAGCCATGCATACATACGGATCAGCAGATTGCATGAAACGGTCTGAGTATTGATACCCCAAAACAAGAGCGTCAAAGCCTGTACTTCAAAAGGAACTTCGAGTGCCTTCATAAGCGCAATCATCGCAATAAATGTGATAACAAACGCTATTAAATTGGTTATGATCCCGCTCCACTTCGTAAAGCTTCCGGGCGTAAATGAACATAATGTGTGGAAAATATAATAATAAACGGGAGGATGAACATCCCATGACTGAACGAGCTTAACCAGTCCATAGTTAAAGCCCTCACCCTTTTTTACGGAGAACTCATCGAGAACAGTCTGCCTATCCTGCCATTCCCTGTCAGGCTGATAGAGTCCCAGACTCCTGTTCGAAGAAAAATATGTATAATACTCATCCTCATGAAAGCCCATCTTTTGGAATCCGTAAAATACACTGACCAGGATCGATATGAGTAAGATTATGTAAATCGCATATTTTTTCATGCTTTACAGTCCCCTAACGTAAGCGTGGAGTTTTCTGACAAGCCTCGGTGCGGGAGCAAGGATCAAAAGATATATCTTATCCCTTTTGGACAGATACTTGCTTCCAAGGATCTTACCGAGATTTTTTCTGATATTTTTAACAACGCCTCTGTAAAAAACATTATCCCCGGTCATCTTACTTGTAGGAATATGAAGAAGATAATCAAGCCTCTGATAATATCCGAATCTCTCCGCCACCGGGATAAGTTCAGGATATTTGTCTTTTACTATATCAAGCGCAACATTGGCGTTTCTTACGATGTCTGTGAAAACACTCGGGAAATAATCCTTATCTTCGGCTTTCTTCCTGGAATTACTGCCCGTTCTGTAGTATACGTGATAATATTTCTCGGGAAGGATCACAAGCTTATTTATCCTTGAAAGGGCCTTGATCATAAGATAAAAGTCCTCATTAAGCTCACCTTCGGGAAAGCGAAGATCATCCGCAAGGACCGATCTTTTTGTGATCTTGGTGCAAAAAGAAGCATCGCCCGTGTGCATAAGAAGCGTACGCATATGTTCCTTGGGTGTAACAACCGTTTCATCTGCGGGAGGCGTGATCACATCAGGAAGCATCGTGCCGTCTTCAGCGATCTCATCCCTTGAAACCTGAACCATATCGGCATCATAGCGCTTAGCAGCATCCATGAGCGTACTAAACATCCTACTATCGACAAAATCATCACTGTCGACAAAGCCAAGATATTCACCGGTCGCATGACTTATTCCAAGGTTTCTGGCACTGCTTGAACCGCCGTTTTCCTTGTGAAGAGCCATGACATTCTCATATTTGGCCGCATACTCATCGGATATCTTGCCTGTAGAGTCGCTCGAACCGTCATCAACAACTATAATCTGTAAAAGCTCCGCAGGGTAATCCTGAGAAGCCACAGACTCAATACATCTTCCGAGAAGATCCTCGATATTATATGCAGGTATGATGACCGTTAGTTTTCCGGTATTCTCAGCCACTTACAGCCTCCGTCTCAGCCTCGGTCTGTTCTACCACAACAGGCTCCGGCTTTATCTCATTCTCTTTCATCTGAAGTAAAAGATCATATCCAACCGCCAAGATGGTTATAAGCATAGCTATCGAAAGCGGCCATACATCAGACACAGTCGAGCCGAAAAGATATCTCGAATATGTGATCATCGCTATAACCTGAAGCATAGTGCAGATTGACATTCTCTTATACGAAAATACAGCATAAACTACTGCAAGTACTTCGGGAATATACGCGTATCTTTCATGCATTGCAGGCAGACAGAAGCAGCAAAGCAGTGATGTAAAGATAACAAGAGTTATCATATATTTTCCGGTTATCTCAAATTTCTTTTTATAAATATAATATGCAAGAATACCAAAGATCATCACTGTCGCTACAGATCCCACCGGTATAAGTATCTTTCTGATTCCGGAACTGAGATCTTTTGTAATTATCGCATAGATGCTGGGATAATTCATGGTGAGCCTTGAGAACATCTTAACCTGCTTACCGTAAATACCAAGAAGGTCTCCCCAGCTTCTTCCCGCAATCGCAGCCGGAACCATGGCAAGAACGTGGATAACGGGTATCCAGAAGACATATCTGATCTTCACTTTATTCTTAAGCCACATAAGTATCACAAAAGGCACGAAGAAAATAGCCTGCTGCTTAAAGCTGTAGGCAAAAGCCAGATAAATAAACGCTTTGTTGTCTTTTCCCTTGATAATGCTAAGAAGAGACAAGAAAACAAACGTGGTATATATAGAATCGTTCTGCGCCCAAGCTCCGCTGTTAAGCACCATTGAAGGAAGGAACATAGCCGCAGCGTACGCGATCATCGTCTTCTTTACATCTTTACCGGTAACTTCGCAAGCAATTCTTGCTATAGTGACAGCGCAAATAAAATCAAATATCACGGAAACTGTCTTAACAAGATACCTGTCTTCGATCCCGCCGCCTATATAGTGAAGGATCACGATAATATACTGAAACATGCAGTTGTAGTCAAAAGTGCTGGCATCGGAAACCCCCGGTTTAATCCCAAGATAAGCAAATCCGCCCGCCTCGTGACACTCTCTCATCCAATCGGCAAAAGCAAGCTTGTAATCGCCTGAAACAATATCATAAAGCGACAGTCTGATGATCAGTCCAAGGCATGTCATTACCGTAAAAAAGAATAGATCAAATAATGTCAGCTTCAGACCGAAAATTTCAAATTCGGTGTCAAAAAATTCATCAATACTTCTCATAAATTCCTCATTCCAATCGGTTCTTTTCCTGCATGGTTCTTAAGAAACCGGCAGGTTTAATAATCCTTGCGGCGCTCATAGGCCCTTTTGCGGAAAAAGCCGGTTCTTTTCCGTCTTTATATCCTTTGCAAAAGCGAATAAGCTCAGCTGCCGCATGTTTTGGATTCCAAAGCTTGCCAATTGTCTCAGCGGCTTTTTCACCAAACTCCAAGATTTTATCTCTATCTTCAAATAAGAGCAATACTTTATTTGAAAAATCAAAGTAATCGCCGTTTGAATATGTATATCCGTTTACCCCGTCCTCAATAAGAAAAGGGACCGCGCCGGCTTCATTGGAAGCAACAACCGCACATCCGCAAGACATCGCCTCGTTGACAACGGCTCCCCAGCCTTCAAGATAATTGCTGGTGAAAATAAAAATATCAGCCGCTTTCATATAATCCAGCACCTCTTCAGGCTTTTTCCCACCTGTCAAAGTGACTTTATCTTCAATTCCCTTCTCAGTTATGCTGCGCTCAAGATCTTTTTTGAGCTCTCCATCACCTATGATATCCATCCTAAAATCATAACCGAGTCCTTTTAACTTCTCGGCAAGATTAACTGCAAATTCCGGATGCTTAAGATCAATAAGTCTTCCCGCCCAGCAGATCTTGATGGGATAACCGACCTTTCGCTCCGTCTTTACTTCGGATTCTCCGACAGGGAAATAGCCCCATTTAAGCATCTTGCCGGGATAACTGCCTATAAGTTTAAAATCCGAGGCAACATAAGCACCCGCGCATAGGAGATAAACAGGCTTTTTTCTGTATCTGATGTGTTCTTTATATTTGTTTATAAGCCCCTTGGGACTTATCATCTTCCACTGTCCTTCTCTGTAAATTCTCTCACTCACACGAAAAGACAGCTTGCCGGAAGACAACCTTTTCTCCTCAAGCTCTTTTACAATACCCTCTGACCAGCCGAATATAGTAACATCGCTATTTAAGATAAGATCTTCGCAGGTCTTTTTGTCCTCATAGTACACAGAAACAAAAGAGTATGAACCGGGATCAACTGCCCATCCCATGTCTATCCTCTTCTGCTCCATCGGCATGGTCTGGATGAAGTGAAACTCCACGTCAGGACCATACTCCGCCATTTCCTTACAAAAAGGAATCTGATGGTGATTTATGTAATTAGAGACAAAAGTAACGACCACTTTGTTTACTCCTTACCATTAATCTCATCATAAATCTCAATAAGTCTCTTATAATTGGCGTCCGCGTCATGAGTTACGCGCGCGTGCTTGGATGCATTGTCACCGTAAACCGCTGAGATCACGGGTTCATCCCAGATCTCAAGGATCTTGTCCGCAAGCTCTTCGGGATTCTTATTCTCAAACAAAAGACCATCCTTCTTATCCGTAAGAAGATTCGGGATGCCGCCTGTTCTCGATGCTACGATCGGAACTCCGAGGAGCATAGCCTCTCCGACTGAATTGGGCGAATTCTCGATCACGGAAGCGCACACAAATACGCTGCTGTGCAAGAATCTGTCTTTCATCTGCTCCTGATTGAGCGTACCGAGCATCGATACTTTCTTTTTAAGCTTGTTTGAAGATATCAGCTTCCTCAAATATTTACCGTACGCACTCGCTCTTAAGAAAAACGGGTATTTGTTGTTACTTTTACCGATTATATTGTTACCCGCAACGTAGAGATGCGCATCCGGGTATTTCTCCAAGATCTTAGGCATAGCCTGCAGCACAAAATGGAAGCCCTTAAGCGGGTAATCACCCTGTGCCAAAAAGATAGTGTGAGGATCGGCCTTCTTCTCTTCCCACTTTCCGGTGTAAAAGAGAGGTCTCATCGTCTCATTCATAGAAAAATACTTTGCTTCGGGATTGATCTTAGCAGTCTCCGCCTTGTCAAAATCGGTTCTTCCCGTAATGTTTCCAACTGAAAGAATTGCCTCTTTTTCATGCTCCGCACGTATCAAAAACTTATTTCTCTGCTGAACCAAAGAATCATCCTTAATACGATCTCTGAAAGTAGCAGATTCCTGAACATTGGCCGGAAGTCCTGCCATGTAATCAAACGCGATAGCACCGCAAAGCCCCTGAATACCCAGAAGTGTCTTATCCGGATTATTAAAGGCTCTGAGCATAGCAAGTGTATGAGGAAACTCGGTTCCGAAAATATGCACGATATCGGGATTAAAATCATCCAATACTGTGCGGAATCTCTCCTCGATACTGCGATCGTAGGTCTCCGGATGGTCAAGATCCTCAGTAAAATCATAGTAGGTTATACCGTCGATAACCTCTTTGTAATTGCCGGCATCTTCTTTAGGAAAACAAATTCCAAGTGTCAAATTATTCTTTTCGGAATCATTTTCCCCAATGATCCTATCAAGACAACCCGTAAGCCAGCCTTCTCTTACGGAGTATTCAACTCCATGCGCTTCCGCATACGCCGGAAGCATAATGTTACATAACCATAAAACTCTCAATTTCTCTTCTCCTTTAGCTTGTAAATAAAGCTCTTAAGCGTGTTGTAAACTCCTGATGTAAGCTTATTTGATGACAGCGCAGTTCGTAGCGCTGCAAAAGTAAATATCCTGATTATATCATATTTTCGAATTTGTGACACGGGAAGATACATTTTGATAATATCACGGCGCTCTTCCTCAGACAGTTTCTTGTTTACATCGGAGAATCCGCCGCCCTCATAATTGGCAACGATCACCGGCATGTAGACTGCCTGTGCCTTCTCTTTATAAAAGCATCTTAAAAAATGCTCGTAATCCGCTCTGACCTTATATTTTAGCTCAAACGGATTTCTGTATATGAGTCTCTCATCATAAAAGCATGCCTGATGAGACGGAACGTTTCTGTAGCACGCAAAATCATCAATCTTGGGATTGGACGCCACTCTGTATCCTGTCATGCAATCAAATGTATCTCCGTAAAAGATCGAAGGAACCGTCGTTCCGCTCTTTTCAATCTTGGAAATAATATGATCATGGACCTTTCTGAGCACATTCTCATCTCTGAAAGTATCTCCGCAATTCAAAAAGAAAATATATGAAGGAAGCTCTCCGGCACGAAGAATCTTAACTTTCTCCGCATCTTCAAACTCTGCGTCCTCTGCTCTGGCGTTCTTAACCTTATCATTTAAATGCGAAGCCGCGATATTCATCGCATGATAAATTCCGTTATCACAGCTCTCAATTATAGTAACTTCGCCATTTTCATCGACATTTCCGGTCATCCCCAGTTTTTCCCTGAGCTTATCAAGCGAACCGTCCGTAGACATTCCGTCTTTTATCAAGATCCTGTAATTGCAATAAGTCTGCTTCTTAACGCTCTCAACGGTCTCGATCAGCTTATTTCCGGGATTATATGAAACTATTATTATTGTAAAAAAAGGCTTCTTCATAAAAACAAAAACTCCTTAATAACCTTTATCCGAAAGAATAGGCGGCATATCGTGGAAAAGAATCGTCTGATACGGAAGTATCCTGACTCCGTCCCTCGGCGCGTCATATCTCATATACATAACAAAATATACCAAGCACGCAGCGCAGACCAACACCGTGACCAGCTTTCTCTTTTTATCATCCTTGATATTCTTTATAACTGCAGGGATAAAAAGAATCTGAGTCACCGTAAGGTAATATCCGAGCCTCGAGATTTCCGGAAGGAATTTACCGAATATATAAAGCGCCAGTGCGATCAGATTACAGTGAAAATAAAACAGATAAGTCCTGTTTTCCTTAAGCTTATCCCGAAGTACAAAAAACGCAAAAACAAGCACGGCAACGCATCTTGCTATGGCAGTAATACTCGTTCCGGTATTAAGCTCCGTATTTTTGTATGTGTAATAAATCCACAAAGCAGCCTTAAGATAAAGATCATTAAGGAACAGACACGACAAGCACATAACCGCACCCGCTCCGTACATCCATCTCTTCCACTTAAGTCTTGCCAGCGGATAAAAGAAAAGAATCAGCAATATGGAAAAATGAAAAAGACAACCGATAAGTGCCACAACCGCAAATCTCGGCCAATCTTTTTTTATCACAAACTTGATCGAATACAGCGCCATTCCTAAAGCCAAATAATAACGCACGGTACTTATAGACTGGAAATAATATCCGAGCAACATGAACATTCCAAAACTCAAAATGAACCATTCACTCTGATCCCAGATTGCTTTCATAAAAAAGAGAACCGTAAAAAACGAAAAGAAAGCGAAGACCAAAATAAATTGTTCCGACCCGCAGATTGAATAAATAACATATGTTACTATGTTGAATCCGGGCTCCGTTATCACGTATGCATTGGAATAAACAAGATGCATCTTCTCAACATACGATGCATAATCGTTTCCCACATTAACCCTGAGCGCGGACACCAAAAAAAGGCCCAGGAAAATAGTAAGCATCGCAATAAGATTGACCATGTCCTGTCTTTTCATGCCACGATGAATGCACATATTACGTGCATATTCTGTATTAAGTTCCGTCTTCTTGATCAGCATGGCGGTCATAATGACCACCGCTGTCAAAATCAGGTAAACAGCCATCTGTATCCTCTCAAATAACTTAAGCTCAGATTATCTTGTCTTTAGCTTTCTTCCGTGGTTTACGCCCTTGGCAAGAAGCTTATAGCTCTTAACAAGCCCCATATCCTTACACATCACATCTTTGTTCTTAAACAAATATCTAAAACCCAGAATCTTGGCAAAATTCCCATATAAGAAATGATAGAGTACACCGCGGTCAAAAAAGAATCTGTCGGTATATCCTTTAAACCAGGTCGATTCCCCGACTTCTTCGTGCCCGAGTGAGACCGGTGTCCTGTACATGCAAAGCCCCGCCTTCAAACAGTCATGCAAAAACAGTGAATCCTCTCCGTTCATGAACTCGGCGCCGCCTCCGAACAAAAGAGAATATCTCACTCCCGCCTTAATTATCTTATCTCTCCTTGCAGCGATCGCGTACGCAGGGTATCTTCCGTAATTTCTCCAGGTTATCCTCGCGTAATCCTCATTCCGGTAGGTCTCTCTCCCCGGCTGCGCCTGTACGTTAAAAAGAAGCACATCCGCTTCCGGATGCTTATCAAATTCGTCAACTATTCTCTGTGAATATCCCTCATCATAAACGATGTCATCGTCTCCAAAGTGAATAAGCTCATGAGTTGCCGTATCAAGCGCCATATTTCTCGATAATCCAACACCCTTGGCATGTCTTGTGAGCACCTTACATAAACCGCTTTGGGTTACGATCATCTCATCCTTATCCGCACCGCTTCCGTCGGGAACCTGATTGACGATAACGGCATCGGTCTCTATTTTCATTTTAAGAGGAAGCTCCTCTGCAGCCTTATTAACGGCTGAAATTAGTATCTCAAGTCTGTCAGACATCAGGTTAAACTCCGTAGTATTTTTTTATAAATTTCTCATCGGCACGTGCAATAACAATTCCCAAAATAGGGCAGTCATGCTTCTTTAGCTGTGAGATTACATGTTCGGTCATGCATCCGTTCTTTTTACCCATAGGAACGCCCAGTATCACGCCGTCCGATTCGCCTATTTTTCTGTAATTCTCAAGGACCTTGCCGGGAACCTCCATGGGAGTGAGCTTAGATACGCTCTCACTTCTTCCGTTACCAAGAACATTCTTTAATACATCAAGATCTTTTACCGACCTCTCATAATCTTCCAAACTGTCGGTTGAAATGAAATAGGCCTTTTCTGCCTTTGAAGCATATTTTTCATACGCCGCCGTCAGCTCGTTTTTGAGCATGTCACAGATCTCGCCTTTGGAAGATAATACTCCGAGAACAGGAATACCGTATCTTCTCTCACACTCCTCGGGTACATATACCGAATCATCAAACGCATCTAATAAAAGAATTATCAGCACAGCCAAAAGAGCTGCCACAACAGCGCCAAATATAAACGCCGTCAGAATCCTGTTATCAACTTTCTCAGGATAAACATCGCTTCTTGAAATAACCGAAATGGTATCAACCGCATGCATAACACTGATGCTCGGGAAAATTTCAAAATCTTTTATGATTGCATCCGTTATCTTATTCACCTTGTCTTTATCTGCGTTCTTGACTGTGATGACAAGAAATCTGTAGTCCGAAGGAACGTCCGCCGAAACTGAATTTTTAACCTCTTCTTCCGTTATGTCGCATCCTTCGTCCTTCAAGATCTTTGCTGTCTCTTCTAGCACATCGTGAGACGGCAAGATAAGCTTGGACCATGAATAAGAATTATAATAATCTATCATTGTCCCGCCGGATTCATTGGTAAGATACGCATCGGGAGAATAAGTCAGATAAAATGAGGTCTGCGCTTCAAAGCACCTCTCAGGTCCGAAAATCACCGTCACCAGATAATAAATGCATCCGCCGATAAGCGCACCGATAAGTGCCATGACAGGGATAAGCCACAGCTTCTTTATAAGTCTTAAATAAAAGCTCTTAAGATCCAGCGTTTCTTCCATATATTTGTTCTTGTTTCTGTCCATGTATCGTCTCCGTATCGCAATTATCGGTTACGCAAGTCATTTTCTCCGCGCACCGACTGCCTTATGAGTTCTTCTTGGCAGTAATCTGGTCATCCTCAATTCCCTCCGTTGCATCGGGAGTAATAAGGATCTTGGGTGTAAGCAGCGCAATCTTAAGATCGAGCCAAAGCGAATAGTTCTCTATATAAGTAAGATCAAGCTTAAGCTTGTCATACGGCGTTGTGTTGTACTTGCCGTAAACCTGCGCATATCCCGTAAGTCCTGCTTTAACCTTGGTCCTGAACGCAAATTCAGGCATCTCTTCCATGTACTGATCTATGATCTCAGGTCTCTCCGGTCTAGGTCCGATAAAAGACATATCTCCGATGAGAATGTTAAAGAGCTGAGGAAGCTCATCAATCCTGCACGCCCTGATAAACTTACCAAACGGTGTGATCCTGGAATCATTCTTGGATGCAAGCCTTGCAACACCGTCCTTTTCCGCATCCACACTCATACTTCTGAATTTCATTATCTTAAACTCGCGCCTATCCTTAGTGCACCTTACCTGTTTGTACAGGATCGGGCCTCCGTCGTATAGCTTGGTCACGATCGCTGCGATCAGCATAAGCGGCGAAGTAATGATAATAAGTAAAAGAGATATCAAGATATCAAGGAATCTTTTTATAAATCTTTGCTCAATCTTGATGGAATATTCTCTAAGTAAAAGAACCGGTGTATCAAAAATATGAAGCTGCGACGAGCCTTTTAACAGCACATCCGTAATCTTAGGCATCACATATATTCTTATGTTTCTGCCATAGCAGTACTTAACAAGTCCGTTCCTATACTGACTCGGAACATCCCAGATGATAACTCCGTCATAATCTCCAAGGCATTCTTTGTAAACCTTGTCTATACCCTCAGAAATATTGATCTTTTTTACAATAGTGTACTTGTCTTTTCTTGTATCAAATTTCCTGATGATATCATCCGCAGCATACTCGCCGTTTACGAGAAGAAGCCTTCTCGGCGGGAATATTCGCATATAAATAGCGTTTGTTATGTATGCCCATGCAAAAGATATCAATAACTGAATCAGGAACATCCCCAACATCGGAAGGACGTCAACATACTGAATTCTAATGATCAAAAACTGGGCGTAAGTAAAGAAATTTACCAAAAACAATATAAAAATCTGTGACAAAAAAACATCCAATGGCTTAAGGTAGCCTATTTTAAGTCCGCCATAAGCATTAGAAATAACTATCAGCAATACAAAATAAAGAAGTAGTGTGAATATGTGGCCCCATATTGTATACGTAAGACCTCGACCCATGTACCAATCGCCTACAAGAACATATTCCCCAGTCTCCTGATCCAGCTGAAGAGTTTTTCTTCTCCAATCATGTAAGATCGGATAATAAACACTAAACCAAAGCCATGCGTAAACCGCAGTCTGCATAGCAAGCCCCACAAATCCCAACAACAAAACTGTTATTCTTCTTGATGATTCAGAACGTTTCATATTATTCCCTATGACCGTCATCTTTCTCGCAAATTATTCATTCGGCAGATTATATCATTGTCCTCTTTTACAGTCTGCGAAGAGTCGCTCTGACAGCCCATCCTCCAAAGTAAAATAAAGATTCCAACACCGACAGGTTGGCTATATTTCTGTATAAAAACCAAATTCTTTCCATAGCGATAAGCTTATTGGACGAAAGAGACTTTGGCGGCCTTCTGTAGATCGCAAGGTTCTCATCAAGTCCGTAAGCTATGATGCCGCTCTTGAGTATCCTCCACCACGTAGCCGTATCCTCGCTCGGAACCATCGGCATATGGATAATTTCCATATCTATATTTTCCGTATCGAACATGACCGTACTCGTGAAAATAACTGTTCTGGAAAGCGCCTGCCTGAAATTAAGCGTCGCGGGCGCATGAACAATCTTTCCGGTAGGTCTTGCCTTCTCATCTCCGAACTCATAAGAGTGAAAAGAAAAAGCGGCTCCCGTCTTTTCCATGAAAGCAATCTGCTTTTCAAGCTTATCCATCTCCCATACGTCATCCGCATCAAGAAAAGCTATGTACCTTCTGGCAGAAGCATCTATTCCTGTGTTTCTCGCAGCTGCCGCTCCCTCGTTAACTTCTTTTCTGATAAGTCTGATCCGCTCATCCTGCAGCTCTCTGATATATTCCTCTATAAGATCGGCGCTCCCATCTCTGGATGCGTCGTCCACAAGGATAAGCTCCCAGTCTTTATATGTCTGATTGCATACCATAGCTATGGTATCTTCTATATATTTAGCCGCGTTGTATACCGGCACGATAATACTGACCATTACAACTCCTCTTTTACGATGTACAAAGGACGCTTCTTAACTTCAAGATATGTCTTTGAAAGATACTGACCGACCACACCCACAAAGAACAGCTGCAATCCGCTGACAAACAAAATGATACTCGCCATGGAAGCCCATCCCACCATCTGGTTGGGATCTCCTACGGTAAGCTGCCTTATAACAATAAATATGACAAAGATAAAGGCGATCAGACAACATAGCATACCCAAAACAGAAGCAATTGTCAGAGGCGTAGTCGAAAAAGCCACGATCCCGTCAATAGCATAGGCAAAAAGCTTCCAGAAAGACCACTTGGTCTCGCCCTTTCTTCTCTCGATATTTTCAAATTCAATCCATTTATTCTTAAAGCCGACCCAGCCGAATATTCCTTTTGAGAACCTATTGTATTCTTCCATGGAAAGAACAGCATCGACAAATTTGCGTGTCATGAGCCTGTAATCCCTTGCGCCGTCAACGATCTCCGCGTTGGAAATCTTGTTGATAAGCCTGTAGAATCTCCTTGCGAAGAACGATCTTATCGGAGGCTCGCCTTTTCTGCTGACCCTTCTTGTGGCCACGCTGTCGTAACCTTCATCCATCACCGCATTTATCATTTCAGGCAAAAGAGCCGGTGGATCCTGAAGGTCACAATCCATAACAACCACATAGTCGCCCTTAGACTTCTGCAGACCTGCGTACATAGCTGCTTCTTTTCCAAAGTTCCTAGAAAAGCCCACAAGATGAACTCTTCCATCCTTCTCATGAAGACGCGTCACTTCTTCCTGCGTCTTATCGGAAGAACCGTCATCAATATATATGATCTCAAGCTCGATATCATTTTCCTTGAAAAAAGACTCGTTCTTTAAAAGCTCGTTGTAGAAATCCGCGATATTATCCTGCTCGTTGTAGCAGGGAACAACAACACTAAGTAATTTCATTATTGTCTCTTACTCCCGTTTCATGTTCTGACATGGCGTAAACTTATACTTACCTCTAACGCAAGTTATAAAATCCCACTCTATTCAGTATTTTACACTTAAAGGGCCTGTCTTTCAAATTTCTGCGGGATATTCTTGGAAATTATTTGGCGACCGGTGACCGGACCTTCTCAGCATGTCCGCATGTCTGACGTGCATATTGGCAAAATCGGCTGTTTGACATGCTCAACGTTATGGCCTTCAGCATGCAAATTGACTCTTTTCACCATGTGACATGCACGGCGTCAACCTACCCAAGCATGTATATTCATGGTTTCGCCCATACTACATGCCGATTTCAGAAGAATTTCCGTTATAGCAAACATCCTCTAGAGATAAAAGACATGTCATAATGCTATAAACACAAATATGCATGCTTTTACACCCGTTTACAACTTGTTCAAAGCAATAATCCGGCATGTATCCGGACAAAAAAGTTTGTTTGGCATGACTAGTATGCGATATTGCGCACAATTATAGCTCTCTGCTCTATCCCGCAACTTATCCGAATTATCATAAAACAAATATTCCACAGAACAGACTATGGTAAAATAATTCTTGAGTGTAAACCTTGTTTATATCTTACAATCACCTCATTAAATACATGCGGAGGTACAGACATGACAACAAAAGAAATTGAACAGATACTTATGGAACATGATTTTCTAGATACTGAAAATGATAATTGTCCAAAAAAGGGATTTAAACATAAAACATTTGAAGAGCGTTTAGCACAATATGGCGGAAATATCACCATATGTGATTTTGATTGGGGTGAGCCCAAAGGCAAGGAAATTCATTTATAAATAGTGAATGAAAAAACAATATACTACCTGCAACCTTTACACATTTATGATTGTTTATGATGTGTAAAGGTTTTATTTTGCCTGTAATTAAAAAATAATTCATATTTTCACAATAGAATCTTTACTTTATTTTGCAGAAGCCTTAAAATCTAATCAACATAATATAGGAGGACATAATATGAAAAAGACTAGATTACTTGGACTTACACTTGCATTATTGGGAACTGTGACAATGCTTGCCGCATGCGGTTCAAAGAAAGAAAGCGCTGAGTCATCACCCGAACAGGGCACTGAAGCTGCAGCTAACGAAAATACAGCCGAAATAGAATTCGGTAAGAAATCCGAAGAGGAATATCCTATTTCAGATGAGGTCCGGAAAAAGCTTGATGCGTTAACAACAAATTATTCAAAAGTAAATTGGGAAGCTGAATACATGCCGACAGACGGCATCGTAGTTTCTGAAGGAACTTATATTGACACTCAGAATATGGTAAGCGTAGAATATCACCATTTGGTCGTAGCATTTACCAATACAACCGATCAGAATATCAAGTTATCATTGGACGGTAATGTTGAAGGCGTAGACGGTACCTATATACAGGACATCTTCACTGATGATATTGAAATCTGGGCAGGTAACACTGTAGCAATTACTTTGGAATTGTTAGAAAAGGTTCCTTCCGGAAACATCAAGTGGAACAAGGTTGAAATCCAGCCTCTTGACTTAGAATATACTCCATACGAAATCTCCGCAAAACTAGACAAGGGTGATTCCGGAAATTACAGCATTAAATCCGAGGTAGTTTCCGATCCGGAGCATATGCATTCCTACAGCACCAAAACAGGTTGCGGACTTATACTTGATAAAGACGGCAAAATACTAAGCGGAAACAGCTTATACGAATCAAGCTGGGATTCATGGTCCAATTTATCTATCCCCGCAGAAACATTTAACGGCGAAAACGCCGATCAGGTAGTATTTGTAAATCTTTATCTGCCAAAATAAATTTTGAATCAAATACTAAACCCTCTACACAATTCAACTGTGTAGAGGGTTTTTATTTTCCAATCTTTATCTCTCAGCGCGCATGGGATTCTCCAAGAAATCCTTGTACGCAAGCTTGATACCGTCTTCAAGCTCTGTCTTATATGTCCAGCCAAGTGCTTTGGCTTTTGATACGTCAAGAAGTTTTCTGGGCGTTCCGTTGGGCTTTGTGGGATCCCATCTGATCTCGCCTGTGTAGCCGATGATGGCTGCAACCTTCTCCGTAAGCTCTTTTATCGTAAGCTCTTTTCCCGTTCCGGCATTGACCGTCTCGTTGCCGCTGTAGTTATTCATAAGGAATACGCAAAGGTTCGCAAGATCGTCTACGTAGAGGAACTCTCTCAAAGGACTTCCGTCGCCCCAACATGTAACGTAAGGAAGATTCTGCTCCTTAGCCTCATGGAATCTTCTGATAAGCGCGGGAAGAACATGAGAATGTGTGGGGTGATAGTTATCATTGGGTCCATACAGATTGGTCGGCATAACCGAAATATAATCCGTTCCGTACTGCTTATTGAGGTACTCACAGTACTTAAGGCCTGATATCTTGGCAAGTGCGTAAGCTTCGTTGGTCTTTTCAAGCTCTGATGTAAGAAGGCAATCCTCTTTCATGGGCTGAGGAGCCATTCTGGGATAAATACAGGATGAACCGAGGAACTCAAGCTTCTTACAGCCGTTCTTCCAAGCCGCGTGGATAACATTCATCTCAAGGATCATGTTCTCGTACATGAAATCCGCAAGAGCTTCGGAATTACCCATGATACCGCCAACCTTGGCAGCTGCAAGGAAAACATAATCGGGCTGCTCCTGGGCAAAGAACTTTTCGACCTCGTCCTGTCTCGTAAGATCTAGCTCGCTGTGGGTTCTCGTGATGATATTGAAATATCCCTGTTCCTTAAGCTCTCTTACGATTGCAGAGCCAACCATTCCTCTGTGACCCGCAACATAAATTTTATCATTTTTTTCCATCATGATATGCGCCTCTTTTCCCTCTTATCTTACTTATCAATGCCCTTTTCAAGGAACTCCGCAAGGTTAAATTCTACATGCTCGTTTGCTCTCTCAACGGCAACCTTAGCCATATCGTGCTCAACCATGATCTTTACAAGCTGTTCAAAAGAAGTGGTCTGAGGATTCCAGTGGAGTTTCTCTTTTGCCTTGGTAGGATCGCCCCAAAGGTTAACAACGTCTGTAGGTCTGTAAAAATCAGGTGATACCTCGATAAGCACCTTTCCTGTAGCCTTGTCGTAACCCTTCTCGTCTGCGCCCTCGCCCTTGAACTCAAGCTCAATGCCCGCATAGTGGAATGCAAGAAGCGCAAACTCACGAACAGAGTGCTGAACGCCTGTTGCGATAACAAAATCCTCAGGCTTATCGTTCTGAAGAATAAGCCACATACACTCAACATAATCCTTGGCATAACCCCAGTCACGAAGACTTGAGAGATTACCAAGATAAAGTTTATCCTGCTTGCCCTGCGCGATACGTGCTGCTGCAAGTGTGATCTTACGTGTAACGAAAGTCTCGCCGCGGCGCTCTGACTCGTGGTTGAAAAGAATTCCCGAGCAGCAGAACATATTGTAAGCTTCTCTGTACTCTTTTACGATCCAGAAACCATAGAGCTTGGCAACCGCATAAGGGCTGTATGGATGGAAAGGAGTGTTCTCGTTCTGAGGAACCTCCTCAACTTTTCCGTATAATTCCGAAGTTGAAGCCTGATAGATACGGCAAGTCTCTGTAAGACCGCACTGACGAACGGCTTCAAGAACTCTAAGTACACCCGTAGCATCAACGTCAGCTGTAAACTCAGGTGAATCGAATGATACCTGAACGTGTGACTGTGCTGCGAGGTTGTATATCTCATCGGGACGAACCTTGGACACGATACCGATGATGCTCATTGAATCGCCGAGATCTCCGTAATGAAGATGGAAATGAGGCTTACCCTCAAGATGTGCTATCCTCTCGCGGAAATCTACCGATGATCTTCTTATAATACCGTGAACGTCATAGCCCTTTTCCAAAAGGAACTCTGCAAGGTATGATCCGTCCTGACCTGTAATACCTGTTATAAGTGCAACTTTACTCATATTTGCTCCTAATTCTGCTAATAGTATGTCTCTACTTAAATTTTAACACACTATACTATAACATAGAATAATCACTCTTCAAACAGAGGGGTAGAAAAATATCTCTCCGCAGTATCGGGGAGCACTGTAACTACAGTTTTTCCGGGGCCGAGCTTCTTGGCAAGCTTAACCGCAGCAGCAACATTGGTTCCGCTCGATATTCCGCACATGATGCCCTCTTCTCTTGCAAGTCTCTTAGCCATTGTAAGCGCCTCGTCATCAGAAACGATGTGAATGTTGTCATATATCGATCTGTTGAGGATATCAGGAATAATTCCATCTCCGATACCCATCTGAATATGCGTTCCGATATTTCCGCCCGCAAGTATAGCAGCATTCTCAGGTTCCGCAGCCCAGATCTCGATGTCGGGATACTGCGCCTTAAGAACCTCTCCGATACCGGTGATGGTTCCGCCCGTTCCGATTCCGGAGCAAAAACCGTGAATAGGTCCTTCAACCTGTTCCATTATCTCAAGCGCAGTGTGGTTCTTGTGCGCCATTGTGTTATTCGGATTCTCAAACTGCTGAGGAACAAAAACATTGGGATCTTCATCTCTCATTCGTAGCGCCGTGTTAAGGCACTCCTCGATGCAGGCTCCGATATCGCCGTCATCATGAACAAGTATCACTTCCGCGCCGTAGTGCTTAACTATCTTTCTGCGCTCCTCACTGACGGAATCGGGCATAATGATCACTGTCTTATAGCCCCTTACCGCTCCTACAAGAGCAAGACCTATTCCCTGATTGCCGCTCGTCGGCTCAACAATTACAGTCTTTTCATTTATAAGTCCCTGCTTCTCGGCAGCCTTTATCATGTTAAGAGCGGTTCTGGTCTTGATCGAACCGCCCACATTCAATCCCTCGTATTTTACCAGGATCTCCGCACCGCTCGGGTCCGCTATCCTGTTAAGTCTAATCATTGGTGTATGCCCTACCGCAGCGAGCACGTTGTCGTGTATCATTGCCAAGTATCTCCTTAAAACTGTTTTTATTCCAAAAGTCCCGAGCATTATCGGAATGTATTGCCACTAAGCTTACCAGCCAATCTTACGGATCTTCTCCACAAGATTTCTTCCGTAGATCTCGCATCCAAGCGGATTCGGATGAAGAAGATCAAGGAAGTATTCGGGAAGATGCGGTACCATCTCCATTCCGTCAATCACGGTCACATTCTTATAGCTACCCGCGATCTCTTTTACCTTCTCGCAGAATGCCATCAGAACCGGAATTCCCTCTTCGCTGTCGCCACGCCACAAAGGCGAGATGCACAGGATCGGAATCTCATTACCGTAAATACCTATAAGTCTCTCATAGTACTCCTCAACAGCCTGCACAGCATCAGCGTCGCCGTACTGGTTGGTTCCCAGCGCAACTATGATCTTATCCGGCTGATAGCCCTCCATCTTCATAAGACTGTTCTTATCGTAAATATATCCGCCGATTCCCTGATTGACTATATCATAATTTAGAATTCTGTTCGCAACACTTACATAAGTACATCCCGAACGAAGCGGTCCGTAGCCCTGGGTTATCGAATCTCCGAGCCAAAGAACCTTCTCATTTTTCGCAGCCTTAGTATATGCCGCGTCAATCTCAAAGTTCCTTACAAGCACTGTCTCGTCCGCAGGAAGATAAATAACAACTGATTTTTTACCGGTGGGAAGCTTCCATGAAAGCCTTCCCTCATCCGCGATATCTTTTACATAGACAATGTTAGTGATCTGTCCGTCTATCATTAGTTCAAAAGAGTCTTCGGAGCCCTTCCAGATTATCTTGTAGTCAAAAGAAACTTCGCTCGCCTCAGTCGTAAACTCAAAAGTCTTGGCTGTAGTCGCCGTACATCTCTCGTACCAAAAATCCAGAGCCCCCTTGAAGTACTCGATCTGATCCTTGTTGTACTGAAAAGCCTGAAGATATCCGTCTTCGGTCCCCTCAAATTCGTACGCCCCAAAATAAATCTCTTTTAATTCCTCATTTGATAAAACCATACCTATACCTCACATAAAAGCTGAAATAACAACATGAGATTTATTATACTTTATTCTAAATTATTTTACTATGCTTACACCGCAATATACGCTCCGGCCTGAACCTTCCACATCTGCGCATACTTGCCGCCGAGTTCAAGAAGCTCTTCGTGGCTTCCCTGCTCCACGATCCGGCCGTTCTCGAGCATGATTATCCTGTCCGCAAGACGCGTAGTTGACAATCTGTGTGATATAAAGATAACCGTTTTATCCTTGGTAGCGCTCAGCATCGCATGGTTAAGTTGATACTCCGCGATAGGATCAAGCGCGCTTGAAGGCTCATCAAGGATCATAAGTCCCGCGTTCTTATAGAACACCCTCGCAATCGCAAGCTTCTGGCTCTCTCCGCCCGAGAGATTAACTCCGCTCTTTACAAACTCCGTTGTAAGATTCGTATCAAGCTTCTTATTGAATTGATCAATTCTTTCAAGAAGTCCGCTGTCAGCAAGCGCCGCTCTTACCGCAATATCATCCGCGTTGTCCGCAACATCAAGCACAACATTCTCCTTAACCGTTCCCGCAAAGATCTGAAAATCCTGGAATACCGTTCCTATCGTATCGCGATATTTTTTGACATCATATTTTCTGATATCAGTTCCATCCGCATCAATCTCTCCGCTCTTCACATCGTATAAACGCATAAGAAGCTTAACCAGCGTCGTCTTTCCGGCGCCGTTATAGCCTACGAGCGCTATCTTTTCACCGGGGTTTATGTGAAGGTCAAGATTCTTAAGGAGCATCTCCTTATTCTCTCCATATGCAAAAGAAACATCTTTAAGCTCAATCTCTTTTGCCTCACCCGAAGGAACAAGATTCTCCGCAGACACGATCTTAGGCTCATAGCCAAGAAAAGCCCTGATCCTTCCGACATAGAGACTCGTCTCTGTCGCAAAAGGATAAACCTCGGTGAATATCCTAAGACCGTTCTTAAGCCTTCCGAACGAATGCGCAAGGATTGCCATGGTACTGAGCGACATCGTATGAAGAACCGCGGTCTGATATACAAGATATGACATAAACACCAGATCACTTATCATATCGTTGCATGGATACTTCTTCATAAATCCAAGTATCCATTTCCTTAAGGCGTATTTCTTCTCAACTCTGTACACTTCATCATTGGCTTCTTCAAACCTCTTGATCAAAATATCCGAAACCTCGGGATTAAGCCTTATTTCCTTCGCATAATCGCCCAGATAAAAGACTCTTTTAACATAATCTCTTTTTCTGGTAAAAGGTATACTCTCAACCTTAGCAAGGTAGCTAAGCTTGTTATAAAGCTGATTAAACACAAACGAAAGCACAAACGAAGCAACCGCAAACAGTATGGAAACCTTATCCTTCATAAGGAAAAAGATTGTCGTTGTGATAAATACGGTAACTCCGGCAAGCGAGTCACGGATAAACTGCATCTCTCTGTCAATCTGCTTATCAACTTCCGATATCGCCATGACCTGATCGTTGTAAAATTCAGGATTGTCATAGCATTCAAGGTCCATGACACCGGCCTTTTTATAGAGAAGCATCTTGATCTTCTCTTTAACTTTTGGCCGTTCCTTCTCCCCTATAAAGTCGCCTGCGAACACGGCAAACACCATACCAAGTGTTATTAAACCTGCAAGTATCAGTATAAACTTCGCAACCTTTGCAAAAGGATAGCCAAATTCCGCTGCTTCAAGGACGTATCCTATTCCTACCGTATGCTCAAAAAAGATCGAGACCTGATTCCTTATCGCGTCGAGTGCGGCAAAAATAATAAACGCCGGAGAGGCCTTAAACATGAGCTTTAATAGAAAAGCATTGTTCGAAAGAACCTGTTTTACGCTCTGATTAGTCTTTGTCTTCTCGGTAAAACCCGTATTTGCGCTCATACAACCACCTCCTCTTCGTTCTCGATAGCGAGGTAGTTCATCGCCTGCTTCCTGTACATATGCGCATAGCTTCCGTTTGCTGCCATAAGCTCTTTATGCGTTCCCTCTTCGATGAGCATTCCCATCTCAAGCATAAATACTTTATCGCAGTTCTTTACCGACGAAAGCCTGTGCGAGATAAAGAGCATGGTGTGATCTTCGCCCTCTTTCATAATATTGGAAAAGAGCTCGTATTCCGCGATCGGATCAAGCGCACTTGAAGGTTCATCAAAGATCTTCATCGGCGCGTCTTTTATAAACGTCCTTGCGACAGCCACCTTCTGGCTCTCTCCGCCGGAAAGCACCGCTCCCTCATCATCAAATTCTCTGGTCATCACATTGTCGATGCCACTCTTAAGGCTACAGATCCTGTCATATACACCCGCCTTCTTAAGCGCCTCAATGACCTTTTCGTCCTCGTTTTCATAGTGCCTTCCCATGAGCACATTCTCTTTTACACTCATTCCGAAAAGCTCATAATCCTGGAAAGTCGTCGCAAAAATATCCCTGTAAGCCTTCAGATTATATTCGCGAATATCTCTGCCATTGTAGAAGATCTCTCCTTTTGTCGGATCATAGAGCCTAAGCATCAGCTTTATTATCGTGGTCTTACCCGCGCCGTTATGTCCTACAAGCGCCGCCGTCTGTCCTTTCTCTATAACAAAAGAAAGATCGTGTATGATCTCTTTATCCTTATAAGCAAAAGAAACATTCCTAAATTCAAGGCTCTTAAATTCAGAATCCGGCATATCTCCGTCGTAGTCCTCGGGCAAAGTCTCCTCATACTCAAGAAAGCCTTTGATGTTATTTATAAACATGGCATTCTTAAGTATCTCCATGATATTGTCAAACAATCTTATAAGAACCCACGTCATAGCGACCATGAGACTCGTCATGATCGTAAGCTCTGCAAGCGATATCGTTCCCGTAACGCGATTCCTGTAAATCGCATAGATAAGCACGCCTTCAAAGATCACAGTAAATGTAAATGTGATCCTAAGGAAATTCATACTCGCACACTTAAATGCATATTTTATGGCAATAAGGACGTTTTTATTTGTCGCCTCGCGATATTGCTTTTTCATCAGAGAAAAGACTTCCGACAGCCTGATCTCTTTTGCACCGTCGGGAAGATACATCATCCTGCTGACATAATTGAGCACCTTTTCATTAGGCGCCTGATCCTGATATTTCCTGAAGTTCAGCTTATTCATAATATTACCGAACACAAAATTACCCACGAACGGCGAAAGGATAAATAAAATGGCATAATGATCAATGTCATACATCAGGTAAAAATCTACAAGCGCCGCGATAACGCCCAATCCCGCACCAAGAATACCCTTTACGATAGCCATCACCTTTTCCTCGGCACCATCCATCGCCATAGTATACCTGTTGTAGAAATCAGAGTCTTCATAACACTTAAGCTCTACGTTTCTTGCTTTTTCGTAGAGCATCTTATAAAGTCCGCCATAAAGCCTGTTGCCTCTTAGCGGAAAAACTACATTTTCAATATAATTGGAATAAATAGAACATGTGCCGAAAATGGCACTGCTTATAAGAATGAACCGAAAGACCGGTTCAAATCCCCTTCCTTTATCGAGGGCTTCAACTATAACCCTCATAAACACACCGTCAAAAAACACCCACTCGGCAAAGTTCATAAGCCACAAAAAGAAAGCATGAAATATCAAACTCGGACATATCATATGTGTGAGCGTCATGGCATACCATGCATTCCCAACGGTAGCCTTAAAGGAAAGCTTATCCTTCTCCTTTTTAGCCATAACTCCTCATACTCCCAAAATGGCGCGCCCCCCGACGCGCCACATAAATACTAACAATGTTAAAAAACCCCTCAAAAGATCAGTGAGATGAAGAGCTGCTTGCTGCTGCGCTTGATGCCACGATGACCATAAGCATGATCTCTTCGGCGATAACTTTGGCGAGAGTGCCTCCGACAACCGCTGCGTTTACGGCAGCATCGTCTCCGGCGTAGCTTTCATAAACCAAAGTAGCAGCGATCATAAGTCTTGTCTGCTTTGTCACAGACCAGAATCCAAAGCCTTTTTTCTTCTTAAGATACTCAGCCGCCTCAACAACTTCGGATACAATGTCATCAGTATTCATGGAAATATTGGTCAAAAGCCCCAGTGAAGCAAGCTCATACTCTTTTCCGTATGTAGCACGTGCTGCCTTGAATGCATTGAAAATCTCCAATGTCTTCTCGCTCTTTTTGACAGCGTCACCTTCAAAAGCAGTAAGCACCTGTGCAAGTGAATACACAGCATTCTCATGGAATAAGAATTTACCCTTGATAGAAGCATAGGTGTTTTCGAGCTCCTCGAGAATAGCCTCTGCGCTCTTATCAGCCATTGCCATGATTACCGCAAGACATGTGTCCTGATCGGTCGTTAAGAAAGGATGCTTACTCTTCATTCCCTTCATGAGCACATTGGTCTTTTCGATTATCGCATCGGCATCGGCAACTCTCTTTGCATCAGCGATCACCATTGCAGAAAGTGCTCTGTAGCTTGATCCGAAGAACTTACCTGACTGAAGCTTGCCGTACACAGCAATTATATCCTCAAGATACTGATCCGGATTATCTGAAAGAGCCATTCCCGTAGCGGCGATCAGCTCATTGTTTCCGCGAAAATATGACAAAATGCTCTGTCTCTTTTTAAGTTTCTTTCTGCACTCTTTTACAAGCTGAACATCAACGCTCTTTCCGCTCTCTGTATATGAAAGTGCCGCAATCGTCTTAAAAAGCGGATGCTCCCACCAAAATCCCTTGCGATAAGAGATTACATTCTCCCCTAACAGATCACATTTTTTCATTACATCATTTTTCATTGTGTCTCTCCCTTGTTGTTAATATTTTAATATCCGATCTCTTTTAAGATCATATCCATAAGCTTTGCGTTCTTAACGGAAAACTTGGATGATACATGAGGTTTCTCACCGTTTTCGATGCATCTGTTCATCTGCTCGATCTCAAGAGAATAATTCTGCGGGATATCGAGGCGTTTGATCGACACCCCTTCATCCGTGTAGATCTTGTAGGCCGCCTCGCCCTGCTTGTTGTACTCAACCTTGGAGCGAATATAGCCTTTACTTCCGTGAACGTAGAGATTGTCAAATCTTGCATTCTTATCAATTCCAAGAACCATTCCGACATTGAACGCCGCTCTTGCTTTATTCTTGAAACGTATCATGCAAGACGTATGGATATCTACGTTGTCCTCATTAAATTCCGCCTGAGCCTTGATGTCTTCAGGTTCCGAATCAATAAGCGTAAGGATCATCGTCGTGCAGTAGCAACCAAGATCGTACATTGCTCCGCCGCCGTTTTCTCTTCGTATACGGATATCATCGGAATATCCCTGGGTCAAAAAAGCTGTCTCAATATAATCGATATCGCCGATCATTCCGCTCTTTACAACCTCTTTAAGGCTCTCAATATAAGGGCTGTGAAGGTACGCATAAGCTTCCATCAAAATTACGCCGTTTTTCTTGGCAATCTCAAAAAGCTCTTTCGCATCTTTTTCATTAAGCGTAAGGGGCTTTTCGCAAAGCACATGCTTACCCGCGTTCAGAGCTTCTTTTACCCATTTGTAATGAAGATCGTTCGGAAGAGGAATATATACGGCTTGGACATCGCTGTCTGCCAAAAGCTCCTCATAGCTTCCGTACGCCTTCTTAAAATCGAACTCTTTTCTGAAACTCTCCGCCTTCTTAATGCTTCTTCCCGCTATCGCGTAGAGCTCGCAGTTCTCAGAAAGTCTCATTCCGGGAATCGTGCAACCCCTTGCAATGTTCGCCGTTCCAAGTACACCCCATTTAACCATATAGAACCACCTTTATTTTTTGAAAAGACCGCCCGCAAGATTCTTGATATCGCCAAGATCAAGCTTTCCGTCAGATACCGCTGCCTGAACCTTCTTGATGTCATCTTCGCTTATATCGATATTGGCTTTCTTCAAGATTTCTTTTGCCTGAGCAGGGTCAACCTTGGCAATCTGTGCCATGAGTTCCTTATTTCCGCTGATCTGTTTGATGATTTCTGTGATGTTTCCCATAGTGTAACCTCCTCCGGTTATAAGTGTTTTCTGCGTCATTTTTATTATACTACAAAAGAGCTGTCGTTATATCACAGCTTCTTTTTCTGCTGCCCACCCGTCATCGCTACCATGAGCGCATTCGGAACAAGCTTGCCAAAAAAGATCGCTGCTTTCATCCTATGCGTCGGGATAATAACGGTTTTCTTTTTATCCATGCCCTTAAGGCACTCATCAACGCAGCGACGGGCGCTTATTCCGTTTAGAGCAAAAGTCACATCTGCGTTTTCGTTAAACTCCGTATCCACAGGTCCCGGGCAAAGGCAGCAAACATGCACCTTGCTTCCAAGCTCTTTTAACTCTCTTGCCACAGCTCTGGTTATCGAAACAACATACGCTTTTGAGGCATAGTAGGTCGCCATATAAGGGCCTCCCGGAAGAAGTCCCGCGCTTGATGCGACATTGAGGATCGTTCCGAAGCCCTGCTTATTCATCTTCTTAAGAATCCCCTTAAAAAGAATGTGCATCGCAACGTCGTTAACCTTGATTATCGAGATCTCTTTTTCAAGATCGGTCTCAAGAAAATTCCCCGCCGTTCCAAAGCCCGCGTTGTTGATAAACACGTCGATTTTCTCATCGGATACATCCGTAAGGAGCTTCTTACACTGCTCCTCGTCCGAAACATCCGCAGTTATTATCCTGCACTCTACTGAAAGCTCCTCCTTCAAGGCAACGAGGCGCTGCGTCCTTCTGCCCGTCAGAATGAGCTTATAGCCCTGCTGCGCATATCTTTTTGCAAACTCGGCGCCAAGCCCTGAGGTCGCACCTGTGATAAAAGCTGTCTTCATAAAATACTCCCAATCCCATTTATATAGATTAACGCATCAACCCCGAGCCATCTTCAGCCTGCCAGCTCGCTAAGGGTCTTATAAAAGTCCGGATACTCCTTCTGCACCCTTATGGGCTTTCCTTCCTTGGTCAAAAAAGCGTGTGAAGATGTGGCGGTACAAACTACTACTCCATCTTCATTTTTCATCTCGTACGAAAGAAATAGCTTTACACCCTTAAACTCTTTTACCGAAACCTTTATAT